>Ga0180432_10000611_pt1 | contig 59559 bp, 37 predicted proteins | sample SS_ome_10_FD_132414 | JGI IMG/M metagenome (GOLD analysis project Ga0180432, IMG submission 132414) | Hypersaline lake sediment archaeal communities from the Salton Sea, California, USA - SS_1_MS_2 metaG | ecosystem: Environmental > Aquatic > Non-marine Saline and Alkaline > Hypersaline >... | reverse complement strand
GACCGCGAGCATCCCTGCTCGCTCCCCATGCGGCCAAGATGGCCGCGATCCGTGGCTGGGACCGCGAGCATCCCTGCTCGCTCCCCATGCGGCCAAGATGGCCGCGATCCGTGGCTGGGACCGTGAGCATCCTTGCTCGCTCTTCCGGCAACCAGGAACCGTGGAACCGGCAACCACCGCGCGACGTCTTACATGCACGATCAGACTATCAATCTACAGGAGGCACGTTGTGAAGACACGTAGCGTTGCTATCACCCTGCCAGCGCTGGCGCTGGCATTTGCACTGACGCTGGCGGCCTGCGGGCCCGCCGCCGGGCCGACTCACGAGAGCGGCACCCTGCCGCCCCCACCCACCCCCGCGGACGAGACCGACACCCCCGCGCCGGCACATTCCACGCGGGATGACAGCCCCCTGGCCCAACCGGGGCTGAGCCCGATCTCGCCTCTGCCCGTCCGGCCGGGGCAGACCGTGGCCACCGATGCCGCGGCCTACCTGGCGGCAGAACTAGGCATCTCGCCAGACGAGGTGACTATCCTCTCAGCCGAGGAAGTCGATTGGCCGGACGCCAGCCTGGGCTGTCCCGAGCCAGGCATGATGTACGCCCAGGTCATCACGCCCGGCTACCGCTTCACCCTGCGAGCCGGGGAAGAGACGTACGAGGTCCACACCGATTACACGGGAGAGAACATGGTCGTGTGCTCGCCGGGTTCGGGTGAGCCGTAGCACAGTACAGGTACAAGCACAACGCGACAGACTGGCCTAAAGAACGGTGTGCGATTGCGCGGCTTCTAACGTTGACTGGTATACCCAGAGATGTTATACTTACGTATACGCTGAGTAGACAACAGATGCTGCCAGTGCCGATGTCGACCGCAGACGATCAGACAGACGGTCGGGCACCGGCTGATGTCCGCGTGAACTCTGACTTGACAACTTGGCAAAATGCCGAACGGCAGGATACAAAGTATACGGGCAAGGGGTATGAAACGTGCAATCAGTGTATCCGAACACGTGTACGTAGCTCTGCAGCGCCGGGCTGAGCGCAGCCGCCAGTCGCCGAGCACGCTGGCTGAGAACTGGCTCAGGCAGCACCTGGGCTTGGATCAGTACCACGGCCTGGAATGGCGCCAGGGGCCGGGGGGCTGGCGCGTTGGCATCGAGGGCACGGCCATTGACGTCTATGTCGTCGTCGGCTATTCCCAGGCAGGCTACAGTCCCCAGGAAATCGCCAGCGAAATGCTTCCGCGGCTATCGCTGGACCAGGTACGCACAGCTCTGCGCTACTACGCGGACTATCCCGACGAGATCGAGCGTACGCTGACCCACAGTGAGACAGAGATCTCAAAGGCCCGGCTGTATCGCACCGTGGGGCCAGAGGCCTATCGGCGGTTGACAGGTCTCTTGGAACAGCCTCGTATCATCCAGGAAGATCGCGCCCAATACGAACACGAGTCAGACATCACGATGGACCGACAACAGCAGCGTCCACAATGCATCGACCATCAGCACACCCAGCAAATCCCGACCCCACAACGCAGGCCCCGCTGATCCTGGTCACCAACGACGACGGCATCGCGTCGCCCGGGCTGCGGGCCACGGTGCGCGCGGCGCAGCCGCTGGGCGAGGTCCTCGTCGTCGCGCCGGCACGGCAGTCGTCGGGCGCAAGCCGGAGCGTGCCACTGGGGCCGCAGGCATACGTCCCCCACCGCGCCGTGGCACTGGACGGATATCCGGCAGTCACGGCCTACCAGGTGGACGCACCCCCGGCCGTGGCCGCGCTGTACGGCACGCTCAAGCTGGCTCCGCGCCGGCCCGCGCTGCTCATCTCCGGCATCAACTACGGCGAGAACCTGGGCAGCGACGTGACGATCTCGGGCACGGTCGGCGCGGCGCTCCAGGGGGCCGCGCTCGGGATCCCCAGCCTGGCCGTCTCGCTCCAGACACCCAAGGAGACGCACGTCCACCCCACTGATGACGTGGACTTCGACGCCGCAATCCACTTCACGCGCCAGTTCGCCCGGTGGGTGTTGCATGTGACGCTGCCCTTCGACGTGGACGTGCTCAAGATCGACATACCCGCCGACGCCACGCCGGACACGCCCTGGCGCTTGACGCGCGTGTCGCGCCAGGCATACTTCGTCGACGTCCCGAGCCCGTCGCAGGGGACCGGCCCGGAAGATATGGCAGGCTCTGAGCATACTGCCGGCCTCGGGGACGGCGTCCTGGACTACGAGCCTCTCCCGCATCCCGAGCGGACCGAGCGCGACTCCGACATCTACGCCCTGGCGGTGGACCACGTGGTCTCCGTAGCCCCCGTGAGCCTCGACGTCACCTCACGGACGGACTTCGGGGAGATCGAGGCGCTGCTGCGCGGTCCGGCGGCACGTTGACCCGTTAGGGTGATGGGGTGGTAGGGTGGTAGGGTGGTACATTGGTAGGTTGGTAAATTGGTAGACTGGTAGGTTGGTGGGGTGTGCAACACGTTGACCGGTTAGGGTGGTGTGATATAATGGCGGATGCAGGCACGCGGCGCATGTAGGCATCCGGTGGTGCGTCACGGCACTCCGGCAGACCTGCGTGCCTCACTACGAACTCAATGCGTGGTGCGTCATAGAGCTCGGTGTTGGTACCCAATGAAGACAAGCAACCCCTCCCTAGACCTATCCATCGTGCTGCCGGTGTATAATGAGGCCGGCTCCCTGCCCAGCTTGATACCGGAACTTACAGCCGCGCTACGGCCGCTGGGCCGCAGCTACGAGATCATCGCCGTCGATGACGGCAGTTCCGACGACAGCCTGGCCGTCCTGCGTCGCCTGCAGGAGCAGGAGCCCCGCCTGCGCATCATCCAGTTTCGCCGCAACTTCGGCCAGACCGCGGGCTTCTCGGCCGGATTCGACTACGCCCAGGGCGAGATCATCGTCACGCTGGACGCCGACGGCCAGAACGACCCGGCCGACATCCCGCGCCTGCTGGAGAAGATGGCGGAAGGGGACTACGACATGGTGAGTGGGTGGCGGCAGAACCGCAAGGAGCCCTTCCTGACGCGCAAGCTGCCGTCGATGATCGCCAACTGGCTCATCGCCAACGCCAGCGACGTACGCCTGCACGACCGGGGCTGCTCGCTCAAGGCTTACCGCCGCGACCTGGTCAAGCAGATCAACCTCTATGGCGAACTGCATCGCTTCCTCCCGGAGATGGCGAGCCTGATCGGCGCGCGCGTGGCCGAGGTGCCGGTCAAGGACCGGCCACGCAAGGCCGGGCGTTCCAAGTACGGCGCGCTCTCGCGCACCCCGCGCGTGATCCTCGACCTGATCACGGTATCTTTCCTGCTCAGCTATTCCAGCCGCCCGATGCAGCTCTTTGGCACGGTGGGCATGGCGAGCAGCGGGCTAGGTGGCGCGATCCTCCTATATCTCTTGGGCGCGAAGGCCGTCAACGGCCTGCTCTATGGACCGGAGGGATACCGGGCTTACACCATCGGCACCAGCCCGTGGCTGACGCTTTCCGTGCTGCTGATCGTGCTGGGCGCTCAGTTCCTGATGATGGGACTGCTGGGCGAGATCATGACCCGCACGTACCACGAAGCGCAGGGCAAGCCCATCTACGCGGTGCGCCACGTGTTCGAGGCCTCGGACCGGGAAGTCGGAGAGGAAGGGTGAGCCGCGTCGCCATTCCACTACAGGGGGATCCGGAGAAACGTCGCCTCTGGTGGAAGCAGTATCATACCTGGGTGGGAGTCGTCGCCAGCGGCCTGCTGGTAGCCGTGTGCTATGGGTTCTCCTTGCAACTGCCCTTCTTCTTCGACGATTTGCCCATCATGACGTGGCTGAACCTCCACGGCTGGCCGGACATCTGGGCCCACTCGAGCGAAAACGCCTACTACCGCCCGCTGGCGTTCACGGTGTACAAACTGGGCGATCTCTTCCCCCTGGGAACGCGCCAGGTCGTGCTGCGCTCGGTGAACCTGGCGATCCACTGGCTGAACGCCGTGCTGATCATGCAACTGGTCAAGCTCTGCGGCAAGGGCTCCGTACAGGCCGTGCTGGCGGCGATGCTGTCCGTCGTGTTCCCCTTCGTCTACCTGGCGGTGCCGTGGATTACGGCGCTCTCCCACCCCATGGTGATCGCGTTGACGCTGGTGGCCGCGTACGGCGCGCTCAGGGCCGAGCGGGACAGTGCGGACACTGACCATGCGTCCGCGGCAGACCCTAAAGGTTTCAGAAAACCTTTAGGGTCTTCTGATGGTGGTGCGTCCAGGGCCGCGTGGTGGGGGCTGAGCCTCTTGGCGACGGCGCTGGCCCCCTTCGCCCACGAGAGCGGCCCGATATGCAGCGTCATCGTCGGTGGCTGGGTGATCATCCGGAGCGTCATCCCCCCTCAAGGGACGCCGTTCCGATGGCGCGCGAAGCGGACCGCGCTGGCAGGCGTCATCCTGGGCGTGCTGCTCAACGTCGGGGGCGTACTGGTGCGCAGCTACGTGCCGGGCGTGGGAGACATGCAACTGGCCGGGCTCCGCGAGTGGCCCCAGAGCACGGTATATTTCCTGCACGGGCTGGTGTACCCGGTGGCCCCGGTGATCGGCTGGCTGGTCAACCACCATGGCGCCCACGACCTGACACTGGTCAAGATCGCCACGGCAGGTCTGGGTCTCCTGCTGGCCGGGCTGACGCGCCGAAGCCGGGACTGGCGCTATGTCGCGTGTGCCCTGTGGTGGTGGGCATGCGGGGCCGTGCCGGCGGCCGTGTCGCTTCGGTTCAACTACCTGTACATCTCGCCGCGCCTGCACGCCCTGTCGTCGGCCGGCGTCGTGATGCTGTGGGCCTACATCATCTTCGAGCTGGGCCGGCTGGCGCGCCGGGCAACGCTGCGACACCTGGTGTGGGGGCTGCTGGCCGCAGCCATCGTGGTGCAGAACAGCGCCTTCCTGGCCCGGCAGCGTGCGCTGTTCACGTCGCTCAACCACGTGTACCAGGAAGTCCTGGAGGCAGCGGCGGACGCGGACAACGCGCCACTGGGTTTCGTGAACGTCCCAGACGCGCTGGCGTGGCGGGAGAAGACATACGCGCTGGTTCAGGAAAACGTCATTTTCGTCCCCTGGTACTCGGGCACGGGGGAATTCATCGAGGTGAACCAGGGATGGCGGCCATCGGACACGGTGAGGTTCACGCCGGTCCTTCAGGACACAGAGCAGGTGTTCGGATCGCAGGGCCAGGGACTCGATTGGGAGCAGATGCGCCAGTTTGCCACGGAACACCGCACGGTCTGGCTGGCGCGGTACGAGGGCGAGCGATTCGTGCTGAATCAGGTCGGGACGGTCGCGCCAGACAGCCCTGCATCCACCGAGGAGCCGCTGGTCCGTTTCGAAGGCGGGCCGGTGATCGAGTCTGCGTCGGTCCGGGAACTGCCGGACGGACGGTGGGCACTCGCCCTCACGTGGTACGCGCCGAGGGCGGGGGACTTGGACGTATTCGTCCACGTGCGCGACGCCAGCGGCAACGTAGTCGCGCAGGCAGACGGCCCGGCGTTGGGCGGGATGGTGCCGATGTGGATCTGGCAGCCCGGCGACCGCGTCCACGACATACGCCACTTCGCACTGCCTGGGGCCAGTTCACCCACCGAGGCCGGACCGTACACGGTGCAGGTCGGCCTGTACGATGACACCGGACGGTCCCCTGCATTCATGGACGGCCACCGCTGCGCAGAGGACGCAGCGCCCGTGGCGACGTTGGTCCCGTGAACCTTGGTAGATTGGTAGGTTGGTAGGTTGGTAGACTGGTAGGTTGGTAGATTGGCAAATTGGTAAATTGGTAGATTGGTAGATTGGTGGACTTGCCGATGAGGGAATCTGTGGCCAGGTCACATTGGGCTGCTCGACTGCGGCCGCTGGCCGGTTGGCTGCTGCTGCTCGTGGCGGCACTGCCGGCGGTCCAGCCGCTCCTGAAGGGCGCGCTGCCGTGGAGCGCCGACGGGCTGTTGCACTTCCACCGCCTGGGCCAGCTTGACCGCGCCCTGGGCGCCGCGCTGCGTCAGGGCACGCTCTACCCGCGCTGGGCGCCGGACATGGGCCTGGGCTATGGCTTCCCGCTGTTCAACTACTACGCCCCGCTGAGCTACTACCTGGCGGAACCGCTGCACCTGCTCGGCCTGAGCACGCAGAACGCGCTCCTGGCGGCCTTCGTGCTGGCGACCTTCGCCGCTTGCATCGGCGCCTACCTGTGCGCGCGCGACCTGTTCGGCCCTCAGGCCGGGTTCATCGCCGCCCTGGCCTACGTCTACGCTCCCTACAACCTGTACAACGTGGTGCACCGGGGCGCGCTGGCGGAGGCGTGGGGACTGGCATGGCTGCCCTTCACGTTGTGGGCTCTGAGACGCACAATCTTGCCGCCAAGATGGCGGCGGTCCGGCGGGGCCTTGCCACCGGGGTCGCAGCGGTCCGGCACAGTCGTGCCGCGAGGATGGCGGCGGTCCAAGGGCGGCCACGCCGGCACGAATCTGCTGCTCACCAGCCTGTTCTACGCGGCGCTGATGCTGACGCACAACATCCTGGCGCTGGTGTCCACGCCCATCCTCGTCCTGTACGCCGTCTTTCTCTGGGGGTTCCACGGTCGAGGTCGCCGGCGCGCGCTGCTGCTGGGCGGAGCGCTGGCACTGGGGCTGGGATTGACCGCTTTCTTCTGGGTCCCGGCGCTGCTCGAGATGGATTACGTCCAGATCCATCAACTCTACGCGCCGGCCGACCTGGACTACCACAACAACTTCACCAGCCTGGCCCAACTGCTCGCCGCGCCCCGGGCGATGGACCCGGCGCTCATCAACCCGCCGATCCCGCGCAGCATCGGCTGGCCCCAGTTGGCGCTGGCCGTCTTCGCGCTGCTCAGCCTGCGCCGCACCCCGGGCCGGGAGGCCCGCCTGCACCTCGCGCTGCTCAGCCTGGGACTGCTCGCGTTCACCGTGCTGATGCTGCCGTGCTCGGTCGGCGTATGGGAGCGGGTGCCCCTCCTGCGCTTCGTCCAGTTTCCCTGGCGCTTCCTGGGACCCGCGGGGCTATTCCTGGCTATCCTGGCCGGGGCGGGGGCCGCCAGCCTGCCCGGCGCGGATCGCGTCCGCCTGCCCGCCACCGGGGCGCTGATCACCATATTCGCTTTAACCTGGCTGTTCCCGCACTTCTACCCGCCGCAGGCGGACCCCACGCCGTCCGGCCTGATTGCCTTCGAGCAGGACACGGGCGCGCTGGGCACCACCTCGGCCGGCGATTACCTGCCCGTCTGGGTACAACGCCTGCCGCCGGCAGATAGCCTCGTGCCGGCGTACCAGGAGGCCGGTCCAGAGGCGGTCATCCCGCGCCTGGATCCCAGCAGCCTTCCCGCCGGCGCCGAGGTCTTGGAGGCGGACTACGACCTGACGCGCGCCGACCTGGTGCTGGACGCGCCGTCCAGCTTCACGGTCGTCTTCAACTGGTACTTCTTCCCCGGTTGGTGGGGCTGGCTGGACGGCCAGCGGCTGGAACTGCGGCCGGTGGGCGAGCACGGCCTGGTCGGGGCCGACGTGCCCGCCGGTCACCACCATCTGAGCATCCGCTTCGGCGACACGCCCCTGCGCCGCTGGGCATCCCTCGCATCCATCGCCAGCCTGGCCGCTCTGCTCATCACCGCCCTGTTCTGCCCAGCCAACCTCCCCAGAAACCGGGTTTTCCGGAAAAAACCCGGTTTCGTTCTCCAACCTCCAGTCTCCTCTCTCCTCCCCGCCGCCCTCATCGCCGTGATTCTCTTCGGCTTCAAGGCCGGCTACCTGGATCAGCACGAAAGCGTGTTCCGCCGCTCCCGCTTCGATGGCGAGAGCGTCGAGGGCGTCCAGGTTCCACTGCGAGTCAACTTCGACGGCCAGATGTCGCTGATGGGCTACGACCTCGACGCATCGCCCGGCCGGGGTGAATCGCAGGATACGTGCACCGTCAAGGGGGACGGACTGGTCGAACTGGCCCTGTACTGGCGCGCCCTGCAGCCGCTCGACGGGGACTACAGCATCGCCGCCCACTTGGTAGACGAGGAAGGCTGGCGCCACGGCCAGGAAGACAGCCAGCACCCGGCAGGCTACCCCACGTCGCGCTGGGACACGGCCACCTACGCGCGCGACGTCCACCGGCTGGCGGTCTGGCCGGGCACGCCGCCCGGCGCGTACACGCTCCTGGCCAGCGTCTACGACGTGCGCACCGGCCAGAGCCTCGACGTGCGCGACGCCAGCGGCGCCCCCATCGGCACCACCTATTCGCTCGCCTCCGTCCAGGTGACCCGCCCATCTCATCCCCCCGACCCCGACAGCCTGGACATCGCCCATCCCATCCAGGCCGACCTGGGCGGAGGGCTGCGCCTCCTGGGCCTCGATCCACCGCCCACCAAAGCCAACGCTGGCGACCTGCTCCCCCTCACCCTGTTCTGGCAGGCCACAGACGCGCCCGCCGACGACTACTCCGTCCGCCTCTTCCTCGCCGCCCCCGACGGCACGGAGGTCACCCAAGCGCCCGGCCTCCAACCTCCAACGGACCGCCGGCATCCTGCCGGCATTCCCACCTCCGCCTGGCTCCCCGGCGACGTCTTCCGCGACGGCCACCGCTTCCTCGTCCCCGCCGCCACGCCCGACGGCACCTACTCCCTGCGCGTGGAACTGCTCGACCCATCCGGCCTGCCGTTGGCACCCGCCGCCTCACTCATCGACATCCGCATCCACGCGCCCGAGCGGACCTTCGACCTGCCCGCGGCCCAGTATCCGCTGTCGGCCACACTTGACGGCCAGGCCACGCTCCTGGGCTACGACCTGAGCGACACACGGCTGGCCCCCGGCCAGACCTTCACCCTCACCCTCCACTGGCGTGCCGAGGCCACCGCCCCCACCAACATGGTCGTCTTCGCCCACCTCCTCGACCCCGCCCAGCGCATCCAGGCCCAGAGCGACCGCGTGCCCGTCGCAGGTTCCCGCCCCACCACCGGCTGGCTGCCCGGCGAGGTGCTGCGCGACGAACACACCCTCACCCTCGTCCCCGATGCGTCGCCGGGCGAGTACGTGTTGGAAGTGGGCATGTACGATCCGGCGAGTGGGGAACGGCTCCCCGTGATCGACCGGGACGGCACCCGCGTGGACGACCGCATCTTGTTGCCCACGCCGATCCAGGCGGAATGAGCACATTGAGCGCCACAGTCCGCAGGCAGGGGAGATGGGTAGCGATGATTGGCCATTGGCCGGTGGTCGTTTGCCTGCTGTGTCTGGTGGCCCTCACCCCGCTTCTGCGCACCGACGCGCCGTGCACGCACGATGGACCGCTGCACTACTTCCGCGTCGTGGCGATGCGCCACGCACTGAAGGACGGCGCGCCATCAGAATGGCGCCTTTGTAGGGGTGACGGCATGCTGTTCTCGCGCTATCTGCCGGACCTGGCCTTCGGCTACGGCTACCCGTTCTTCAATTACCGGGCCCCGGTATCCTACTACCTGGCTCTGGCGCTCTACCTGGCCGGGATGGGCCTCCCGGTGGCCTTGAACCTGGTCTACGTCCTGGGCATCGCCGGCTCCGCCCTCGGCGCCTACCTGCTGGCCCGCGACCTGTTCGGCCCACAGGCGGGCTTCGTCGCCGCCGTCGCCTACGCGTACGCGCCCTACCAGTTCCTCGACGCCCTGCAGCGCGCCAACGCCCCCGAATCGCTGGCGATGGCGCTCCTTCCGCTCATCCTGTGGGCCTTCCGGCGACTGCTGCTCACGGGCAGGCGACGCTGGTTCGTCGCCAGTGTGACCTCGCTGGCCCTTCTCTACCTGACGCACAATATATCCAGCCTGCTCTTCACGCCCTTCCTCCTGGCGTACCTAGCCGTGCTATGGTGGGTTCATCGCCAGGAGACACACTGGGCGATGGCTCTCGCAGCGCTGGCGCTAGGGCTGGGGCTGGCCGCGTTCTTCTGGGCCCCCGCGCTGCTGGAGAAGGACTACGTTCAGCTCTACAGGTCCTACAGCACGCGCAACAACAACTTCCACTACAACTTCATCTCCCTGGCCGAGGTATTCGCGCCGCCGGCAGCAGCGGACACCGCACTGATGAACCCGCCCATAGACGTGCATCTAGGGCTGGTGCAGACAATCCTGGCCGGGATTGGACTCGTGGCGGGCCTCATCCGCGCGCGCCAACGGGGGCGGCGTGCGGGATCCGGTATAGACACGCGGATCCACATATTCCTTGCCCTCTCCACCGTCCTAATGATCTGGATGAGCACGCGTGCCTCGCTGTGGTTCTGGGAGCACGTGCCTCTCCTGCCGTTCGTGCAGTTTCCGTGGCGCTTCGTGGGACGCGCAGCGCTTCCCGTCGCCCTGCTCGCCGGCGCCGCCGTGCCGGGCGATGCCGACTTCACACACGGTGCAACGCGCGCCACGTCCCGCATCTCCCGCGTCCTGCCACTCGTCGTGGTCGCCAGTCTCGTCGCTTTGCTGATCCTGTCCGCCCTCCCGGCCACCTACCCGCCCTACGGCTACTGCGCCGCCGACGCCCACCCCACCATCGGCGACGTCTTCGCCTACGAACGGGAGTCCGGACTGGTGGGCGTGGACCCGGAGGGCTCCTACTTCCCGGTCTGGACCAAGAGCCTGCCCGAGGGATCGCCGCTGGAGCAGCAGTACGCGCGAGGCCAACCAATCGCCCGGTTCGACGAAAGTGCCTTGCCCGAGGGCGCATCCGCGATAGAGGCCGGCTATGGCCCGAACCAGGCCCGGGTCGTGCTGCAGAGCCCGTTCTCGTTCCAGGCGCGCTACCTGGCATTCTACTTCCCAGGTTGGCATGTCACCGTGGACGGCGAGCCCATCCCCACGACGCCCAGCGAGCCCGAGGGGCTCATCACCTTCGAGGTACCGGCCGGCAAGCACACGATCACCGTCCGTTTCGGCTCCACGCCTATCCGCACAGCCTTCGCCTTGCTTTCTTCCCTGAGCCTGGTTGTTTTCGCGACGCTTGGCTGGAGGTTGGAGGGTGGAGCGTGGAGAGCGGAGAAGGAAAAGCGGGCAAGGATGCCCGCGGTCCAGGGCGTCGGGAGGGTAGCGGAGGAAGAGCGGGCAGGGATGCCCGCGGTCCGGGCCGTCGGGAGGGCAGGGGAAGAAGATCGGGCAGGGATGCCCGCGGTCCGGGGCGTCGGGAGGGTAGCGGAGGAAGAGGGGGCAGGGATGCCCGCGGTCCGGGGCGTCGGGAGGGTAGCGGAGGAAGAGCGGGCAGGGATGCCCGCGGTCCAGGGCGTCGGGAGGGTACAAGAGGAAGAGCGGGCAGGGATGCCCGCGGTCCAGGGCGTCGGGAGGGCGGAGGGGCGGTGGGTGCTGCTCATCCTGGGCCTGCTGCTGCTGGCGTTCAAGCTCGGCGTGGTTGACCGCACCGAGACGCTCTTCCGCCGCTCGGCGCTTCGGCCCGACGGCTCCCTCTCCAGCGCCCAGCAGCCTCTGCAGGTGGACTTCGGCGGCCAACTGGCCCTGATCGGCTACGATCTGCCATCCTCCCCCGTCCTGGGAGTGCCCAGGCGGGCGTTCGTGCTCCGCGCCGACGAAATGCTTGAGGTGATCCTGTACTGGCGCGCCGTGCGCCCGCTCGACGGCGATCACATCATCTCACTGCAGCTCGTGGACGACGAGGGGCAGCGCTACGGCCAGGTTGACGCCGGTCACGACAGCAGCGGCTGGCAGACAGATAGCTACGCCCGCGACGTGCAAGAGATGGACATCTGGCCGGGCACGCCGCCCGGCGAGTACACGCTCCTGGCCGGCGTCTACGACGTGCGCACCGGCCAGAGCCTCGATGTGCGCGACGCCAGCGGCGTCCCTGTTGGCACCACCTATTCGCTCGCCTCCGTCCAGGTGACCCGCCCGTCCCATTCCCCCGACCCTGACAGGCTGGACGTCGCCCGTACTGCTCAGACCGACCTGGGCGGAGGGCTGCGCCTCCTGGGCCTCGATCCACCGCCCACAGAAGCCAACGCCGGCGACCTGCTCCCCCTCACCCTGTTCTGGCAGGCCACAGACGCGCCCGCCGGCGACTACTCGGTCCACCTCTTCCTCGCCGCTCATGACGGCACGGAGGTCACCCAAGCGCCCGGCCTTCCATTCTCCAACATCCAACCTCCAACCCTCTATCCCACCTCCGCCTGGCTTCCCGGCGACGTCTTCCGCGACGGCCACCGCTTCCTCGTCCCCGCCGCCACGCCCGACGGCACCTACTCCCTGCGCATGGAACTGCTTGACCCATCCGGCCTGCCGCTGGCACCCGCCGCCTCACTCATCGACGTCCGCGTCCACGCGCCCGAGCGAACCTTCGACTCGCCCGCGGCCCAGTATCCGCTGTCGGCCACACTCGACGGCCAGGCCACGCTCCTGGGCTACGACCTGAGCGACACACGGCTGGCCCCCGGCCAGACCTTCACCCTCACCCTCCACTGGCGCGCCGAGGCCAGCGCACCGGACGCAGCCGACGTCGACCGCGGAGCGTCGGGATCAATGCCCGCCGCCGGCCTGGTCGTCTTCGCCCACTTCCTCGACCCCACCCAGCGTATCCAGGCCCAGAGCGACCGCGTGCCCGTCGCCGGTTCCCGCCCCACCACCGGCTGGCTGCCCGGCGAGGTGCTGCGCGACGAACACACCCTCACCCTCGCCCCGGACGCGTCGCCGGGCGAGTACGTGTTGGAAGTCGGTATGTACGATCCGGCCAGCGGGGAACGGCTCCCCGCGCTCGACCGGGATGGCACTCGCGTGAGCGACCGCATCTTGTTGCCCACGCCGATCCAGGTGGAATGAGCACATTGAAGACATCCGACTGCCAGAAAGGCGAGCACGGATGCTCGCGGTCCGATAAGCCTGCCTTCACAGATCGGCTCCGCCAGCTGGGAAGGACCCTCGCCGCACCGATCGGCGCTGTGGCCCTGTGCCTGGCGGCGATCCGGCCCTGGTTCCGGCTGGAGGCCGTCTGTTCCGACGATTTCGCCTTCCACCTGCTGCGGCTCGTTCAGCTCGACGCGCTCGTCCGTCGGGGCGTCCTGTACAGCCGTTGGGCACCCGACATGGCCCTGGGCTACGGCTACCCCTTCTTCAACTTCTACGCGCCGCTTTCGTACTACGTGGCCGACGCCCTCAGCCTGGTCGGGCTGGGCCTGCAACACGCGCTCATCGCGACCTTCGCGCTGGCCACGCTCGCGGCCGGGCTGGCCGCCTACCTGCTGGCAAGGGACCATTTCTCACGCCGCAGCGCGCTCATCGCGGCCGTGGCCTACGCCTACGCCCCCTACCTGGCCTACGACGCCTACTTCCGGGGAAACCTGGCGGAGACCGTCGCCTGGGTCTTCCTACCCCTGGCGCTGTGGGCGATGGGACGGCTGGCCCGCCGGGGCGACCGGCGCTACGTGGCCGCCACGGCACTGGCCTACGCCGCCGTGCTGCTGACCCACAACGTCTTCGCGCTCATCTTCAGCCCGCTCCTGGCCGCGTACGGCCTGGCGACCGCTTTCGCGCTCCCCCCGGCACAGTCGTGCCGCCAGGATGGCGGCGGTCCGGCAGGCTCAAAGTCCACGGACGCAGGTCCAACGTCCGCGGACGCAAGTTCAATGTCCGCCCCATCGCGCCGCCGCCACCTGGCCCTCACGTGCGCGGCCCTGCTCCTGGGGATGGGGCTGGCCGCCTTCTTCTGGCTGCCGGCGCTGGTCGAACGCGCGTACGTCCACAGCGACCGGCTGCTCGTGCCGCCCATCTTCGTCTATTGGAACAACTTCATCCGCCCCAGCGAACTCCTGGCCGGGCCGCGCGTGGTTCACCCAGACCTGCTGAACCCCTCGCCACCCCGCGCGCTGGGCCTGATACCCGTCCTGATGGGGTTGCCCGCGCTCATCGGTCTGTGGCGCTTCCGCGACCGGCCCCGGCGCTTGCAGGTCGCCTTCTTCGCTGCCACGCTCGTAGGCTACGCCTGGCTGACCATGCCCAGCAGCCGCGTCGTGTGGGACAGCCTGCCGCTGCTGGAATACGTCCAGTTCCCCTGGCGTCTCCTGGGCCCGGCGGCCCTGTGCCTGGCCATGCTGGTCGCTGCGGCGGCGGAACTCCTGCCCCGGGGCTGGCGCGGTTCGGTCCCGCTGGCAGTGGCCATCGCCCTCATCGCCGGCGGAGCTCTCTTCTGGCTCGAACCGCGCTACTGCCCAGACATGGGATCGCCCACCGCCGCCGACATCGCCCACTTCGAGCAGATCACGCACACGGTCGGCACGACGGCCAAGGGCGAATACCTGCCCCGAACCGTGGCCGCGATCCCCGAGGAACCGCCAATCGCGGCGCTGGACCCATCCAGCGTGCCTTCCGGGACCACGATCACACGTCATTACCGCCGCGCCGTGGGGGCGGAACTGGTCATCGAGGCACCGCAGCCCTTCACCGCGGTCTACAACGGCTTCGATTACCCGGGCTGGCGCGTCAGCGTGGACGGTGCGGCCGTCCCGGTCACGCCCGACGAGCCCTACGGGCGCATCACCTTCCCCGTGCCGGAGGGGCAGCACCGCGTGTCCATCCGCTTCGGCGAAACCCCGCTGCGCCGCGCTGCCGACTGGGCCTCGCTGGCGTGCCTGATATTGGTCGCGGGATCTCTCCTCTGGCCAGTCGCCAGGCCAGGCAACCGGCGGGTGGCCGCATTCGGACCTCCAACCGTGGACGGTCGGCCCGTGTCGTGGGCCTGGGCCGCGTGGGGCCTGGCAATCCTGGGCACCGCCATGCTGCTCCAGCACGCGAGCACGCCCCTGCGCCGGCCCGGCCTCCAGGGAGACACCCTGCCCAACCTGGATGTGGCGATGAACGTGCCTTTCGAGGGCGGGCTGACGCTGCTGGGCTTCAACCAGGAGCAAGCGACGGTCCCATCCGGTGACGATCTGGTCCTGGATCTGTTCTGGACACCCTGGGAGCCGCCGGCGGGCCACTACAGCCGCGCCATCGTGCTCATCGGGCCCGCAGGGCTGCGCTGGAATCCCAAGGACACGCTGCCCCCGCGCAGCTTTCGGGAGCCACCCGCGACGTACGCCTGGCCCGTCGGCTCGTACGTCCAGGACACCCACAGGGTCGAGACCGAGCCAGGCACCCCACCCGGAGTCTACGAACTCAGCCTGGCGGTTTTCGAGCGAGAGACGTTGACCGCCCTGCGCGTTCTGGAGGCCGATGGCCGGCCCGGACAACCGGCACTGACGATGGGCACAATCACCGTGACCCGGCCTGAGCGCAGTCCAGACCCGGCCAAGATCGCGACGCAGTATCCGGTCAAGGCCGATCTGGGACCGCTGACGTTGCTGGGCTTCGACCTGGACCGCACCGAGGCCGCTCCAGGGGACCCCTTCACGCTCAGCCTCTTCTGGCTGGCCAACGGCTCCCTCGAGCGTGAGCCGGACCTGTCCGTGCGCCTGGGACTTCGCGCCGCGGGCAGCGCGCCGGATAGCGCTCCGGCGCTCACCTTTGACCTGCCGCCCACGAACGAACCACATCCCACATCCACGTGGCAAGCGGGCGACGTGTGGCGCGGCCAACACTCGCAATACCTACCTGCCAGCCTGGAAGACGGCGACTACACCTGGCGCATCACGCTGCTGCCGACAGGCCAGTCCATCGATTTGCCACCGGGCCTGCACGTCACCGCCCCCGTCCACGACTTCGCGGCCCCACCTGTGGACGTGGCCGCGGACGCTCGCCTGACCCGCGCGGATGGCGCGGGCGACATCGCCACGCTCGTGGGGGCCAGGCTGGAACCGGCAACCGGCGACCTCGCACCCGGCACGCCGCTCACAGTGACGCTCGTGTGGCGCGCGGAGGCGGAGACGCACACGTCGTACCGCGTGTTCTTGCACCTGACAGCACCCGGCGGCGCGCTTGTCGCCCAGTCCGACGGTATCCCCGCCGGGTGGACCCGCCCCACCACCGGTTGGCTGCCGGGCGAGTACGTCCTGGACCGGCACGTGCTCAACGTCCCACCGGACGCACAGGCCGGGACGTACACCCTGGCCGCCGGTCTTTACGACGCGACAGGTGCCCGCCTGATCCGTGCGGCCGGAAGCGACACGGTTCCGCTGGGCACGGTCATGGTACAGGGGATGCAATGATGCGATTGCTCATGAATATCAAAGGGCGCGGAAACCGCGCCCCTACAACACCCGACATCCTATTCGGGCTCGTGCTCATCGTCGCTTGCCTGGTTCGCCCCTGGCGAATCACGCAGATTCCACACACCCTGTGGGTAGACGAGGCGTGGTTCTCACAGCGCGCCCGCGACGTCGTGCGAGGCATCAACTTCATCCCGATCGCGAGGCCCGGCCTGGGCGTGGGCGACTCGCCCATGCAGGTCTACCTAGCGGCGTTTGTCCAGTTGCTAGGGCTGCCCGCGGCCTACTCGTCGCGGATCGCATCGTGTCTCGTGGGGATGATCACCGTGGGTATCATGTACCCGGCACTGGCCACGATATGGAGAGAGGAACACGGCGAGGAGACGGCTCGTTGGATGGCCCTCATCGCCACGAGCGTCCTGGGCGGCCTGTTCGCGCACATCTACGCCAGCCGCATGGGCAACCAATACGCCCTGGCCCCGGCATTCGTAGTCATCACCATGTGGCTCGTGTGGAAGGCGCTTGCCAACGAACGCACGGACGGACGCCCCCGGATTGAACGATCCGCCTTGTCGGGCATCTCCTGGGCGGTTGGAGCAGGCGTGGCCCTGGGCCTCAGCCAGTACACCTACGAGTCCACCCGGGTGCTCCCCATCTTGGTCGGCGTCTTCGGGCTACTGCGCATCTTGCAGGCAAACCGGACAGGCGGTGGCCGAAGGCGAACCGCCGTGAGGGTGGGCATCATCGTGGCGACCTGTATCCTGGTTCTCGTGCCCCTCGCCCTGGTGTACATCCAGGATCCTGAGGTATACGTGCTCCACATGCGGGAATGTTCGTCAGGCATCCTGTCAGGCGCACCGCTCGAGGTGCTGGTCAACGTGCTCAAGAACTACGGGCGCGTCTTGGGAGGCATCAGCCTGCGCGGCGACGTTATGCCAGGCCGAAACCTGGTAGGCCGGCCCATGCTGGACCTATTCCTCTCGCTGTTGTGCTGGCTCGGCGTCGGCGTAGCCCTGGCAAGGATCCGCAGATCGCCTTCGAGCCAGTTGCTTGTGCTGTGGCTGGGCACCATGCTCCTACCCTCCGCCCTTTCCGACCAGGCGCCCGCCTCCAACCGCATGCTGGGGGCTGCCCCCGCCCTGGCCGCGCTGGTCGCGTTGGGTATGGCGTGGCTATGGAAAGAACAGATCCCGAGGTTGGTCCACAGCCACGGCGAACGCGGCCAGCACGCACGCCTCGTCCAGCAAGGCGCGGGGGTCCTGCTGGCCGCCGGGTTGGTGTTGAGCCAGGCCGAGGCGATTTACGACTACTTCGCCCACTGGGCGACAGACCCTCGCCTGTTCGACGCCCTGAGCATGGGCCCCAGGCTCCTGGCCGACCGCGCGCTTGAGCTGGCGCAGACAGATCAGGTCTACCTGACTCCGGCCTCCGACCCGTTCATCGAGCCTGTGTACGACCTTCTACTGGAAGGTAGCATCCGCTCCACCGGAGCAGAAACCAGGTTTTTCGGAAAAAACCTGGTTTCCGTCCTGGACGCACACCCCTGCCTGCCCTACGTGGACCACCCGACCCGCCCCGTGGACTACGGCGTGGTCACCGTCGCCGATCACCAGAGCCTGCCCCGCCTCAAGTCCGCGTACCCGAGCGGCCGCGAACTTGACGCGATCATGCATCCGGATGGATACGCGTACGCAGTCGTCTTCCAGGTACCCGCGGGCACGCCGGGTCCGGTACCGCAGCATCCGGCAAGAACTGAGTTTGCGGGAGGGCCGACGCTCATCGGCTACGACCTATCACCGGCGTCCGCGCACCCGGGAGAGGTGCTCCACCTCGTGCTCTACTGGTCGGCAACGTCCGCTCCAATGGACGATCTGGTGTCTTTCGTCCACGTCGGCAAGGGGAGATACAGTGACCCCCTGATTGCCAACCACGATGCCCAGATCTGCGGCCACACCTATCCGACCTCGCGCTGGTCGGCGGGGGAGGTCATCCTGGACGAGCATCTGCTGACCGTCGGTGATGACGCAATGCCGGACACCTACGACATCGCGGTGGGCGTCTACCGGGCGTCGGACCAGACGCGGCTCGACGTCACGCAGTCCGAGCATCCGGCGCAAGACAACCGGGTGATGATAGGGACGGTCACGGTCGTTCGATGAGAGGACGAGCGAGAAGGAGTACCACGGACGGGAGAAATGCACGATGAAGAGACGGAGACCAGGAGACACGGGGACAAGGTGACGGCGGTCAAATCTCAAATCCCGAATCCCAAACACCAAACCCCAAGACAAGAGGAGACGAGAGACCTGACAGGGCGGATGCAGACACCCGTCGGAAAACCTGTCAGGTCTGGGGGGAAAGCAGGTGCGGGGGTGCACTGGGCGGTGACGGCGATTGGGCTGGCACTGGCCGTGCTACCGGCCGCCCTGCCGTACTTCGGGGACGGACTGCCACGGACGAACGACGCGCTCACGCATCTGTATCGGACGCTGCCGCTCGAGCGGGTGATCCGCGCTGGGCGTCTGTGGCCGCGTTGGGCTCCAGACCTGGTACACGGCTATGGCTACCCGGTGTTCAACTTCTTCCCGTCGCTCTCGCACTACGTGGTCTTTCTGTTCCACGTCGCCGGGCTGGCGTTGACGAACGCCTATCGCGTCGCCGGGCTGGCCTACTTCGTCCTGGCTGCCTGGTTCGCCTACCTGATGGCCCGCGACCTCTTCGGACCGGCCGGCGGCTGGGTGGCCGCTTTGGCCTACGTCTACAGCCCGTACCTGCTCTACGACGCCCACGTGCGAGGCAGTCTGCCGGAGTGCCAGGCCCTGGCCCTTATCCCACTGCTGTTCTTCACGCTCCGACGAGCCACGGTGCGGGGCGGCCGTTGGCTGGCGGCAACGGCGCTGGTCTTCGCGGCAGCGTTCCTCAGCCACCACGGCATCGTCTTCCAGACCCTCATACCTGTTGGCATATTCTTGCTTTGGCAAGCGCGCCATCGGAATGGCCCCTTCTTGGAAGAAACCAGGTTTTTCGGAAAAAACCCGGTTTCTTTGCAGCCCGCGTGGCAAGGAGGCTGGCAGCACCTGTGGAGGCCGCTCACCGGCCTCGCGCTGGGGGTGCTGCTCATCGCTTTCTTCTGGTTGCCCGCACTAGCCGAGGTCCAATACGTGCGCAGCGGCATGATCGCCAGCCAGGGCTTCGGCCACCTGAGCAACTTCGTGACGTTGCGCGACCTGCTGAGGTGGCCACGCCTGCCGGCCGACCCGGCGCTGGTGAACCCACCGGTCGTACACGCACTGCCCCAGGTCGCACTGGCGATAGCCCTCGTCGCACTCCCCTGGCGCTGGCGGCCGCTGAACCGGGCTGTACGGCGGCAAGTGGGGCTGTGGCTGGCCGTTCTCGCCGTCTGCACCGCGCTCATCATGCCGTTCTCTCAGATTGTGTGGGACGTCGTTCCCTTGCTCAAGCTGACATACCTGCCCTGGCGACTCCTGGGGCCGGCGTCGCTGGCAGCGGCTATGCTGGCCGGGGCGGCGTTCACCACTGCGACGGCGGACAGACGCACGCTCGTGGGGCTGTCTCTCGCCACAATTCTGCTGGCGGCCGGCGGCGTCCCCTGGCTCTACCCGCCACGGGAGCCGGTACCCGAAACGCCGACCATGGCCGACGTGCTCGCCTTCGAGCAGCCCCCTCTTTTCATCGGCACGACGACGCTCGGCGAGTTCCTCCCCCGCTGGGTGGAAGAACTGCCCGACACGGGCGACCGCAGCCGATCGAGCGACCTGTGGAACGCCCTGGCTGCCGGCGGGTCACCCGACCGGCTGGTCGTCCCCAACGGCGTGACGGCGCGCCAATTGACGCCCCAGCCCCTCGACGCCACCTACGACATCCACGCGGATAGCGCGACTACGCTGACGTACCGGCAGTTCTATTTCCCCGGCTGGCGCGCGACGGTCGATGGCGAGCCAATCGCGTGCCGCCCCAGCCACCCCGAGGGCCTGCTGCTGCTCGACGTACCGGCAGGCACGCACGTGCTGCGCGTGACCTTCGGCTCGACCTGGCCGCGCACCCTCGGCTGGGTGCTGAGTGGCCTGGGCGCGCTGGCGCTGCTAGGGGTTGTACTGGCCGCCTCAGTACCATCACCGCTGCGTCCGCGGCAACCCGCGTCTTGGGACTTGGGACGCGGATTGTTCCAATCCGTCGGGACTTGGGATTTGCCATCATCCTGGCTGCTGACACTCACCGGCCTGGCACTGGGGGTCTGGCTGTTCTTCGACACGGTAGACACGCCGCTGCGCCGCGACATGCTGTCGCCCGATGGGTTGCGCGGCGTCCAGCACACCCAAAGCGTGGACTTCGCGGGCGAACTGCGGCTGCTGGGCTACGAGCAGTCGGTCGAACACATGCCAGCCAACGGTGACGTGACCCTAACCCTATACTTGCGACCTCTGCATCCCATCGGAGCCGTCTACGACGTGGCCGTGCACGTGGTGGACGAAAACGGTCTGGCGTGGAGCGCGGGCGACGCAGTCCGCCCGGCTGACTGGCGCTTCGTGCCGGGCACCGATCGCTGGCCTCTGGATGGCTACGTGATGGACACCTCGGTCCTCCGATTGGTGGACGGCACGCCGCCCGGCGAGTACGCGTTCCACGTGGGCCTGGTGCGACACGACACCCGCCAGACTGTCGCCGAGCATCAAATGGGGCGGCTTGTCGTCACCCAGCCCTACCGTGGGGACCGTCCGCTGGAGGCAGGGATGGAGCCCGCTCCAGAGACACACACGTGGGCAGGCCTGCGCCTGCTGGGCAGCGGCACCGACCGTCGCGAGGCAGCGCCGGGCGATCCGGTGCGCGTCACGCTGCTGTGGCAGGTAACCGAACCCGACGCCACCGGCTACCCGGGCCAAGTCACGCTGCGTCTGGCGACGGATGAGGGGGAGGCGATACTCGCGCAGACAGTGCCCATCGCCCAGGGCTACCCCCCCACCCGCTGGCAAGAGGGCGACCGGCTGCGCACCGAGATCTTGCTGCGCCTGCCCGCACGCACACCTGCCGGCAAGCACTCCTGGGAGGTCCGGCCAGGCGCGGACGTTGATCGTGCGTCCGCAGACGAGCAGACAACCTACCGCACGATTGCGACGCTGGATGTCCGCGTGCCGGAGCGTCGCTGGAGCGCCCCGCCGTTGGAGGTACAGACCAACGCATCTCTGGGCGGCGTGACCAACCTGCTGGGAGCCGACATTCAGCCCGCATCCCGCCACGTCACGCCCCCAGCGGACGTCACCGTGACGCTGGCGTGGCAAGCCGACGCGGAGACGGCGACCAGCTATCGGGTCTTCCTGCACCTGATGGGACCGGACGGGGAACTGGTGACCCAGTCGGACGGGGAACCGGCGAACTGGACGCGCCCCACGACAGGTTGGCTGCCCGGCGAGGTCGTGATGGACAAGCGAGTCTTGCACATCCCCGCCAACACGCCACCGGGCGAATACACACTGCAGTGCGGCCTCTACGACGTGGCGACGGGCGAGCGCCTCCCCGCAGACGACGGCCGCGACGCCGTCCTCCTGGCGACGTTGGTCGTGGGCACACCGTGAAGTTGGGACAGCGGTGAGCTGGTACGTTGGTAGATTGGTACGTTGGTAGATTGGTAAATTGGTAAAAGGTGCTCGTGCTGAACGCGATCATGGACGAGTGAGGACGGAGGAGACAAGAGGCAAGGAGCAGGAAGCAGGAAGCAGGAGGCAGGAGGCAGGAGGCAGGAGGCAGGAGGCGGGACACGGATTCACGCGGATGTGCGCAGATAGACTTGTGAGATATAGCATCTGTATGTATCCGTGTAGATCTGTGTCCATTCTGTGGAGGCAGGAGGCCACTCGTGCGGTTTGCGCACGGGGCTCGCGTGCGGATGCGCTGATTTGCTGACTTGCTGATTTGCTGATTTGCCGACTTGTGGTCTCTGCGCCCGAGACAAGAGGAGAGATGCAGAATATGCGTATCAGACGCGCGATAATCAGTGTTTACGACAAGACCGGGCTGGTGGACCTGGCACGCACGCTGGTCCAGCACAACGTGGAGATCGTCGCCAGCGGCGGCACCGCGCGCGCCCTGCGCGAGGCCGGGCTGAGCGTGCAGCCGGTGAGCGACCTGACCGGCTCACCGGAGATCCTGGGCGGCAGGGTGAAGACGCTGCATCCCGCCGTCCACGGCGGCATCCTCTCGCGCCGGACGAGCGCTGACGAGGGCCAACTGAGCGGTCTGGGCTGGGGCGAGATCGACCTGGTGGTGGTCAACCTGTACTCCTTCGAGAGAACCGCAGCAAACCGCGCAGCTTCCCACGAGGACGTGATCGAGCAGATCGACATCGGCGGCGTGGCACTGCTACGAGCAGCGGCCAAGAACTTCGCCCACGTGACAGTCGTCTGCGACCCCGCCGACTACGTGCCCGTGTTGGCCGAGATCGAGAGCCACGGAGCAATCTCGCCGGAGATGCGGCAGCGGCTGGCGGTCAAGGCCTTCGCCCGCACCGCCACCTACGACGCCGCCATCTGGCGCTACCTGTCGAGCAACGGGGACCTGCTGCCTGACCCGCTCGTGCTCGGCCTGCGCAAGCTGGCCGACCTGCGCTACGGGGAAAACCCGCACCAGCGGGCGGCGCTGTACGCCCCGCCGGGCGTGGAAGGTCCCCTGGGCGGCGAACTGCTGCAGGGCAAGCCGCTCTCGTACAACAACCTGCTGGATCTGGATGCGGCGCGGCGGGCAGCGGAATCGTTCGAACGGCCCACCGTCGTCATCGTCAAGCACCTGAGCCCGTGTGGCATCGCATCGGCCGACAGCCTGGCGCAGGCCTTCCCGCTGGCCCTGGCTGGCGACCCGGTTTCGGCGTTTGGAAGCGTCATCGCCGCCAACCGCCCCTTTGACGGCGCTACCGCCGGCGCACTGGGCGATCTGTTCGTCGAGGCAATCGCCGCACCCGCGTTCACCGACGAGGCGCGGGAGCTACTGAGCGCCCGTACACGGTGCCGGCTGGTGGCGCTGAACAGGGCGCTCATCGACGCGGTCGAGATGCGCGGCATCCGAGGCGGGTTGTTGATCCAGGAGTGCGACCCGGGCGACCAGGCGGACTGGCAGGAAGTCACCCAGCGTGTGCCGACCGAAGGAGAGATCGCGTCTCTGGATTTCGCCTGGCGAGCCGTGGCCCACGTCAAGTCCAACGCCATCCTGCTGGCACAAGGCGAGGCAGCCGTGGGCATCGGCGGTGGCTTGCCCAGCCGGGTGGACGCGGTGCGGCTGGCGGTGGCCAAGGCGGGTGAGCGCGCCCACGGCGCGGTGCTGGCCTCAGACGCCTTCTTCCCTTTCCCTGACGGCGTCGAGCTGGCGGCGCAGGCCGGCGTGACGGCTATCGTCCAGCCCGGCGGCTCGGTGCGCGACCGGCAGGTGATCGAGGCCGCCGACCGGCTGGGGCTTGCGATGTGCTTCACCGGCGTGCGCCACTTCCGGCACTGATATCCGTTCGTAGTGAGCTACGCAGCGCAGCGGAGTAGCGTCAGAACGGCACTCCGGCAGACCTGCGGCCGGATGTCTGCATCCGCCCTCACTACGAACCGGGCGGACATCGCGTTCGTAGTGAGCTACGCAGCGTAGCGGAGTAGCGTCAGAACGGCACTCCGGCAGACCTGCGTGCCTTACTACGAACAACCCACGCGGTTCGTAGTGAGCTACGCAGCGTAGCGGAGTAGCGTCAAGACGGCACTCCGGCAGACCTACGTGCCTCACTACGAACGGGCGACCAGCGCAGTAGCGTCTCACGGCACTGGTAACACCTACCAATCCCAACCTTTCCCGTAGTCCCCAATTGGATAGTCTCTCCATGTTTGCATGACCCACTCCTTGCCGTACTCTTCCACGTACTCTTCTATGCTCGACCAAGGCCACGCTGTCATCCGATCCACGTACCCGTGTTTGATTGGATTCTCATGCAAGTAGTTGACCGAGGCCCAGTGATGTCGCTCGCTGCGAATGAACCGGTCACTGAAACCACACCAGACCCGGCGCCCACGCTGGTGGTGCCAACCGTTAACGGTAGTAGCAACCCGGCTGTGCAGCAACCGCAGAACCTTACTCACGATGTTCAGGTCTTCTGTCCCCAGCAGAACGTGGTAGTGATTGGGCAGGAAAACCCAGGCATAGTACGGCAACTCGGCCTCACTGAAGGCGCTTAGCACTTCATCAGCCAGCCAGGAAAGATCGCCAGGGTCTTGGAAGATGGGCCGGTGCTCGAAGCAAGCCGCGGTGACGAGATAGTCACCGCCTACACCTCGGAAGTGTGGAGGCGCATGCAAGGGAAAACCACGCACCCGGCGCTCGTCAAGCACTCGTTTTCGCTCTTGAGGCGTCATCTTGCGATAGTCATACATAGTGTTCTCCCTACGGCACTCTGGCGGACCTCCGTGCCTCACTACGAACCTGGAACGGGCATCGCGCTCGTAGTGAGCTACGCAGCGCCAGCGAAGTAGCGTCAGAACGGCACTCCGGCAGACCTGCGTGCCTTACTACGAACAACCCACGCGGTTCGTAGTGAGCTACGCAGCGTAGCGGAGTAGCGTCGGAACGGCACTCCGGCAGACCTGCGGACGGATGTCTGCATCCGCCCTCACTACGAACCTGGACCGGACATCGCGTTCGTAGTGAACTACGCAGCGCAGCGGAGTAGCGTCAGGACGGCACTCCGGCGGACCTGCGGACGGATGTCTGCATCCGCCCTCACTACGAACCTGGACCGGACATCGCGTTCGTAGTAAGCTGCGGAGCGTAGCGGAGTAGCGTCAAGACGGCACTCCGGCAGACCTGCGGACGGATGTCTGCATCCGCCCTCACTACGAACCTGGACCGGACATCGCGTTCGTAGTGAGCTACGCAGCGCAGCGGAGTAGCGTCAGAACGGCACTCCGGCGGACCTACGTGCCTCACTACGAACAGGTGGTTGCGCTCGCCGTGAACGCAGTAGCGTCTAGTGCGCGTCCAGGGCGCGGCGGATCGCCCGCGCCAGTGCACCTACTTGAAAAGGCTTGTGGATCACTTCCAGGAAGCCCGCCTCACTCAACTCGCTCGTCATGTCCTCTGTCGCATAACCGGTGAGCCCCAAGGCCTTCACGTTAGGGTCCAAACGCCTCAGTTCCTGAACCAGTTCCTTGCCGCCCATCTCCGGCATCACCAAGTCCGTGATGACCAGTGCCACCCCACCCCGTGCCTCGTAGAGCGCCAGGGCATCACGCCCGTTTGCCGCGCTCAACACCCGGTAGCCCAGTGATTCCAACATGCCCCGCCCTGCATCCCGCAGCTTGTCGCTGTCCTCCACCAGCAGGAGGGTCTCCCCCTGCCCACGCGGCGTCGTCGCACAATCGTCCTCTACGCTTGTCTCCGCTACCTCACAAGCGAGGAGATAGATGCAGAAGGTCGTTCCCTGCCCTCTCTCCGTATCCACGCCGATGTAGCCCTCGTGCTGCCGGACGATGCCGTACACCTGCGCCAACCCCAGGCCCGTCCCCTCCCCCACCTCTTTGGTCGTGAAAAAGGGTTCGAATAGGTGAGCGCGCACCTCTTCCACCATCCCGGTCCCTGTGTCTGCAACGGCCAGGCACACCCACTCGCCCGCCGGCATGTCCGCTACCGGCGGCTCATCGCCCGGACCTAGCCGAATCTTGGACAGCCCGAACCGCAGTTCCCCGCCGTGCGGCATCGCGTCGCGAGCGTTCAGCGACAGGTTCATCAGCGCCTGCTCAATGCGACCGGGATCGGCCTTCACCACGAACGGCGCGCCCTTGGGAGAGACATCCAGAACCAACCGGATGTTCTCCGGGATCGTGCGCTGCAGCACGCCCAGAACCCCCTCAGTGAGAGCCTCCAGGTCCACCGGCCGGACCTCGATAATCGAGTGACTGCTGAAGTCGAGGATTTGCTGCACCAGATCGGCGGCCCTCCTCGACTCCCCGAGGATAGCCTCCAGGTTCTGCACCAGATCAAGCGACAGACCCTCGCTACGCAGTGACAACTCCGCGTAGAGGATGATCGCGGTCATCAGGTTGCGGAAGTCATGCGCGATGCCGGCGGCCAACTGGCCCACCGCAGCCAGCCGTTCCCGTCGCACCATCTGCTCCTGTGTCTCCCTCAGATCCTCCAAAGCCTTCTGCAGTTGACGGTTGCTCTCCCGCAGCGCATGCTCCATCCCCTTGCGTTCGGTGACGTCTTGGAACGTACCGGACAGACGGACGCACTGGCCATTCTCCATTTCAGGCCGGCCGATGGTGTGCACCCAAAGGTGCCGCCCGTTCGCACTCACGAATTCCAGCTCCAGGTCGTAGGCTTCCCCGTGGTCGATGGCGTTTTGAAGAGCCTGGGTGATCGCTTCGCGGCTCTCACCTGGAAAGAACTCACTAGCTTGCTCCACAGTGGGTTCATAGTCATCGGGCACCTCGTGGATGGTTTTCGTGGTCCTTGTCCACATCACCATATTGGTGTCAAGATCAATCTCCCATCCGCCGACCCGCGCCATTTCGCCTGTGCGATGAAGGAATTCCTCGCTTGCCCGCAACGCTTGCTGGGCCTGCACGCGCTCGGTGACGTCCTGGCAAGCGCCACGCAACCTAATCGGCTCATCCCCGTCGTACAACACCTCGCCGCGGGCCTTGACGACCCGCACCTCACCGCTATCCTGGCTGACAACACGATACTCGATGTCGTAGGGCTCTCCGGCCTCCAGCGATCGATCGAGAGCCCATTTGACCGCCGGCCGGTCGTCGGCGTGGACAATGGACAAGACATCCTCCATCAAGAGCTGGCTGACCCTGCAGCCGTGAATACGCTGCCACTCATCCGAGAACGTGACTCGATTCTCCTTGACATCCCATTCCCAGCTCCCCAGGTGTGCCATCTCTTCAGCCCTGGAAAGGAGTCCCTCGCTCGTCCGCAGAGCTTGCTCCGCCTCCACCCGCTCAGTGACGTCGCGGATCGTGTTCAAGAGGTAGTCGTCGGAGACCTTGGCGTAGTCGGCAGTAACCCATTTGTCCTCGCCGGTGGTACGCAGGCGGTAGGGCAACTCTACCCGGATGGGCTCCCCTGTCGCAAGTGCACGTCTGATGTTTGCCACGACGTTGGGAGCGCCAGCGAAGAACTCATCCACGGTGGCGCCCATGAAATCCGCGATCTTCCCCTCAGACATCACATCGGCGGCTGGATTGACCAGGCTCATGACAATTCGACCATCCGGTTCGCATTTCCACAGGATCGCGGGATCGGGAATCGCATCGAAAGTTTGCCGGAAAAGCCGCTCCCGTTCGCGCAGCGCCTCGGCCGCACGCGCAATGTCCGCCTCCGCCTGCCTGGCCTGCGCATACAGGCTGGCATTCGCAATCGCATTGGAGGCGGAGTGAGCAAGCGCTTCAAGCACACTCAGTTCCTCTTCCGAGACCTGATCCTGGGTGCTCGCGACGACCATGCCCCCCATCAAGTCGTCCTCAACCTGCAGTGGCACCACGACATAGCGTTTCGTCCCCGTGAGCTTCTGGATCACCATGCAGGTCTGTCTGCCGACAATGGGGTATGCGATCTCGGACAGGGTACCGGCAACTACCGACGTGCCCTGCATCAACGCTCCGGGAACAGCGTTCCAACCGGGGTTCGCCGAGAACGAGAATCTGTCGAGGGAGACTCCCAGCACCTCACCGATTCGGGACAGAAGCTGGGTCCTGGTTGAGACGGCTTTCGTCTCAAGGCGCTCTGATTCGCGGTCGAGCATCAAGACGAATGCCGTGTTGTAACCTAGGGAATGCACGACGCCCTCGGTAATCCGTCGAAACACTTCGTCCAGGTCTATGCTGCCGTGGACGGCCGCCGTGGCCTGCTGAAGCGTGTGCAGGCGCGCGTTTGCCTCCAACAGCGCCTCCCGCGTCTCCCCTCGCACGGGGACAGCGGCCAGGATAAGCATCATCCCCGCGAGACGGCCGTTCTCATCGGGTATCGGGTCCACTATGACGTGAAACCACCGGCCGCGCAGAGACAGCTCGGACATCTGCCGGCGGAGCGTCCCCGCCACGAGTGCAAGCCGATCTGGTACCTGAGGCAGGAACTCGCCACATGGGAGGCCGCAGATCTCGGCGGACGGTCTCCCGAGCAAATCCGCCATCGCCCGGTTGCAACTCAGCGCCTTGCCCTCATTGTCCAACAGGCAGATGGGACTACGGCTGACTTGGAAAGCAGCCCGCCATAGCGCGACAGGGACGCGTGCAGCCGAGTGATCCGACCCATCAGAACACGCCGTCGACTTCGCCATCACCTACCTCCAAGAGACGCCTCTCTACCTATCGCGCCAGAACCCACGGACATAGGGATCCGAGTGAACACGAAGTGACACACGTCACTTGACGCAGCCATACGCGGATTGTATACCGTTCATCTGCCTCGTCAAACAGGCCCACTTGGTGACACGCGCCTCATCCGGCGAACCGTGGATGCCACGCGGCGCGCGTTTGCTCACGCACAGGCCACATTCCGTTACAGGGCGAAATGAACTTGAAATGAAACTGAAACAAACCGGCCCGCCTTTCGTGCTATACTTTGGATATAGCGTTCGCCTCCACCTAAGCCGCACAACCTGCGTATACAACTGAATGCAGACCATCGGGTCTCAGCCGTGTCCTCGAAGGAGAATCGACATGAGCTTCAAACACACTTGCGTCTTCACGCTGCTGGCTGTCGCACTCGTGTGCCTCGTCCTCGCCACCACGTCTGGCCCGTCGGAGGCCCAATCCCCAGACCCCCTACTGCCTCCTCTGCCAACTCGGCCCACCACTGACCAAGACACCTCCCAGGTCACCGCCGCGTCCTCTCCTGCCGGCGGGTTCATCGAGCTGCACGTTCAGCTCCCCGAGACCTGGGCCTCGACCAGCACCTCCTGGGACAACCTGTGGACTGTCGTCCAGTGGCAGGACGAGAAGGGGACCTGGCACACCATCGAGGGGTGGCAAGGCACTCTCGACGAAGTCGAGGAACCCCTGCTAGCGGGCAAGAAGCGGTGGTGGGTGGTCGAAGCTGACCTGGGCAAGGGGCCATTCCGATGGGTCGTCTACCAGAGCCAAGGCGGCAAGACGCTGGCTGCAAGCGCGCCCTTCGACCTGCCGGGAAGCAAGGGCACGACCGAAGAAGTCAAGGTATCAATCGAGCCATAGCTGGGGCTTACACCAGCGACTTCGTGGTCGCAGTGACCTTCTCACATCCACACACGGCCAGCGGGATGGATCACGCGTAGATCTCCGCGCCGAGCACGACCAGGAGCTGGATGCACAGCACATCCAGCAGCAGCCTGCATCGTCATTCATAACACCTCATCCCTCACAGTCGTCTGCATCCAACGCCCGGCGTACAGCGCGGGCCAGCACGTCCATACTGAAAGGCTTCTGGATCACGTCCAGGAAGCCAGACTCACTTGACTCCCTCGTAGCTTGTTCCACCTCGCAGCCGACGATGCCCAGCGCCTTCAGGCCGGGATTCCTGCGCCTCACGTGCTGCACCAGTTCCTTGCCCTCCATGTCCGGCATCACCACGTCCGTGATCACGAGGCCCACCCTGCACCGCCCTTGCGACCAGCGGGGCGACTGGCACAGCGCCAGTGCCTCGTGCCCACTCGACGCGGTCAGCACACGATGGCCCAGCGATTCCAGCATCCTGCGCCCCGCTTGCCGAAGTCCCTCCTCTTGCTCTACCAATAGGATCGTCGCTCGCTGCCCACCTATCTCCTCGTCCCCCTCCCCGTCCTCAAGCTCGCAGGCCGGCAAGTAGATGTAGACCGTCGTGCCCCCGCCTATCTCCGTCTCGACGTCGACGTAGCCCTCGTGCTGGCGAACGATGCCGTAGACCTGGGCCAACCCCAGCCCTCTCCCCTCTCCCACGTCCTTCGTGGTGAAGAAAGGCTCAAACAAGTGCGCCAGCACCTCCTCCGTCATCCCCGTCCCCGTGTCCGAGACGGAAAGACACACCCACGCCCGGTCCCGACAAGCGCCATCCGCCTCGGTTTCCGAGCCACGGTCCTGGATACGAGATTTGGGCCTCTGAATGGCCGCCCGCTTGACCTCGATGCGCAGCTCTCCGCCCTCCGGCATCGCGTCGCGGGCATTGAGCGCCAGGTTGGTCATCACCTGCCGCATGCGGTCGGGATCAGCCTCCACGGTGCAAGCTTCCTTCCCCACCCCCAGCGTAAGATGGACGTTCTCCGGGAGCGTGCGCCGCAGCACGTCGACCACGTCCTCGACGAAGAACTGCAAGTCAAGCGGGCGCGGTTTGATCATGGCGCGGCTGCTGAAATCCAGGATCTGTTGCACCAGGTCCGATACCTTGAGTGATTCGCCCATGATGGTTTTCAGGTCTTGGGCCAGGCCTGACGGGAGGTCGCGCCGGAGCAATGCCATCTGAGCATGCAGGATAATGGTAGTGAGCAAGTTGCGGAAGTCGTGGGCAATGCCGGCGGCCAGTTGACCTACGGCCGCCAGCCGCTCCTGCCGCCGGAGTTGCTGCTCCATCTGTGCCCGAACTGCCTCTATTCGAACACGCTCGGCGATTTCCTCCTGGAGTTGCCCATTCAGACGGCGCATTTCCATCAAGTCGTCGAAGCGCGCGATAGCTACAGCAATCGCGCGCCCGATCTCTGCTGCCCCGGGCATCTTGACCAGATAGGCACCGACCCCGGCTTCGCAAGCCTGCGCCACCAATTCCGGCGCGTCGTAGGCAGTCAGCACGACGACCGGCGTGGGATGAGCACGGTGAATGCGTCGCGCGGCTTCGATACCGTCCATATCCGGCATCCTGATGTCCATCAGCACCACGTCAGGTCGCAGGGACTGGGTCATCGCCACAGCCTGTTGACCATCCGGCGCTTCACCCACCACCGTGTGTCCCAGGCTTTCCACTTCCCCTCGGATCATCTCGCCGACCAGGAAATCATCCTCAGCGATCAAGACACGCACGTCTTCCTTCAGTTTCATCCTTCGCTCCCTGGACCGCGCGGACTCCCGCCGTCCCGGACGCTCAAGCCCATCCCGTCCTGACCATCCCCACCGATCATTCAACAGCTTTGGGGAAACGAACTGTCACGACAGCACCGTGGTCGTTGTGGATTTCTGTCTCGCCGCGCAGGCTCCAGCGCACGGTATTGCGAACCAGGTACAGGCCCGCACCATCACATTCCGCGCGCAATACCTTCTCCGGGAAACCAGGGCCATCGTCTCGAAACTCCAACCGGATCATTTCGCCGCCATGCTCCAGCACAATGCACACGCCGAGCCGGGCCGTCTCGCGGGGCCGAGCGGCATACTTGACCACGTTGGTCGCCAGTTCGTTGATGACAATGGACAGGTTGTGGGCCTGTTCAGGGCTCACGTAAACCGGCGTGGTCGCGGAGATATCGGTCGCCACCCGCTTGTCGGAGGGAAGCGCCTGCAAAGCTGTGTCGACAATCTTACGCACCAACCTATCCAAAGGCAAGGGAGCCCACCTGGAAGTTGACAGGGTCTCATGCACCGCCGCCAGTCCCTTGATCCGCCCCAGCAGGTCATCGATAGAGGCCTGGTACGTGCGCCGGATCGGAGACTGCTCGGCATAGCGCCGCTCGACATGGAGCATGCCCATGATCGCGGCCAGGTTGTTCTTGACCCGATGGTTGACCTCTCGCAGCAGCAGGGCGTTCGTTTCAGCGTCTCGTCGGGTCTGGTCGTAGAGCCGGGCATTCTCAAGCGCGATGGCGGCTGTTGCCGCCAGCGATTCCAGCACCCGCAGGCTGTCGCCGGTGAAGCGATCTGCCTGCTCATCAATCACCTCGATCACGCCCAGCAGCCCGTTCTTGACCCGCAGTGGCGCGGCCAGCAGAGAACGAATCTCCCAGCCGATTGCCTCGCCAACGCTGCTGTGATGACGCGAGTCTGTCCGCGCATCTGATACAACCAGGCTCTGTCCCCGATCAAACACCCAGCCGGCGACACCCTGCCCCCGGGAAAGCCGCCATCCTGCTGCTCTCCCACTGTCCGGACCGACAGCCTTCTGGCAAACCAGCTCGTCGGTCTGCGGATCAAGCAACCAGAGGGAGCAGGCTTTGGCGTCGAGCAGACGGCGCACAGCTTCCAGCAGATCGGCGACCACTTGGTCCAGTTCCAATGAGGAGGCGACTTGTTTGCCAGTCTGGTAAAGCAACTCCAACTCAAGATTGCGCCGGTGGAGATTGCTCTCCGCCCGTTTGCGCTCGGTGATGTCCGTGGCGATATGGATGACCTTCTGAAGCTCTCCCTGCTCGTCGAGAACCGGCGTACAGGAGACCATGAATACGCCGCCAATCGCTTCCACTTCCATGTCGGCCGTTTCCACGTGGCCAGACAGGCGCATTTGCTCCAAAGGGCAACTCTTGGGGGGTGTGACGGTACCATGAAACACTTCGTGGCATTTCTTGCCCACCAGTTCTCCCAGCGGTTTGCCCGTCACACGCACGGTTGCCCGATTGGCTGCTATCACGTTGTGCTGCGGATCAAGAATCAGCGTCGGATGGCCGATCGCCTGGAATATCTCCTCCCATTCCTGCTGTGCCAGACGTAGCGATTCCTCCGCCTGCGCCCTAATTGCTTCGACTCGGACACGCTCGGCGATCTCTTGTCGCAGTTCGGAGGTACGCGCCTCCACCAGTTCCTCAAGGTGTTCCCGGTGTTGCCTAAGCTCCTCCTCCACCCGCGCGCGCTCGGTGACATCGCGCAACACGACTATGCGTCCGGAGATGGCACCATGCCGGTCGTGCAAGTTCGACACTTGGGCATCCACGTGGCGCGGCGGGATGCCCCCCAGGACGATCTCGACCGGGGGGCACTCTGGGGCCCTGCCACTCTCTGCCAACTCCGGCCAAGCCGCCAGTACCGTGTCTATGCGCGTCCCGATGCAGTGTCCATCGAGTTGAATCAGCCGACACGCAGCGGGGTTGATGTCCGCGACGCGATCCTCCGCATCCAGCACCAATATGCCGTCCTTCATCGTCTCAACAACCGCATCGCGGGCCATTGGGACGAGATCCAGGAAACGGTAAGCGTACAGGTTCGCGGCCAGCAAGGCCCCGGTCAGCGCGAAGCTGACAGGCGTGAGGTCTTGCCCAGGGAAAGGCCCCCAGTTGAACACGTACAGCATGTTGCCCATCCACGGGAAAGGCATGGCAAGCAAGAGCAAGACCACCTGACGCCGATATAGGTGCCGATACCGCACGGCCGCCAGAATCAGCGCGGCGGTAGCGGCGCACAACAGCGCGTAGATGTAGGTGACCATAATCCAGAACCACGTGCCGTGGCCGTAGATCAGGATATTGCTGGCGGGATCAGAGAAGGGGGTGAAACTGGTCCAGATCAAGTGATGCCATTCGTTGGTGATGGCCAGCCCGAAGGATATGATGGGGACCACCCACAACAGGGCCAACCTACGGCGGGTCAGCCTCTCCTCGCGCAGGGAGTATTGGAATGCGAAGGTGGCCAGAAGGACGGGGGAACTCAGCGTGCCGACATAGCAGATCTTGGACCAGAGGATCTTGGCCGGTATTCCCACGGCAGCCGCCTCGCAGGCGCCCGTCAACTGCCATTCGATGACGGCCAGAATGAACCAGAAGAGCGTTGCGCCCCCTCGAGCGGTGCGCCTGTACCAGACGGCGATGGCTACCACAGCCGTGATGGCCGCGGACAACAACAGAGCGGTGGCGTAGGGTGTGATTCGCCATTGCATGTCGATGCCTCCCAGATCTACACACCGGAGCGTGCTCACAGGACCCAGCCCTCGACGTCACCCAGCGCGTCCCGATACCAGTCACAGCCGCGCGCGGAACAACTCGCGCCTCCGGGAATGGTAAGTGCCCGGGGCGAAGTATCGCCGCACCCATCCATCCGTGGGGTCGAGAAACGCCGCCTTGCTGGGATCGCCTCGTCCCTCCCCGGCGAGCTTCTGAGCGATGTGCCGGAAGTAGAAATGGTTGAACAAGCGCGTGAACTCGGTCAGATAGACGTCTGCCACACCCGTGTCACCCCGGATCAGAAGCATGTTCTCATCGTTCGACAGGAGCGAGTTGGGCGAGAAGTTCGCAGACCCCGTGAACACAAGGGGATCGTCAGTCAACAGGTCAACGAGCATGATTTTCGTGTGGACGTAGAAGACGTGACCACGCCGGCGGAAGTGCTCCTCCCGACGATACCACTCATCGAGGCGATGGCCGCCGAGTTTGAGTTCGATGGCATCCCGGTTGAGGGCCGCACCGAGGGCGATGCGCGTGTCTATGTCCCGCTCCAGCATGGCCTGTGTCTCAGGGCTGCGGTTCCTTCGCTCCATGATGAGGAAGCGAAGGAAGTCCCGGTCGTTGTCAAAGCGCTCAGCGAGCCGTCTCGTGACCCCGAAAGCCGCCGTCAGCATCACGGTTTGGGTCGCGGCCTCTACACGGTCGCCGTACCAATCCAGCATCTTGGATCGCTGCCGGGGGCTGAAGATCGGGGTGATGCCCACCGGTGGCGGTCCATCTCCAGGGCGAGGCGAGTGCGCGGAGCACCAATCCTGCAAAGGCTCCGGCTCGGGATCGCTAGCGAGCTCGTTCCAGTAGGCGAGGTAGGCACGGGCGACTGCCTCATCACGGACGATGTGGCCCACGTTCGCCTGCCCCAGGAAGCCGGACGGTGTGAAGTTCGTCGAGCCGGTCCACACTTGAACCGGGTGCCCGTCCTCCAGAAGAATGATGAACTTGTTATGCGGGATGGCCCGGCGGCGGGTCCGCTCGATCAAGGTGAGGTTCTGCTGGTCGCGGAGGCCGGCATCCCGGATGGCTTCGCGGTTTCCGACCGTCGTGGACGTGTCCTTGAGGACGCCCTTCTCCTTGCGCTGTCCCGCCTCGTAGACGACGCGGACGCCGGCACCAGACGCTGCGGCTTGGGCGAAGGCGTCGAGAATCGGGCGATAGGAGAACTCATAGGCGGCGGCCCGCAGTTCGAACCGCGGTCCCCTGGCCTGACCGATGAATCCAAGCGCGGCACGCAGTAGCCCCCGCGAAAGCCACCACACGTCCTCCGCCGTGGGATCGTTCACGTCTGCCGGGCCCTGGTTTCCGAAGAGATCGGCGAACTTCTGGCTCGGAATCGCACCGCGATTGAAGAAAACCGCGTGTTGGCCGCGATCTTCTGCCTCCGTGCGCACATCCACGACCACGTCGGTTCCGGCCCTGAGATCCCCGGGGTCGCCATATAGCGGCCGCACCGTGTAGCGAAACGCGCGGTCGGGAGTCGCCGAGTAGTGCCCCCAGAGGAAACTCTGGATCGGGTGATCGAGCGTAGAGCGACGTTCACCCGGCTGTGGATCGGGGACCAGGTCCTCGAAGAACTTGAAGCCTCGAAGCCATCGCCCCTCATCGGAACCGGGATGCCCCGAGCGAATCGCGAATCCCTTGAGGTCCTGTCGCGCCGCCGGCTCGGCATCCATGGCGAGGATGACACAGTTGGTGCCGGCGATCGCGTGCACTGATACCCCATCAGCTTGCGCGGTTGATCTCATCTCGGCCCCCTCCTTATCTCACTCAAGCCTCTCGGACAATCTGCTTGACCGGGGGTCATAATGTGCCCCACAGATCCTCCCCTTGGCAGCGACGGAGGTTAGTGTATAACGATTCGGCACAGAAGTCAAAGCGTCTCCGGCTGCCGAGACTCGCCGGCGGGCCTCCACCCAAGCATGACGAGATAGCCGAGCAGGAGCAGAGCGGCGGCGGTGAAGAAGATGGGCTGGAAACCTACGCGGTCCACGACGGCACCGGCGAGGATGGGCAGGAAGTTGACGAAACCGAGGACGGTGTTGACCAGGCCGATGTAGCTGGGGCGCTCCTCGGCCGGGGCAGTGTCGAGCAGGAGGGCGGTCAGGCCAACGTCGCGGCCGCTGTTGCTGCTGCCGGCAACGACGAAGACGGTGGTGAAGAGGTAGGCCGGGAGGAGACCGTACTCCGCGACGGTGAAGCCGAGCCGCCGCAGGAGCCAGGGCAGCGCCACGGCCAACACGGGCACGAGTACGGTGAGCAGACTGGCGCTCTTGACCAGGAAGCGGGTGCCGCGCGCCCGGCCCACCCTCTGCCAGAGCAGGTTGGACAGGACGCCCGCGAGCGTCATCGCCGAGAGGTAGAAGCCCATCATGGATGCCGGAGCGCCGAGAACGTCGAGGGCGAAGACGGGGTAGAACGGTTCGGACAGCCGCGTCATACTCAGAAGTATCCGCGCCAGCAGGTAGCGTCGCAGCGACGGGTCGCGCTTGAGCATCTCAGGCGCGCGTGCCAGCTGCTCCCGGAACGAATGGCGGGGCGGCAGGCCGGAGGCCGGCGGCTCCTTGATGCGGCTGAGGACCAAGGTGGCAACGAGGAAAAGGCCGCAGGAGAGCCCAAGGAGAAGGGTGAAGTTGATCGGAAACGCCGGCCCACGGGTATCATCGAGCATGTAGCGCACGAGGAAACCGGCACAGAAGACCACCACACCGCCCCACATGTTGCGGGTGGCGAAGAACGAGGCCCGCCGCGCCGAAGGAATGATCTTGCCGATGATGTCCAGACGCACCAGGCCGCCGATGCCGGCCGTCAGCCGGGTAGACGTGAACAATCCAAAGAAGAGAAGCAGCGCGAGCGTGGGATGGGAGCGGCCCAGCGTGTAGGCCATGAGCGCCAGGGTCCCGTAGACGGACGCGCGGAAGATCTCCAACGCCACCGCAAGCGGCAGCTTGCGCCGTCGGGTCTGGACCCACCCGGCGACGAGGAACTGAGGCAGGAACCACATGCCGAAGCGGATGGCAGGCAGCAGGCCGATGAGCATGTTGGACCCTCCCAGCGCACGGACGAAGACGGAGAGCACCAGGCTGGGATGGCTCAGATTCATGGACAACTGGATGAAGACGCTGTTGAGGACGCCGAGAAGGTAGTTGCGCCGCTGCGTTGATTGGCCCGATGCAACGCAATCATCCCCATCCAGAATCCGATTCACGCAGTGGCCGATTCCCTTCACGATCTACCGCCTGCCGTACGCCCGCCGTCGATGACGAGGGAGGAGCCGGTCACGAAGGACGCAGCGTCGGATGCCAGGTACAGCGCTGCCTGGGCCACCTCGTCGGGCGCGCAGATGCGGTTCAAAGGATGCCGGGCGGCGAATGCCGCATAGGCCTGCTCCACCCCACCCAGCCCCGCCATTTCGTCCCGAAGCATGGGCGTGTCCACGCTGCCCGGGCAGATGCAGTTGACGCGGACGTTCTGCCCCGCGTGATCCAGCGCCATGGCCTTGGTGAGAAGCACGACCGCGCCCTTGGAGGCACAGTAGGCAGCCGCGCCCGTGCCGCCCGTCAGTCCCCAGACCGAGGCCACGTTGATGACACTGCCCCCACCCCCCTCGATCATGCACGGGATAGCGAACCTGGACATCAGGTACACGCCCTTCACGTTGACCGCCATGGTGCGATCCCATTCCTCCTCGCTCGTGTCCAGCACGCTGCGATGGGGATAGATCACGCCGGCGCTGTTCACCAGGATGTCCAGGCAGCCAAACTCGTCGACGCTTCGCTCAACCGCACGGCGGCAGTCGGCGGCCTGGCAGACGTCACAGGGGATAAACAGCCCCTGGCCGCCGGAGCGTGCGATCTCGTCGACCACCCGCTGGCCACGGGCCGGGTCTCGGGCCGCGATGACCACACGAGCACCCTGTGCCGAGAACAGCCGGGCCGTGGCGCGCCCGATGCCGGAATTGCCGCCGGTGATGAGCGAGACCTTGCCCCGCAACTTCGCTCCCATAGCGTCTTACCTCCCCTCACTCCAACTCGACATAAGCCATAGAGACGCTATTCTAGCACGGCCTGCAAGCGCCCGCAAGCGCGCCTCACATCGGATCGGGCGCAACGCACTCACCACGTCACGCCAGCACGAGAGAGGCCCTGCAGCCACTGATCCGGGGACACGCACCACGGCTTGGACGTGCGCTACCCCAGTCAACGTACCCTTGACACGGGTACAGACTGTGCTATAATCTTAACTGAGATGAATGTGTACCTGGATCATCTGAGCAATTGGATCAAGGGGCCAGGGGTTTCTACCGCCGTGCGCTCCATCTTGGACAGCGCACGGACGAGCGACGATCCCACCCCGCGCCGCCTGCCCACGCGCACGCTGGCCATGCGCCTGCCACCCGAGACACTGGACTGGATGCGCCAGCAAGCGAAAACGCATGGGTGTGCCATAGCCGATCTCGTCAGGGCGCACATCGCGGGTCAGGTGGTCTCGGAGTTAACCGCACTTTACGAACAGCATACGATCAGCCCAGCCGAGTTTGAAGCGACGCTGTGGTCGGTCCTGGGGTACAAGCCCGAGTTCTCGCCAGGGGAGGAGGCACGACAAGCAACTTGACTTGCTCAGTTGGCGAGAAGCGCGGGGTCTGATTCAGGATTCCGCGCTTTTTTCTTATCCCCGAACGCACGATCAATGTTCGCACCGTCCGGGGTGATCGGGGCTCCGGGGTCGAGGCTCCCCGGCGCTGTCCCGGGTGCAGGGCAGCGCGGCGAACGATGAGACGTACCCCCTGGAACCCGCGTGCGGCATGCGGGCACGAGGGGCCATCGTCGAAGGGGACAGGGAGCCGGTGTCGCCCCCAGCGGGGAAAGGGTCGCGGGGGCGCCGAAGCATACCTATGAATGAGACCGTCGTCGGGACGCGGTGAGGAACCCAGGCCGGGCGCACACCACCGGCCTGCATGGGGGTGATAGGCTTCGACCAGGGGCCAAGGGTGTCGCGAGAGGGAAGAGGCCAACTTGCAAACCCTCAATGACCGGCAGCGCAACCTCAGGGACCGGGGTTCGATTCCCCGCACCTCCACCTGGTCGTCCTGCGGGGCGGGGTCTCCCCCCAGGGGATGGACCGACGTTCTCGGGGACGATTAACGTGCGTTTAACGTTCTCTTAGTACAAGCATGGTACACTGCCAACGGATGCACGTCACGAGGAACAGACACTGAGACCCGTGGAGGTAACATAGCATGGCAACGCACGTGCTGCTACTCAACGCTACGTACGAGCCGCTGCGCATCATCTCCGTCCGGCGGGCGGTCAACCTGCTGATGCGGGACGTCGTCGAGGGGGTGGACGGTATCGCGGCCCGGCTACGCACGCCGAGCACCGCGTTCGAGGTACCCTCTGTGCTGCGCTTGCGCTACTACGTGTACGTTCCCCAACGTGGGGCCGTGTGGAGCCGGCACGGTGTTCTGGTTCGTGACCGCTATACCTGCATCTACTGCGGCGCTCGCGTCGGGGAACGCCGTCGCGGCAAGGTCATGACCCGTGGTGATTTCTCGGTGGATCACATCATCCCACGCAGCCGGGGCGGGGGCAACACCTGGGGCAACACGGCGTGCGCCTGCCGCCGGTGCAACGGGCGCAAGGGAGACCGCAGGCCCCACGAGGCCGGCATGCGCCTGCGATGGGAGCCCAAGACCCCCCGCGTCAACTACCTGGTCTTCTCCGGCGAGGTGCCGACGGAGTGGAGGAGCTATCTGCGCGTATAAGCGGAGTGGTGCGTGGTGCGTGGTGCGTGTTGCGTGGTGCGTCCTACGTCAAACGTGAAACGTCATTCGTCAGACGTCGGGCCGAGGAGGCGCGTAGACCGCGCCTATCACCCGATCACCCTCTAAAGGGCCATTCTGATGGCGCCCGATGCGCTGGCCGCTTTCGCCGTCGAAGAAGTAGAGCTGCTCGGCGGGAAACACGACCTCAACCCGGTCGCCGATCTGTAGGGGCGCGGTTTCCGCGCCCACGCCGGTCGCCGCGTAGGTGAGATCCCCCGTGCGCACATACACCAACTGGGTGCGATGGGCGAAGTCCGGCTGGACGACTTCCACCTCGCCGCGCAGGCGTATCCCTCCCGGCAGCCGGCCGTCACCGAGCGCCAGGGAAGTCGCCTCAGGCCGAACGCCGAGCGTCACCGCCTGGCCTACGTGCACGCGTGCCCTCACCGGGTCGGGTAGAGGGACAGCCACCTCGTTCAAGCGCAGTTCACCGTCGCCCACCGTGCCCCCGGTGAGCAAGTTCATCGGCGGGCTTCCGAGGAAACCGGCGACGAAGGCGTTGGCCGGATCCCGACGTAGATCCTGGTAAGCGCCGACCTGCTCGACTTTCCCGGCGCGCATGACGGCCACCTCATCGCCCAGCGTGATGGCCTCCACCTGGTCGTGGGTGACGTAGACCGCGGTGATGTGGAAGCGACGCAGCAGGCGCTTGATCTCCACACGGGTGCGCGCGCGTAGCTTGGCATCCAGGTTCGAAAGAGGCTCGTCGAACAGGAACAGGCGCGGATTCCGCACCAGCGCCCGAGCGATGGCCACCCGCTGCTGCTGCCCCCCGGACAGTGTGCCCGGCTTGCGCGGGAGCAGCTCGCTGAACCCGATGCCCATGATATCTGACGCAATGCGGATGCGCTCCTCGGCCTCCTCATCGGGCACCCGGCGCACTTTGAAGAAGAAGGCCAGGTTGCCCCTACCCTCGAAATGGGGGTAGAGGGCGTAGTTCTGGAACACCATGCCGATGTAGCGCTCCTTGGGGGGCACATCCCGCATATCTTGATCGTCGTAGAAGACGCGGCCCGTGAAGTCCACATCCAACCCGGCGACCACGCGCAGCAGGGTGGTCTTGCCACACCCGGACGGCCCGACGACGGCGAAGGTGCGCCCGTCCGGGATGGTGAGGTTCACGTGATCCAGCGCCACGACGGGGCCGTCGTGCGCGGATATGGTCTCGTGCACCATGACGGCGCGCGCTGTCGCCCGCTCGGCGAAGGCATGGTCCGCCTGACTGCCGACAACTCCCCGGCTGGCCACCAGGCTGTCGGGGACAGCTCGCCGGGAGTAGGTCTTGGTGACGTCCTGCAGGCGAATCGTGGACATGATCAGTCTGGAAGCGGATCGGTGTGAGCTACGCGGGTACGGACAGCGTATCCATGCCGGCCGCCAGAGCGCCCGCCGCCGCGTCGAGACGGGCCAACACCTGCTCCCGGCCCAGAATCGCCAGCGTGCCAAACAGCGGGGGAGCGACCTGCTGCCCCGTCACGGCCCAGCGCACGATGCCGAAGAGCTGTCCGGCCTTGAGCCCGAGTTCCTCGGCCAGCGCCCGCAGGGGAGGCTCCATGGCCTCCGGCTCGAAAGGCTGCACCTCCGCGAGCAGGCCCCGCGTCCGCCGCAGAGCCTCCAGGCTCTCCTGCGGACCCATCTTCTTGCCCACCAGGCGCTCGGCCGGGGGGGGCTCGACCTCGCGGAACAGAAACGCGGTCCACTCGACGACGTCCGCCAGGCGCTTGAGCCGCTCCTGCACCAGTGGAACAACCTCCCGCAACCGCTTCCGCTCGCCATCCGGGCACGGGTCGGGGACGAGGCCGGCTCTCTGCCAGAAGGGCAGCAACCGATCCAGCAACTCTTCCTCCGGCAGGGCACGGATATAGACGCCGTTCATCCAATCCAGTTTCTTGTAGGAGAAGGCCGCCGAGGCACGGTTGACGCGGAAGAGGTCGAAGCGCTGAATCAACTCCTCCCGGGTGAAAATCTCCTGCTCGTCGCCCTCCCCGGGGGCCCAGCCCAGGAGTGCCAGGAAGTTGAACAAGGCCTCTGGCAGGTAGCCCTGCTCGCGGAACTCGGTGATGGAAGTTGCCCCATGCCGCTTGGAGAGTTTCCTGCCATCAGGGCCGTTAACCAGCGGGACGTGGCAGTAGGTCGGGATCTCCCAACCCAACGCCTGGTAGATCAGGATACGCTTAGGGGTGCTGGCGATCCAGTCGTCGCCCCGGACAATGTGGGTTATCCCCATAGCGTGATCGTCGACCACGACCCCCAGGTGGTAGGTGGGGAAACCGTCCGTCTTCAAGAGAATCTGGTCGTCTATACCGGCATTCTCGAAAGCCACGTCGCCCTTGATGACGTCGTGGACGACCGTCTCGCCCGTGAGAGGGACCTTGAGCCGGATGACGTGAGGCTCGTCCGGGGAAATCGCGCCCGGCGGCAGGTCGCGGCAGTGACGATCGTACATCACCATCTCTTTGCGAGCGCGCTGGCGCTCGCGCACCCGCTCGAGCCGCTCTGGGGTGCAGTTGCAGCGGTAGGCCCAGCCCCGTTCGATCAGGTCCTGCGCCACCTGCCTGTACTCCGCCAGCCGTCCAGACTGGACGTACGGCCCGCGCGGGCCGCCGACGGCGTAGGCCGCACCATCCGCCAGGCCCAAGCGCTGCAACTCCTGCAAGGCTGGCCCCTCGTCCCAGTCCAGGCCCAGCCAACGCAGGCCCTCCATCAACGTGCTGACCGTCTCGGGCTTGTACCGCACCCGGTCGGTGTCCTCAATGCGCAGAATGAACTGACCACCCATCTTGCGGGCAAAGAGCCAGTTGAACACGGCTGTGCGCACGTTGCCGATGTGCGGCTCGCCGGTGGGGCTGGGGGCCATGCGAACGCGAACGCTCATGACCTCCCCCTGCCCCGCTTCCGCGCCTTCTCTATCTTGGCCCACGAGTCCCTTAGTGATACCGTTCGATTGAACACCAGCGCGTCCGCAGAGGAATCGGGGTCCACGCAGAAGTAACCCTGCCGCTCAAACTGGTAGCGACTTCCCGGTGACACGCCCGCCAGACTGGGTTCAACGCGGGAATCGGTCAGCATCTCCAAGGAGTCGGGGTTGAGGTTCGACGTGAAATCCGCCTTCTCTTCCACATCGCGGGGGTTCTCATTCAGGAACAAGCGGTCATACAGGCGCACCTCGGCCTTGAGCGCGTGCTGTGCCGAGACCCAATGCAGCGTGCCCCTGACCTTGCGCCCATCGGGGGCCGAGCCGCCCCGCGTCGCCGGGTCATACGTACAGTGCAACTCGATCACCTCACCGGTCTGTTCATCCCTCACGGCGTCTACGCACGTGACGAAGTAGGCGTATCGCAGCCGTACCTCCCGGCCCGGGGCCAGGCGGTACCACTTCCTCGGCGGATCCTCACGATAGTCATCTCGCTCGACGTACAGGACGCGCGAGAAGGGCACCTTGCGCGTGCCCATACCAGGATCCTGCGGATGGTTCAAGGCCTCCATCTCTTCGACCTGATCCTCTGGGTAGTTGTCTATGATCAGCTTGAGCGGGCGCAAGACCCCCATCACACGCGGGGCACGCTCGTTCAGATCCTCGCGGGCACAGTGCTCGAGGAACGCCATGTCAATGATACTGGGGTTTTTGGCCACTCCGATACGATCGCAGAAGTTCCGGACCGACTCCGGCGTATAGCCGCGTCTCCTCAGACCCGCGAGCGTGATCATGCGGGGATCATCCCAGCCGTCTACGTACCCCTCTTCGACAAGCCGCCGGAGCCGGCGCTTGCTCATCACCGCGTAGCTGAGGTTCAGACGGGCGAACTCGATCTGCCTGGGGTGATAGACCTCCAGTTCGTCCAGGAACCAATCGTACAGCGGACGGTGGTCTTCATACTCCAGGGAACACAGCGAATGCGTAATCCCCTCGATGGAGTCGCTGAGACCGTGGGCGAAATCGTACATCGGATAGATGCACCAGTCGTCGCCCGTCCTGTGATGGGTCACCCGGCGGATACGGTAGATGACCGGATCGCGCATGTTGAGGTTGGGAGATGACATATCGATCTTGGCGCGCAGCACGCGGGACTCGTCCTCGAATTCGCCGGCCCGCATGCGCGCGAACAGATCCAGGTTCTCCTCGATCGAGCGATCGCGATACGGGCTGTTCCGGCCCGGCTCAGTCAGGGTACCGCGGTACTCACGCATTTCGTCGGGGCTCAGGTCACAGACGTACGCCCTGCCCCGCTTGATCAACTGCACGGCATAATCGTAGAGCTGCTCGAAGTAATCCGATGCGTAGAACAGCCGGTCTTCCCAGTCGAATCCCAGCCAGCGGATGTCCTCCTGGATGGCGTCGACGAACTCGACCTCCTCCTTGACCGGATTGGTGTCATCGAAGCGCAGGTTGTAGATTCCGCCGAAATCCTCTGCGACGCCGAAGGTTATGGAGATGGCCTTGGCGTGCCCAATATGCAGCCAGCCGTTCGGTTCCGGGGGGAAGCGCGTGTGCACGCGACCGCCAAAGCGGCCCGTCTCCAGGTCCTCCTCGACCGCCCTGCGGATGAAGTCAGTGCTAGACTTAGCATCGGACTCATCGACGCTCTCGGTCGGCTCTTTCTCATCTGATGGGGTGTTCTTCAAGATCGTATCTCCTCGGACTTGGTAACAGACATAACGGTGGACGGCAATGCACCTTGCGGGCCGTCCACGCGGGGTACCGTCCAGTTATTCTAGCCGATTATGGGAATTGCGCAAGGAGGAGCGGAGGCTGGGGGTCAGGCGACTCCCGGCAGTGTGAAGTAGAAGACGCTCCCACGCCCCGGCTCGCTGTCCACGTCCACTTGCCCGCCCAGTTTCTGGACGATGCGGAGCACGATGGACAGTCCCAGTCCATGTCCTCTACTGCCGACCTGGTTGACCCGGGTGAACGGGATGAACAGCCGGCTTATCTCGTCGGGCGTGAGACCGCGGCCGTTGTCGCCTATCCGGAAGCGCACCGTGCCATCCGACTGAACCTCGGCACCCAGTTCGATGCGCGGGGGGCGGCCGCCGTACTTGATCGCGTTGCTCACGTAATTGACCCAGACTTCCTCAACCCACGGGCCATAGCCCAGCGCAATGGGCCAGGCATCGGGGAGAATGACCTCGGCCTGATACTCCTCAATCATGGGGATCAGGCGCTGCTGGGCCTCAGCCACGATGGCGGCCATATCCAGCGGGGCCATCTCCACCTCCATCCGGCGCACGCCGGCCAGCAGCAGCAGCTCATCGATGATGTCGCCCATCTTGCGGCCACTCCGCGCGATTCTGCCCAGGTAGTCACGCAGTTCCTCACCCGACAGCGTCGGATACTCCTCCCCCAAGGCCTCGGAGAAACCGATGATGAGGCCCAGGGGGTTCTGCAAGTCGTGGGCCACGGTGTGGGCAAAGGCATCCAGTTCCTCGTTGCGCGCTAACAGCTCGACAGTGCGCTGGCGCAGCGCCTCGACCAGGCGGGCATTGTCGACAGCGATCGCTGCCGGGGCGGCCAGTGACTCCAGCAGCGTGAGATCGGCCGAATCGAAACGGCTGACGTCCGTATCCAGCACCTGGATCACGCCGATCACACCGCGCTTGACCCGCAGCGGAACGGTGAGAATGGAGCGCAACTCCATCCCAATGCGCTGCTCCACCCCCGTGAAGTGATGCGCGTCGACCCGCGCGTCCGCCACGATCAGGCTCTCGCCGCTATCAGCCACCCAGCCAGCGATCCCCTCTCCGGGCGCCAATCGCCAGCCACAAACAGTCTCGCTCGCGGGGCCGGTGGCTTGCTGGCAGACCAGTTCCTGGGTGTCTTCGACCAACCAGACCGAACAGGCCGTCACACCAAGCAGACGGCGCACCTCCTCCAGGACCGTGCGAAGCACCCGATCCAGGTCCAGGGTCGAGGTGAGCACCTGGCTGGCCCGATTGAGCAAGCCCAGCTCACGATTGCGCTGGCGTAGCGCGTCCCCCACCCGTCTGCGCACGGTGATCTCTCGTTCGAGGTACTCGACAGCGCTTATCAGCTCACCCGTGCGCTCCTCCACCACATCTTCGAGGCGCTGCCGGTAGTCATCCAACTCACCCGCCATGCGCATGCGCTCGGCGTCAAGCGCCTCACGGATTTGCCCTTGTTCAGCAAGGAGCACGCCGCGAGATTGCTCGAAAAAGCCGATCGCCATCTCACCCAGAACGGCGGCCAGCCGGGGTTGTAGCACAGCGACCTGATCGGGGAACAGATCAGCAAGCTGACAGACCAGCGTCTCCTGCGTCCTGCCCAAGGTCTCAGGCTGGGCGCGGTCGAAGCGGGCCAGTGATGCACCGATCGCCCGGGCCTGGACGCGGTCTAGAGGCTCGGCGAACAGGAGATCAATGACCTGTCCCGTCAGTTCAGCCAGGGTCTCACGCACCTCAGCCGCACTGAGCGATGCAGAGATGGTTCCCGCAACGGCTCTGTGCCAACTATCCGCGATGGCCTCACACCGACCGTGCAAGGCCTGCTGGAGTCGTGACTGTCTCGGTGAGCTCATTGTTGAGATACCGCTCCACACTGTCCAGGTGCCATGCCAACTGGCGTTGATATGCGGGGTGAGGCACGAAGGCGGGCAGGCCCTCAGTCACACCATCGCCTACCACCTCAATCTGCTCTACGTCTCCCACACCCAGATTGAGGAGACGACAGTAGTGCAAATAGCCCACGTCCTCCGGATTGAAGCCCATCAGGTGTGCCGTAAGCACATCCAGCGCCAGCGGATCGGTGCCGGCCAGCGCCAGCCGCCAGTCCACCGGATCGCCCTGCCCAGGGCCCTCGCCCTCCATGCCCTGCCAGCCGTCTATGACGGCAAGATGCGGCCAAACGCGCCGGGCGACCAGCGCCAGGTTCAGGTTGATGGCCGGAAAGCCCTGGTGCATCGCCATCTTGCTGGACCCGCCCAGCCGCCCCAGAAACGTGCTCTTGCCCCACTCCGCCAACCCCGAACGCCACACGCATTTCGGCGCCAAGCCAGCCAGCCGCCGCGTCAGCCCCGGCAGTCCATGGCCGGGCCGGACGGAGCCTGGATTGACCAACGCGCCCATGGCCATGTTCTTGACGGAGAGCGTGACGAGCACCACGTCGTGCGTCTTGGGTGGGCCGATGGAGATCCGATAGTCGGCCTCGACGACGGTGCGGGCCAGGTGCACCGTCAACGGACGCAGGTGACGATCGAGAACCCGCACCGGCACGGTATCGTCGGTGTTCAGGTCCACCAAATCGACGCCATACGTCTGAGCTAAGGAGTCGTAGCCATAGTTGCGGAAGCCGTCCCACGTCGGAGATAGCGCCGCTCCCTCAGCTACGACGACAGGGCCATCGTGACGGGCCCGGACGAAGTCGAGCACAGCCCGGACCGCATCCACGTGAGTCGCCGCCAACTGGCGGTCGACCGACACGAAGTTAGGCTTGACCAGGACGCAACGCGCTGCATCCAGCTCCACCTGATCCGCGATTGCCTCCAGAGCCCCTGACACGCTCTCATACCGGCTCGGTCTCCGGGCGATGGCCACTCTGGCCCGCTTCACAAAGCCACCTCGTCGGTCACTGGAATTCCAACCTGCGGTGACGCATGGCCACGCTCTCCGCGATGCCGATGCCGACCGCCGTCACCAACTGCGTCGCCGGCGCATAGCTGATGAGGGGCAACGGCAGGCCGGCGACAGGCAACATCCCCAGGTTCATGCCGACGTTGACCACGAGCTGAAACAGAATCATCGTCAGTACACCGGCCACCAACAGCCGCCCATAGGAATCCGCTGCGATCAGGATAATCCGCAGCAGACGCAGGAACAGCAGCAAATACAGAACGAAGAGCAATACGGCACCGGCGAAGCCGAGTTCCTCGGCGAGGACGGCGAACACAAAGTCAGTGTGGCGCACAGGCAAGTATCGGAGCTGACTCTGCGTACCCTGGCCGAGCCCTTTTCCCCACAGTCCGCCCGATCCAATGGCGATGAAAGCCTGATCGAGCTGGTACTTGACGTTCGGATCACTGCCGGGACTCAAGAAACCCATCACGCGATCGCGCATGTACGGATAGCGTGCCATCAAGTCCCAGACAGGGATCAGAGACCCCAGGCCCAACAAGCCGGTCAGCACCAGATACCGAGGCGACACATCAGAGACGAACAGCATGACCAGCCAAATGGCGAGGAAGACGGCCGCAGTGGCCATGTCCGGCTGCTCGAAGATCAAGGCCGCCAGGCCCAGCGTCATCACGCCGGAAAGCACGTAGCTGACGAAATCGGGGCGGTCGGGGGGCTGCTCGGTCACGAGGGTCGTCTTCGGCGCTCCAAAGAGGGGCGTGGAGGAAGAGCCTCGCTTGCGTCGCCTGCGGCTGAGGATGGACCCGACCGAGACGGGATGCAGGACCATGGCCAGGTATGCCGGCTGGAAGTGGAACGAGCCCAGATAGAGCCAGCCCCTCACCTCGCCGATCTCGCTCTGCCCGAAGACGAGCACGAGCACCAACGTGAGCACGGCGAGGAGGTAGGCCAGCCACCAGAAATCGCCGAACCACTGATAGTCGCGGGGGAAAACGGCCAGCAGCAGGATCAGCACCATCCCGACGGTGCCAATCACAGCCTGCCGCCGCCACAGGTCGTGCAGACGGGGATCAGGGCTGCCCAGATTGGCGCTATAGACCATCAGCACGCCGTAGGCGGTCAGCAGAAGCATGACCCCGAACAGCACGTAGTCAAAGTGCCGCCAGATGCGAAACCGGCCCATGTGCTATCTCTTGTAGCGCCCAGACTTGGGCGACAAAGGAATGTCGGCAACCAGGCGCGTCTCACGCGCGTCCTGGGAAAAAGACACCTGAACGCCCTTTTCGTCGATGGCGATATGACGCGAGATCACCGTGACAATCTCGTCTTTGAGCGTCTCCAGCATCATGGGGGAAATGCTGGTGCGATCGTGGGCCAGCACCAGGCGCAGCCGCTCCTTGGCTACCTCCCCGCTCCCTACTGTGTGACCACGGCCCGTCAGGCGTTCAAAGAACTTCATACTCACTCCCCCCCAGAGCGCACGAAACGTATAAGGCGTTCAAACACCCCTGGCTCCCGCAGCGGCATGAACGGCACATCCTCACCTCGCAACCGGCGGGCGACGTTATGGAAGACGTGGCCAGCCAGAGAACTGTCGCTTGAGAAAGCCAGGGGCTGCCCACGGTTGGTGGCGATCACAATCGCCTTGTCTTCCGGCACGATACCGACGAGGTCGATCGCCAATAACTCGACGACGTCGGCGATGCTCAGCATGTCGCCGCGCCGCACCATATCCGGATCAAGCCGGTTGATGACCAACCGGGCGGGCCCCTTCTCCTCCGCTTCGATCAACCCAATGACCCGGTCGGCATCACGCACGGCGGCAACCTCGGGATTCGTGACGATGATGACCTCGTCGGCTGGGGCGACGGCGTAGCGAAAGCCCTGCTCGATGCCAGCAGGTGAGTCAATGAGGATGAAATCGTGCTGCTCGCGCAGGTCCTCACAGATGCGCACCATGTTATCGGGCTGGACCGCGCTCTTGTCACGGGTCTGCGCGGCCGGCAGCAAGAAGAGCTCGGACAGCCGCTTATCGCGCACCAGCGCCTGGCGCAGGCGGCACTGATCCTCGATCACGTCTACCAGGTCGTAGACGATGCGATTCTCAAGCCCCAGCATCACGTCCAGGTTGCGCAGGCCGACATCCGCGTCAATGACCACGACCCGCTGTCCCTGCATCGCGAGGGCGACGCCCACGTTGGCGGTGAGCGTGGTCTTGCCCACCCCGCCCTTGCCAGAGGTTACTGTAATCACTCTTCCCGGCATCGAATCTCCTTACCCCGCCCGTTCCCGATCAGCGTCGCCTGACCGCACCCGTTCCAGATCCCGACCAGGGCACGGCCACCACGCGTCCTTCGCGCACGGAGGCCATCTCCGGCACAGGCTTGTGCCGCCGCTCATCGGGAGAGCGGGCGATGTGCCCGGCGATACGGAGCTGCGTGGGGGACAGATCCAGCGCGCAGATCACGGCCCCCTCGTCGCCCAAGGCCCCGGCGTGCACCATGCCGCGCACCCGCCCCCACACGACAATGTTGCCGCCTGCCACCACCTCTGCTCCGGGGTTGACGTCGCCGATGAGCACGATGTGCCCCGGGTGGCGCAGATCCTGACCCGAACGCAGCGTCCGTCGCACGACCAAGCCTTCCAGAGCCGGCTCCTCGCCCCCCTCAGAAGCGGCCTCTGGCTCGCTGGGCTGGGCTGGCCCGACGTCGGTCACCAGGCCGATCTCTTGCGCGGCGGCCGTCGTGTCTGCGTCGGTGCTGACCACAGCCCACAGCTCAACCTGATGGCGGGCCAGCAGGCTACGCAGCCCCTCCACGTCGGAACGGCTCAGTCGCCGCGCGCCGACGTCAAGGGCCACGCTGCCACCTTGAAAGAAAGAGGGGCTCGCGCCGAGACGCGCCTCCAACGCGCGCAGTTCGACACCCCACCCCCTCTCCCCCAGCGTCACGAGCAGTCCTTGTCGGATGCCCTTGATGGTGATCGCTTCTGAGCCCACTCGCCTCTCCCTTGCAGTCCAACCAGATTATAGCACACAAACCAGGTTTTTCCCAAAACCCGCCCACCTACTCGCCGACGCTGAACTCACCCACGACGAAGGAATCCGCGCTCGGATGCCCCTCCGCGTCGACGACCTGGAGGCGTTGCATGGTCGCCAGCAGGTACCAGCCGACCTCGACCCGGTATAGACCGGGGGGCGCGTCGGAGTCGAGGCGTACCTCGTAGGGATCGCTCACTTCCTCGCCCGGCGACCACCGGCTGGTGGGATAGCTGCCCTGCACCGGCCACGCGTCCACCTGGCCACGCAGCCGACCATCGGGGCCCACCAGGTGGACGAAAGCGGTGTAGTCCTCATCCATGGCCCGCAGGGCGCGCCAGCGGAGGGCAACCGGAACGACCCCACCGGGTTGCGCGGCCGCCTCGCCCACCTCGGCGTCCAGCAGCAGAAACAGATCGGCGAAGCGGGCCAGACCCTCCTGGGCGGGCAGGACCTTGACCGGCGACAGCGGGCACTGAGCGGTGGACGGAGCAAGCCAGCCGCAGCGGACGGTCTCGCCCACCAGGCCCACATGGAGCGCGTAGCCACCGGGCCGCTGCGGCGCGGAGATGACGTGCCGGCTGCGGAGCGAGCCAGCGGCAAGGGGGAACACACCAGACCCGGCCTCGCGCCCGTCCGCGTCCACCCACGCCAGGCGCACCACCGTGTCCGCCCCAACGCCGCGCCAGGAAAGGTCCACGACGAAGGGCGCGCCGGCGAAAGCCTCGCCGCCCACGTTGTAGCCCGTCAGCCATGCGCCACCGGCGAAGCACGAGCGCCTCTCGTGCGCAAGCGGCGACAGCGGGCCAGAGCGCGGCACGACCTGGAGTGTGTCCAGCGCCAGCCACTCCGTCGTCCCGCCGTCCACACCCAGGCCACGCTCCCCGAAGGGCGGGAACAGCCCCACCTCCAGCGTGTACGCCCCGGGTGGAAGCCAGGGAGGGAGCGCAAGCTCGTGATAGTCGGATATCGCGACGCCGGTTGGCCAGGCGTTAGTCGGGTACAGCCCACCCACCGGACGCACCCCCTCGCTCTCCCAGTGGACCTGAGCAACGCCACCCACCAGCCGCAGCCGGACGGCGAAGTCGCCGCTCACGCGCGCGTCGGCCGCCCACCGGAGCGTCACGTGGTACAGCGCCCGCCCCAAGGGATCGGCGCTCAGATCGGCGTCGAGCAAGCGAATCTCCTCGCCGAAGCGCACGCCCGTGCCACCAGGAACCTGGCCGCCGGCACAAGCCTGATCGCTTACCTCGACCAGGGGGCCGACCGAGCACAGGTATAGCCCCTCCAGGTTCGGCAGATAACGCGCCAGATACACCGTCTGCCCCGCCGCCAGGCGTGCCGCCAGCTCCGCCTGGTAGAGCTCCTCGCTGCCGAGCAGTATGACGTCCAGGTCAGGCCGCAGGCCCTCGATCTGTTGCAGGTAGTAGAGTGGCGCGAACTTCTCCACGTCGGCCAGGATGGCACTGTCCGGCGCTAGGGGCAGGCTCAACACGTACTGGCCCCAGGCGGTGTTGCCGTGGTTCCGGCTCTGGTCGACCGTGGGTAGGTTCAGCCAGATGCGGCTGAGGGGAAGGAGGGCGGATAGAATGACAAATGAGGAAAATGACAAATGACAAACAATGGAAGAAACCGGGTTTTTTCTGAAAAACCGGGTTTCTTGCAAGAGATTGGGGGTTGGAGGTTGGAGGTTGGAAGTTGGAAGCTGGAGATTGGAGGTTGGAGATTGGAGGGTGGAGGGTGGAGGTTGGAGATTGGAGGGTGGAGGGTGGAATGTGGCAAGGGTGATGAGACCGGCGAGGCCAGCGCCGATCCAGATGGCGAGGATCAGATGGGCCGGGAGCAGGAAGACGGAGATGTCGGGCACGTAGTAGTCGAGGCCGTACACGAAGAAGGCCAGGAAGGTGACACCGGTCAGCGCCAGCGCCCGCCGGCGGTAAATAGCCATCCCGGCCACACCGGCTGCCGCCAGTCCCACCCCAACCCAGCCGAATGGCTCGCGCAGCAGCCGGCCGACGATACGCCAGCGGACCGGGTCGCGCCAGCCATCGAGCTGCAGCGCGGCGTGGAACTGCCCGCCGGTGACGTAGGAGACGAACTCACGCAGCGTCATCCACTGACCGCGATTGAGCGCCGGCCAGCGCAGGGGAATGAACAGGTAAACCGACAGGCCCAGGAGGAACAGCGCAGCTGCGAACAGCCAATCCCGCAAGCGCAACCGGGGCCGGTCCCAGAGCAAGGCCAACGCCACCGCCGGCACCAGCAGCGCCGTCGTCAGGTGATTGGTGAAACTCAGGCCGAGCAACAGGAAGATCAACTGCCAGCGACGCGGCAGCAGGAAGGCATGTGGGGATGTGGGAGCGTGCGGGCAGGCGGCGAGCAGGAGGTATAGAATGAGCGCAGCGAGCAGGTTATGCAGCGCGTACACCTCGGCGACGATGGCCTGGGACCACAGGGTGGCAGAGAAAGCGAAGGCCAGCGCAGCCAGCAGGGCCGGCAGCCACCGCGCGACGCCCTCGACGGCGCGCTGCCCCGGCTCAGCCGCGTCGCCAGCCGTGACGGCGCGGCGAAGCCCAGGTTCGCCGAAGCCCCGGGGGCGAGTGAGTAGGTGCGTCAGGAGCGCATAGAGCACCAGCACGGCCGCAGTGGCGAAGACAGCCGAGGCCAGGTTCACGCGCCAGGCCACGCTGCCCGCGCCGCCACCGTGGCCCGAGCCCAGCGGCAGCAGCGTGAACAGTTTGCCCAGTAGGACATAGAGTGGATAGCCGGTCGGGTGCGCCACGCGCAACAGCGGGACGACGACCTGGAACTCGAACGTGTCCGCCTGGCCGACGCCGGGCAGGAGCGTGCGCAGGTACAAGCCCAACGTCGCCAGACCCAGAACAGCAGGCGGCATCCAACGCGCGCGATCCCCCCAAGCCAGCAGCAGCGCCAGCAGCGCCCCGCCGATCAGCAGCACACAGCCGGCCAGAGGACCGGGGGTAAGGCCAACGACGTAGGGGAAAGGCAGAATCAGGGGAATGAACACTGCCGCCCGCCGCAGCGCGACGGCGGCGACGGCGCCAGCTAGCACAGCGCACATAGCGACCACCCCGGCGACGCCCAGGAGCGAGCCGTGAAGGAATGAACAGAACCCCGCCTCCGCCCCCAGGCGGGCCAGCCCCAGGCCCCAGATCGCGCCCGCTCCGCCGGCTCCCACGGCACGCAACAGGCCATCAGGGCGCGGTCTCATCCCCCTCCTCAGGTATCTCCTCAGGGCCGTTGAAGTAGTAGTCCAGGATGTCGCGGGCCACCGGCACGGCCGCCACCGAGCCCTCACCCCCGTTGTACAGGAATACGATGACGGAGATCTCCGGTGCCTCGACCGGCGCGTAGGCGGAGAACCAGGCGTGGGTCGGCTGTTCCAGCCCGACGCCGCAGATGCCAATGTCCAGCGCGATGTCGTCGCAGTACTGCGCCGTGCCGGTCTTGCCCGCCACTCGCAGGCCCTCGATCTGCGCACGCGGCGCGGTGCCGTAGACCACAGCGCCCTCCATTCCCTGCTGGACGAGGGACCAGTGATGCGCGCTGATGGGCAACGTGCGCATGATCTCCGGCTCAAACGCCTGGCTCACGGCCCCGTCGGCGTGTGTGACGTGGTGGAGGACGTGGGGGCGATAGAGCACACCGCCGTTGGCGACCACGTTCACCGCGTTCAGCATCTGCAGCGGCGTGACGGAGAGATAGCCCTGACCGATGGATAGATTGTAGGTATCGCCGGTGGACCAGCTCTCACCGACCGTGAGCCGCTTCCAGGTTCTCGACGGCACCAGGCCGTCGATCTCGGCCGGCAACTCCACCCCGGTCGCTTCGCCGAAGCCGAACAACCTGGCATATTCGGCGATGCGGTCCACCCCCAGCCCCCGGAAGCCGGTGTCCTCGAAACCGCCGCCGACCTTGTAGAAGAAGATGTCACACGAGTTGGCAACGCCGCCTATGATGTCAAGCCAGCCGTGGCCAGCCTGGTTCCAGCAGTAGAAGGGCTGCGCCCGGCCCGGATCGTTGGGGTAGTACTTGTTGGGGACGACGATCTTGCCCGGACAGGCGAGGCGCGTGCGCGAGGTCAACACCTCCTCCTGAAGCGCGCCAGCGGCCAAGACGATCTTGAACACTGACCCAGGCGGCAGGCCATCCGATATCGCGTGATTGAGCAGCGGGCGATGCGGATCCTCGCCCAGGCTTTGCCAGTCGCTGAGCGAGATGCCCTCCGTGAAAAGATTGTTGTCATAGGTGGGCAGACTGACCATCGCCAGGATCTCGCCCGTCTGAGGGTTCATCGCGATCGCCACGCCACGCGGGGCATTCACGTCCGGGTCCGCCATCCCGCGCCGCAGCGCGTCCTCAACCGCCTGCTGTAGCTCAAGATCGAGCGTCAGGTAGACGTTATCACCGGGGACCGGCGCGGCGCGCTCCTCGATCACGCGCACAAGCTGACCGAGCACGTCCTCCTCGACAATCTGCTCTCCCTTCTCCCCCCGCAACGCATCCTCATAGGTGGCCTCAACGCCGGCCACGCCGATGCGATCGGTGTCCGGGTCGTAGCCCTGGGCGACGTACTCATCTGCGGTGCCTTCGGGAATGAGAGCGAGGTAGCCCAGCAACTGCGCCACCAGGGGGCCGTACACGTATTCACGCGCCGACGCTACCTGGATTGAGACACCGGGCAGGACAAGGGACTGCTGGGCCACCAGCAGCGCCGTATCCCGATCCACCGCGCGCTTGACGACCAGGGGGCGATAGAGAGCCGAATAGGGCAAGTCCTCCACGAGGTCGCGCAGACCAGGTGCAGCCTCCTCGCCGCCCTCGCCCGCGCCGGCGGAGGTGTAGGGTATGCCGAGCAAGACGGCCAGGCGGACCAGCACGTCCTGCGTCTCATCCTCGTCTTCAGGCAGGTAGCCGGGGATAATCACCACGTCGAAACTGGGGACATTACGCACCAGGGGGGTGGCATTGCGGTCGTAGATAATGCCCCGAGCGGTAGGTACGGTCACCAGCCGCGTGCTCTGACGACTCGCCCGCTCGCGGTAGTATTCGCCCTGCACGAACTGCAGATTCCACAGCCTCAGGCCAAGAACACCGAACGCGCCCAGGATCACCACACCCATCAGGATAACCCGTGGAGCCGCTCTGATCGCCGCCCAGCGCGCCTGCCAGGCACTCTGGGCGGGTTGCTGCTTCCTCTCGCCCTGATTCGCGTTCACAATGCGAACCGCTCCTCTCTCGTGCGTCGCTCCAGCCAGTTCAGCGGCCACCGGGCGAACGGCGCGAGGACCGCATTGAACAACGCCGATGGCGCCGCCACCTGTAGCAATGCCCTGCCGAAGTCCACCGGAAAGCCGGTCCAGGCCATGACGATCAACAGCATCAGGTGGTAGGCAATCACAGCGACAAACGTCACCAACAGCAGCCGGGCGACGGCCGAACTGATACCCTCAGCCCACGGCTGCCCGGTCAGCAACGCGGCCACCACGAGGGCCATCATAGTGGCACCCATCGGCCCCCCGGAGAACATGTCAATGATAAACCCACCGATGAATCCCCACACCAACCCCTCCTCTGCGCCACGGACGAGGGCCCAGATGAGCACAACCAGCAACATCAGGTCCGGGCGTGCTCCCCACAGGTTCACCCGGGACAGCAGAACCGTCTGAACCAACGCGACACCGGTTAGAAGGGGGACGGTAAGATAGAGACTAATCGCACACCTCCAATGGCCGCGGACGCCCCACGGGTTGAAACCAACCCGCTTCATCGGGGCATACGGGCCTATGGCTCCTCCGGCTGCGGCTCCTCAGCAGGCAACTCATCGAGAGGAATCTGCTCAAACTCGGTAATCACGAGCACCAGTTCCAGGCGCGAGAAGTCCACCGCGGGCCGCACGATGGCAGCCTGGAACAGCTCGTAGTCCATCTTTCGCACCTCGGTCACCTGGCCAATGACCAGGCCCTTGGGCATGAAGCCGCCCAGTCCCGAGGTCAGCACCAGGTCGCCCGCGCTGATTTCCTCGTCCTGGGGGAGATACTCCATCCGCAGCGAGCCATCGGGCTGTCCCACGACCAGACCGGTGACGCGGGAGACCTGGAGCAGAGCAGCGACGGCGCTCTCAGGATCGTTGAGCAGTTGCACCTTGGCCGCACGGGGACTCACCTCGGCAACACGCCCCACCAGCCCAGGGCCGTTGCTGACGACCGGCATGCCGACTTCCACCCCCTGCGAAGCGCCCACGTTGATGGTGACGTAGCGCAGGTAGGGGTTCGTCTCCGTGCCCACCACCTCCCCGTACGGATACGTCTCGCCGGTCTCCCGGCCGACCACGTCGGCACCCAGAGGCGCCGAGATGGGATACTCGCTGGTGAAATTCAGCAGCGCGCGGAGCTGTTGCACCTCGGCCTCATACTCTCGCAGGCGCACGTTCTCGACCATCAGACCGTCCACCTGGGTCTGGAGTTCCTCGACGCGGGCGCGCAGGTCGCGCACCTCGCGCACGGCCTGAAACAGATTGCCCGTAGACATCGCCACACCTGAGAACATACGCTGCAACGGATCAAGCACGTAGTGGAGCACGCGCTCCACCGGGCCCAAATAGCCAGCCTCACTGAACACCAGGAGCAACAATCCGAGGGCAAGCAACACCAGGGGGAGCCACGAACGGAGGGGGGACTCTCTCATGATCCCATCCAGGCACGACTCAAGACTCGACAGGCTTGGCGTAGGTGCCTTTCCAAACAGTAATTCCCCTTACCTTAGGAGATTCCGCGGACAGCAAACATCTGCTAGAAACCCGTCAGAGCCAGCGGGCGCCGACTAGAAGGCAGCGGGTTTGGGCCGCCGTTCGTCGGTGCTGACCAATACCTCGCTGAGCACGTCCAATTCCTCCAGCACCATGCCCGCGCCACGGGCAACGCACGTCATCGAGTCCTGGGCCACCCACGCCCTCATGTTCGTCTCCTCGCTGATGCGCTCAGCCAGGCCCTTCAACTGGGAACCGCCACCGGCCATACAGATGCCGGTCTCCATCAGGTCGGCTATCAGCTCAGGCGGCGTCTCGTCCAGGGTGTCCCTGACCAGATCCACGATAATGCCAACCGACGAACTCAGTGCCTCTCGTAGCTCAATGCTGCTGACCTCAACAGGTTCCGGCAACCCGGTGACCAGGTTGCGGCCTCGCAGCGTCATGGTCATCTCCTCGGGCAGAGGGTAGGCCGACCCGGCGCTGATCTTGGCCCGCTCGGCCATGCGCTCGCCGATGTAGAGATTGTACTTCTGGCGGGCGTACTGCATGATATCCTCATCCATCTCGTCACCGGCAATGCGCAGCGAGCGGCTGACGACGATGCCGCCCAGGCAGAAGACACCGACCTCAGTCGTGCCACCGCCGATATCCACGACCATGCTGCCGCGCGCCTCGGTGACAGGCAGGCCCGCCCCGATGGCGGCCGCCATCGGCTCCTCGATCAAGAAGGCCTCCCGCGCACCGGCGGAGATAGCGGCATCGTACACCGCGCGCTTCTCCACCTCGGTCACGCCACTGGGAATGCCGACGACGACGCGCGGGCGGGGAAAAGGAAGCAACAACTGGCTGTGCGCCCGTTTGATGAAGTAATCCAGCATCGCCTCGGTGACGTCGAACTCCGAGATCACGCCATCGCGAAGCGGGCGGATGGCGACGATGTTGGCGGGCGTGCGGCCGACCATCTCCTTGGCCTCGGAGCCAATGGCGAGGACTCTCCTGCTGTCCCGATCAATGGCCACCCAAGACGGCTCGTTGATAACGATGCCCTTTCTCCGCACGTAGACGAGTGTGTTCGCCGTGCCGAGGTCAATGCCAATGTCGAGGGAAAAGAGTCCAAGAAAAGCATCAATGGGATTGAGCACAAGCCTCTCCTGTATACAAGTCGCCGCCCCGGGCGACGCGCGTACCTCCACCACCGGGGCTAGTGAATCAAAATTATACCACAAATCATGGGCAGGGGGAAATCTTGGAAAGCAAACCGTTTGTGCTATAATCTGGAATCATGGCCACACCTCCCGCATACGAGCTTCAACTGCCTGTCTTTGAGGGGCCGCTGGACCTGCTGCTTCACCTCATCGAGCGGGAAGAACTCGACATCACCACGGTCGCCCTGGCCCAGGTGACCGACCAGTACCTGGCCTATCTGGCGCAACTAGACAAGCAGCGCATCAGGGAGATGGCTGATTTTATTGTCGTAGCCGCCAAGCTCATGCTCATCAAGTCCCAGGCGCTGCTCCCGCGTCCCCCAGCTATGCAGCCAGAGGCCGAGGATGTGGGCGACGAACTGGTGCGGCAATTGCAGGCATACAGGCGCTTCAAGGAGATCGCCTCTCACCTACACGAGCGACAGAAACGGGGATTGCACGGCTACGTGCGGCTCGCCCCCCTCCCCCGCCTCGCCCCACGGGTCGACCTGGACGGCGCGACGCTCGACGATCTGTTGACCGCCGTTCAGGAAGCGCTGGACACGATACCCGGCTCGCCGGTCGGAGAGCTCGTCGCGCCCATCACGGTGACCATCGTCGAACAGACCGCCCGCATCGAGGCACACCTGGTCCGGCGGCGCCGAATCCGCTTCCGCGACGTGCTGTCGGAAGCCACCAGCCGCGTCGAAATCATCGTCACGCTGCTGGCGGTGCTCGAACTGATCAAGCAGGACCGGGTTCAGGTGCAGCAGGAACGGCTTTTCGGCGAGATCGTCATCGAGCGACGAACGCCTGTCGCCCAGTCTAGTTCGTAGTAGGACGGCACTCACGGCACTTATGGCACTTACGGCACTCCGGCGGACCTGCGTGCCTCACTACGAACCAGGAGCCAGTTCGTAGTGAGCTACGGAGTCTGCGGAGTAGCGTCTCACGGCACTCCGGCGGACCTTCGTGCCTCACTACGAACCAGGAGCCAGTTCGTAGCGAGCTACGGAGTCTGCGGAGTAGCGTCCCACGGCACTCCGGCGGACCTGCGTGCCTCACTACGAACGGGAAGCCCGCTCGTAGTGAGCTACGGAGTCTGCGGAGTAGCGTTCCACGGCACTCCGGCGGACCTGCGTGCCTCACTACGAACTACCCGCCCCGTTCGTAGCGAGCTACGGAGTCTGCGGAGTAG
>Ga0180432_10000609_pt1 | contig 59657 bp, 60 predicted proteins | sample SS_ome_10_FD_132414 | JGI IMG/M metagenome (GOLD analysis project Ga0180432, IMG submission 132414) | Hypersaline lake sediment archaeal communities from the Salton Sea, California, USA - SS_1_MS_2 metaG | ecosystem: Environmental > Aquatic > Non-marine Saline and Alkaline > Hypersaline >... | reverse complement strand
TGGCGGGGCCGACGAGACTTGAACTCGCGACCTCTGGCGTGACAGGCCAGCGTTCTAACCAAACTGAACTACGACCCCGCCTTTGGGGTAACTCATTATAATATTAATGGTTGAAAATTTTCAACCGTTTCTTAAAAATCTACCCTATAGTCCCTATCATTTATCTGTATTTAATGCTATAATTGTAACATTCTAGTCAGAAACGAGCTAACTATAAGAGAGTCGTCCTCCTTTTAAAAAGAGTTTTAAGCCTCTGGAAAGCCCGGGTGATGGGCCCGGGCTTTTCCTTTTCCGGACTTATTTCCTTTCCTCCTGGAAGTCAGTTGAATTTGTGTTGCGCGAAACAGTCCGCGTAAAGATCGAATTCACACCTGCCGCGGGTCTAAAAAAATTGCGTTCTTTTTTCGAATGGAAAAAAGACACTCATCCCCTTTGTGTTACATATTTTCGAGGGCTTCGATGCGTTTTTGGATGGGAGGATGGGTGCTGAAGAGTGTATTCATTTGCCCCTTGAGATCTTTCAGAGGATTGACGATATAGAGATGAGCGGTAGCCTTGTTGGCCACTTCCAGCGGTTCCTTATCGGCCGACAACTTTTTAAGTGCGGATGCCAGGCCCGGAGGGTAGCGGGTTAACAGAGCGCCGTTGGCATCGGCCAAATATTCTCTTTTTCTGGAGACGGCGAGCTTCAACAATTGAGCGATTATTGGAGCCAGCACAGCCAGGACAAGACCAACCACGATGAGTATGTTCCCCGCATTTCCCCCCTGCCGGTCACTGCTCCGTCGTCTCCCTCCTCCCCAGAAGAAGCTCCGCATGATCCAATCACTGAGCAGGACAACCACCCCGACCATGACCACGGCCAGCGTTTGGACAAGCACGTCATAATTTTTGATGTGGGACATTTCATGAGCGATGACGCCTTCCAGTTCGGCCCGGTTCAGTTTTTGAAGCAAACCCTTGGTGACGACGATGACCGAATTTTTGGGGTTGCGCCCTGAAGCAAAGGCGTTGGGCGCCGTGTCATCGATGATGTAGCAGCGTGGTTTGGGCAAGCCGGCCGCAATCGCCAGTCCCTCCACCACATTGTAAAGATAGGGGTATTCGTTTTTGGTCACTGGCCGTGCTCGACTGACGGCCAGAACAATTTTATCGCTGGCATAGTAACTGCCAATGGTCATGAGAATGGCAATGACAAAGGCCGGGATGACGGCATATGAGCCGAGTTCTGTCATTTGCCCGAAAAAATAAGCGAGAGCAAAAATCAGTGCCACAAAAAACAGAATGAGGAAAACGGATTTCCTCTTGTTACTGGAGATCTGCTCATACATGGCGGTTCCGTTGAAATATCTACCCGGGATTAAAACTCAACTTTCACCGGTTCTCGGGCTTCGGGTTCCTCAATCTCGAAATACTCCTTCTCCTGAAAATTAAACATATTGGCCACAATGTTCGAGGGAAAGACCTGCTGCTTGGTGTTGAACTTCATAACTGTGTCGTTGTAAAACTGGCGCGCGTAGGCGATTTTTCCCTCGGTGCCTGCCAGCTCTTCCTGGAGCATCAAAAAGTTTTGATTGGCCTTGAGATCGGGATAATTCTCAGCCACGGCAAAAAGGGATTTCAGGGCCCCCGTCAACATGTTCTCTGCATCGCCCTGTTCTTTGATGGTTTGGGCGTTTATCGCCTGGGCCCGGGCTTCCGTTACATTTTGGAAGGTTTCCTTTTCGTGTGCCGCGTACCCTTTGACCGTCTCCACAAGGTTGGGGATCAGGTCATATCTTCGTCTCAGCTGGACATCCACTTGAGCCCAGGAATTATCCGCACGATTTCTGAGTGTTATCAAGCTGTTATAGATCCCCACAAAAAAGATGACCACAACAGCAATTATGACCAGAACAACGATTAATCCACCCATGTATTTTCTCCTTGAAAAAATTTTGCTTCGTACATAATAAACAGATTCAGAGAGTAAAAGTCAATCATTTCAATCAAGAGAGTTTACTCCGATTCAGCTATGAGATTAGCATGTGAAGCGCGCTTCCCAATCAATATACTGATATTATTCCAGTATTATTCATGAGGATGGAGTCTGTTAATTATGTTCGGTTCCATGGATTGGCACACCTTCTCTTCTTGGCTACTCCTATCTTCTGAATATTCATCTGAATTTGTGTTGACACAACCAGGTCACAATGATATATTTTTCATCCGTCAAATCTAGGGCGGATATTAGTTTTTGTCAATAATTATCTTATAAGGAGGTCTACACATGTCTTTAAAGGCAACATTCCAGTCCAAGCTCGACCCCATGCGCAACAGAGTGAGAACTATGGTCAAAGAGTACGGCGACCAGAAGATCTCTGATGTCACTGTTGCCCAGGCGTACGGCGGAATGCGCGGCGTGAAGTGTATCGTCACAGAAACCTCTGCGCTTGATCCTTTTGAAGGAATCCGCTTTCGCGGCTACAACATTCCTCAGCTCAGAGAAAAGCTCCCCAAGGCTCCTGGAGGAGAGGAACCTCTTCCCGAGGGAATTTTTTATCTGCTCCTGACCGGCGAACTCCCGACTGAGGACGATGTCGCCGAGGTCGGTGAAGAATGGAAAAAGCGCGGTGAGCTCCCTGATTATCTGGTCGACATTCTCAAAGCCATCCCCAAAGATACCCATCCCATGACACAGTTTTCCACAGCGATTCTTGCTCTGCAGAAAGACTCCATTTTCTCTCAACAGTACAGAGAAGGCATCAGCAAAATGGAGTACTGGGATCCCATGTTCGAAGATGTTATGAACCTGACAGCCAAGCTCCCCAAGATCGCGGCGTATATCTACCGCAAATCCTACCGCAATGACGAACACATTCCTGCCGACCCCAACCTTGACTGGGGAGGAAACCTGGCTCACATGGTCGGCGTTAGTGACGATCCCGCTTTCAAAGAACTCATGCGGCTTTATCTAGTGATCCACACCGACCACGAAGGCGGAAACGTCTCCGCTCACACGACTCACCTCGTCGGGTCAGCTCTCTCTGATGCCTACTACTCCCTCTCTGCCGGTATGAACGGATTGGCCGGCCCGCTGCACGGATTGGCTAACCAGGAAGTGCTGCGCTGGGTTATGGCTGTCATGGACAAACTGGGTGGAGTTCCAACCAAAGAGCAGTTGGTCGATTTCTGCTGGGAAACCCTGAATTCCGGACAGGTCATTCCTGGATACGGCCATGCGGTTCTTCGTCAGACTGATCCCCGGTATGTGGCTCAAAGAGATTTCGCTCTGAAGCATCTCCCTGATGACGACATTTTCAAGGTTGTGAGCTTGCTCTATGATGTTGTTCCTCCAATACTGGAAGAACAGGGCAAAGCCAAGAATCCTTGGCCCAATGTCGATGCCCATTCGGGTGTGCTGCTTCTCCACTATGGTGTGACAGAGTATGATTTCTACACCGTGTTCTTCGGCGTCTCTCGTGCCCTGGGTGTTCTGGCCTCACTCTGCTGGGATAGAGCACTCGGCCTGGCTATCGAAAGACCCAAGACTGTCACTACCGACTGGGTCGAAGAACAAGTCAAGAAGTAAGTCGAGAAAGGTCTAGTCAAACACAAAAAGAGCGGCGGGAGTCTGCTCCCGCTGCTCCTTTTTTTTCATCTTTTTATCGATCGACAGGGGTTAGGATTCCAGGCTCTTCGCTTTATACGGCGCACTAAGGGGGGGTGTAACTCCAGATTCGGCACCTCTGGAAAAGGAGTATGGATCTATAGGGCAGAGAGCCTAGGTCGCAAGCGAGAAAAACTTAAGAATTTCCATCCAATCATTGCTGGTGAATGAAACTTTTGTGGCATTCACTCTTTTTGCGCCTGGAATCCAGGATACCTCATTGGCACGTTTTTCATTTTTGTAGGTCACTTCGATGGTGTAGGGAGGAGTGAATGTGAAGGGCTTGAATTCCTTGGCCTTTTTCAGAGCTTCGATGGATTTCTGCTTTATCATTTCCCGAGCTTTTGTGGGATGAAGCATTTTCGCCGCATTTCCGATGCCTTCTTTAACCGGGGCTGTCACCACATTGCCGAAGAGCTTTTCGGCCTGTTTGCAGATAGCCGCGTCCCCGGCCACAAGCGCGATGGGCACTCCATAGTGCCCGGCTATAAAGGCATTGATCCCGGCTTCCGGCATCTTTTTCCCGTTCAAAACAACGTCGTAGGTTTCTCCCGACATAGTATGATCGAGAGTGGCGTCCGGTGTATTCGCCCGGGCGTGGTAGCCAATAAAGAACACGGCATCAAAGGTTTCATCGATTCCTTCCATCATCCACAGAGGACCACCAGACCAATCGCGTATCAATTCGGCTTCTGGATGAAGCAAATCAGGCAGTAAATTCCGCGCACTTCCGTGAGAATCCCTGACGAGAATTTCCGTTGCTCCGGCAGCCAAAGCGCCTTCAATGGCGGCATTTGTTTCTTCTGTCATCAGCTTTCGGAAAAGCCCATAGTCCTTTCCATTACGCATGACATCTTCCCAGTGAATGACACCGCAGACGCCTTCCATATCGACAGAGATGAACACTTTGAGGCCCTTCTGGGAAAGCCCGAATGTCGATAAGAAAAGAATAAGAATAGCGAGCACGACGGTCTTTTTTCTCATGAGTCCTCCTCCTAAATATTTAAGAAATGGTGCCAGGCACCTTTTTTACACCTTTTTATTTTGCGTGGACGGCAATGTGGAGTAAATCGTTGAGAAGACTGAAGCCGGTTTCGATCTTTCCTGCGCCCGCACCCACGATCGTCACATCCCCTAGAGTATCCGTGGTAATGGTGACCGCATTGGTTGCACCCAAAACACTGGCCAGCGGATGAGTGAGATCGACCTCCTCGGGCCCGACAGAGGCCTTGACATAATCCCCTTCACGCCAGACCTTTCCGATGAGTTTGAATCGCTTCCCCCTGTTTTTTGCATCGACAATAGCGCTGGCTGTAATTCCGGTGATCCCCTCGCAGGGGTAATCAAAAGGATCGGATTGGGCGCCAAAGAACACCGTGGCCAATATCGTCACTTTGGCGAGGGCATCCCAGCCCAAAACATCCGCATCGGGAACAGCCTCGGCATATCCCAACTCCTGAGCTTTTTTCAGGGCCTCCTCATAGGCCAGCCCGTCCTCCATCCGGGTCAGAATATAGTTCGTTGTCCCGTTCAGAATTCCCTTTATCTCCTGAATCTCACTCCCGGCGAGTGTCTCCCGCATGAGGTTGATGAGGGGAGTGCCGCTCATAACTGTCCCCTCGAACAGAAATTTCACATCTTTGTCCCTGGCGATTTTATCCAGTTCCAGGTAATTCAGCGCCAGGGGCCCTTTGTTCGTGGTCGCAACATGCATTCCTTTGGCGAGGGCGGTCTTGATATGAGTTGTGGCTGGTTCAGCTGTTTTGATGTTGGTGTAGGTCGCCTCCAGCATCACATCCGCATCGGCCTCTTTGATCAGGCTCACCGCATCACCATCAAAGCTGCTGTCCTTGACCTCACACAGGGATGTGCCGGCCTTGACCAAATCCAGGGCTTCCTGGAGATCAATGCCTTTGGCATTCAAAGCACTTCCCTTCAATTCGTCGGAAATCCCCACAACAACCGGATCAAAACCGTAGGTTTTGGAGAGAAAATCCTTTTTCCCCAAAAGAAGTTCTGCCAGCCCCTGACCGACAGTTCCAAATCCAACAAAGAGTAAACGCATGATTTTCCTCCTCTATATTTAAGGCTTTATATATTGCGGTTAAGGATGAAGTCTATTTTACTCCAGTGGGTTTGTCCAACTCAAGTCATAAAACACAGGGCTGCCATATGCATGAGCACCTTCAAGGAATGACAAATCAAAGGGGAATATACAGGAAACTTGCATCGCTTCTGTTTTTTCAATAAAATTTATACCCTCTCGTGAAAATATAAAACACAGCCAGACGCCTTTTCAAAGGAAGAGGTCTTGATAAGGAGGAAATTCATGCATTTCAAACTTCTCAGCGATAAAGACCTGAAAGTCATGGATGCCCTGCTCGATTCATACGGCGGCGCAGCAGCGATTTCGCAGAAAATCGATGAAATGAGGGAATACGAGACGAGAAAGACAGCCGCCGAAAACAAGGGTTTCGGAGAAACCATCGCCAAAGCCGAAGAATACGCGAAAGGCTTTGCCAAGGTCGAGGATTTCGTCGAAAAAAACAATATTCAGGTCACGAAGGAGGGCGTTTGCACGACACAGGTTTCCGGATTTCAGGCAGCACCGGTCACTCTGGGCTGCATGCGCCGGGTGGCGGAAAATGCTGATATTCTTTTCCCGACAGAGATGATTTCTGTTGTGCCCCTGACCGAACATTATGTCTACAGCGGAGACCTGCAGACTACTTTGACTATGGCCGAAAACATCCTAGGGGCCAGCAAGTTCTGCTCGACAAACCTCATCGGCACGCCATTGCCCGAAGAGAGGTTTGCGCGCGTAGAGAGCGTAACCGGCGAAAAATTTGAAAGACGGGACCTGGGGAACGGCATCAGCCAGCTCATCATGAAAAATATGGGAACAGCCTTCGGTAACTTCGGAGGTATTGAAGTGGGCAACAACAATCACCTCGTCTATCTCGACGGAGTCACCCGGGCTGCGCTGGAGACAGGAGGCAATTTTTTCCTCAATCCCAGTTGGTCGACCATTGTTGCGGCCTGCTATTACGCAAGGGAGATTCCCAACCTGTCTTTCAAGATCTCCATGCTCCTCTCCACACAAAACGCCATCCAGCTCAGAATGCTGATGAACATCATCAAAGAATATCTGCGCGATGACGGGACCACACCGATCTATGAGATCAACATCGGGAATGCGGCCACGGCAGAGACCTTCATTCAGTGCAGCGAAGAGCTTGCCGCCTCTGGGCTGCCCCGGGTCTACTGCGCCGCTCATCTCCGGATCAATCCTGATTTGGGGATGGAGGACTTCAACTGGACAGAGAGTGCCTTTCGTGTTCTGGATGAGGGAACAGATGTGACTATCAAGTACGAGAGCGACGGCACATCGCGCCCGTACGACACCATGGAGGCCTACTTCCTCTCCGATGAAGAACGAAACGAAAAGGCTGAGCTGATCGGAGATGTCATCTACCATAAGTGTGTGCGCTGCGATCAAGACGCCAAAGAGATCATGCGCCGGGGGCACAAAGCCGTGTTCGCAAAAATTGCCTACCGGTAATCACAATCCTCTTCTCAGGAAAACAGGAGATATGGATTTAGGAATAAAGAACAAAGTGGCGTTGGTGACCGCGTCCAGCAGCGGCCTGGGCAAAGCGGCGGCTCTTCAGCTATCCCGTGAGGGGGCGAAAGTAGCCATGTGCGCCCGGAATAAGGATAAACTTCTCACGGCAAGGGATGCCATCGTTGGAGAGACGGCGGGAAAAGTAATGGCCTACCCGGCTGATGTCACAAGTGCGGATCAAATCCAAAGGCTGGTTGCATCGACGGCGGCCGATCTCGGGCCTATTGATATCTTAATCTGTAATGCCGGAGGCCCCCCGCCCGGGATGTGGGATGATTTCGGGCCCGATGACTACCGGGAGGCTGTGGAGCTAAACCTCATGAGCACGATTAGCCTCTGCTACGAAGTTGTTCCTTATATGAAAGCGAAGTCGTGGGGACGGATTATTTGCATCGTGTCCATCTCAGCCAAGCAGCCTGTTAAAAATTTGATTCTGTCCAACACTGCCAGGGCTGGCGTGCTGGGATTCGCTAAGTCTTTTTCCGATCAAATCGCACCTTACGGTATCACAGTGAATGCAGTGTGTCCTGGATACACAAAGACAGAGAGAGTTGAAAACCTTGCAAAATCATTTGCTGAATCCGGCAAGGGCACCGTCGAGGATTTTTACAGGAAGACCGAGCTTGATATCCCGATGGGACGCATCGGCACAACCGAAGAGTTCGGCCAGACGGTCGCTTTCCTGGCCTCCGAAGGTGCGGGCTATATAACAGGGACATCTCTCCAGATCGATGGCGGTTACATCAAAGGATTACTCTAGACAACTAAAACCTGCGACTGCTCAGCCAAGACTTGATCGAGTTGTGAACGGCAGGGAAAAGAGATAAAGGCAGAATGCCGGTATCGATGAAAATCGATTGGGCAATACGTTTTTAAAGGAAGGTCAAAATGATAGATTGGATGAACGAATGGGATGAGACACCGTATCCGGAACTGCTGAGAAACCTCCCAGAGGTTGATCTCCCTCCCCAGTTGAAGGGCATCAGAGCCTGGCTACTTCAAGGTGAAAAAACACAGGCCGTGTTTTTTGACATCGGGCCGGGCACTGAAGTGCCACCTCACTGCCACTGTGCCCAGTGGGGCATGGTGATCGAAGGGGAGATGAACCTGACTATCGGCGACAACACCCACACATACAAAAAAGGGGACTGGTATTACATCCCCGAGGGAGTGGACCACGGGGCAAAATTTGACTCGAGGGTGTATGTGCTGGATGTTTTTGACGACCCGGAGAGGTACAAAGCCAAATCACCATAGTTTTGCAATTAGAAGTTTCGTTCCTGATTGAATTAGGGGGCACACAATGAATTATGCGTTTGCACGTTTAATGGCAAGTTTTGAGGGGTACACCATCGGGAAGATGCTCAAGTATCTGGTCGATCCCGATATCATATCATTCGCGGGAGGACTTCCCAGCACGGAGCTGTTTCCCGTGGATTTTATCCGGGAGGCCGCGGAAAAATCGATCAGAGAAAGCTATCATAAAGTTTTACAATATTCACCCATCCTCGGCGAAAAAGATCTATTGGACGCTATCATCGATTATCTCAAAACCGATGATATCGTGATCGAACCGGAAAACATCATGATCACCAGCTCAGGACAACACGGGCTGGATTTGTTGGGCAGGTTGTTTCTTGATCCGCAGGATTTGATTGTCTGCGATCTGCCCACTTTCGGCGGTGCACTGGCTGCCTTCGAGCTGGAGGACGCCAAGTACATCGCTCGAGATATCCAGGAGGACGGAACAGACATCGAGATGCTTGGCAAGGATATCGAGGCCTCCATTAACAGGGGGAAAAAGCCGAAATTCATCTACGTTGTTCCAGATTTTCAAAACCCCTCAGGGATAACCATGAGTTTAGAAAAGAGGCTGGCGCTGCTTGATTTGGCGAAAAAATACGAAATCCCTATCGTGGAGGACAGCCCTTACAGAGAGTTAAGATACAGAGGAGAACAGATTCCGGCCATCTATTCTCTTGATGAAAATCAGGGAAACGTCATCGGCGTCTACACGTTCTCCAAGATCCTGTGCCCGGGATTGAGAGTGGGTTTTAACATCGGATCTCCGGATGTGATCAAGAAATTCACATTCATCAAGGGATCCAATACTCTTAACACGCCAAAGCTGAACCAGGATATTTGCAGCACTTTTTTGAGAGAATTCGATTTGGAGACGCACTTTCAGAAAGCCAGAAAATATTATGAAGAAAAACTGGCCTTCTTTCTTGGTGCTATGGAAGAAAATTTTCCCGAGGACACGGGTGTCACATGGACCAAGCCCGAGGGAGGGCTCTTCCTGTGGATGACCGTCCCCGATGATATAAACACACTGGATCTTTTTCATCTGGCCATCGAACAGAAAGTGGCCTTTGTTCCCGGCGAGGTATGCTATCCCGCTGGATACCGGCGTTACAACACCATGCGGATAAATTTTTCGTTCCCGACCAAAGAGCAAATTGTGGAGGGGGCCAAGAGGCTAAGCACTGTCATACAGAACTACAAGGACAAAAAATCTGGATAGCTCCAAATCATAATCTCAATCGTTCCGGCTTAATCGATCCAAAAAGAGAAGACGCGCCTGTTCAGGTGTCGGATACTGCTTTTCAGAAGAAAGCAGCTTGTCCAGATACAATCCGTTCTTTAAATACTGCTATCAAGCCGGGGAGGATTGAATTTTACGGGGCAATACTTTAGAATGAAAAACAATGAAGAAGATCAGAATTCGAGGTGATCCTCTCGTCCACCTCAGGGGAAAAGTCAGGATCAGCGGAGCAAAAAACGCCGTTCTGCCCGCCATCGCTGCCGCGCTTTTAACCCGGGAAAAGCTCAGGCTGAGGAATGTTCCGCTGGTGACAGATGTCTTCACCATGTTGACTCTCACTCAAGAACTGGGCGCTGAATACAACCTGAAAAAGAATTCTTTATCCCTTCAGGTCAAAAGGATTCGTTCACAGGAAGCTTCCTACACACTGGTTCGGGCCATGAGGGCATCCGTTCTGGTTCTGGGGCCGCTGCTTGCCCGTCAGGGCAAGGCCATCGTCGCTTTGCCTGGAGGCTGTGCCATCGGTTCGCGCCCGACTGATCTCCATATTCATGGACTGGAAAAATTGGGTGCCACCATCAAACTAGAGCACGGATATATAAGGGCGGAGGCGAAGCGGCTGCAGGGAACGGAGATCGATTTCGAGAAAAAAAGTGTCGGTGCGACAGAAAACCTGGTGATGGCGGCCGCTCTCTCTCAGGGAGAAACGATTCTGAAAAACTGCGCCCTAGAACCAGAAGTGTCCTGTCTATGCAAGCTTCTGGTAAAAATGGGGGCAAAAATCGACGGAATCGGCGAGGAAACTATCCGTATAAAGGGAGTCAAAGATCTTGGCGGGGCGATTCATTCCATCATCCCGGATAGGATCGAAACCGGTACATTCCTCGTGGCAGGGGCTTTGACACGCGGAGATGTTGTGCTTAACCGTGTGCAGCCCGATCATTTGATCACGCTCATCGAACGGCTGCGGTTTTCTGGAGCAAAAATCGACAAGCTCAACAACACGACACTCCGCGTCATCGGAAGCCATGCCATCAAACCTCAAGACATAACAACATCTCCCTATCCTGGATTCCCGACAGATATGCAGGCGCCCTTTACTGTATTGATGACGCAGGCCGAGGGCACATCAATCATCACAGAGACAATATTTGACCGCAGATTTTCTCATGTGAACGAACTCCTCCGGCTTGGCGCCAATATCGAAGTATCCGGGGATAAAGCCATTGTCAGAGGGAAAACCCGGCTTTCTGGAGCTGAAACAATCGCCACGGATTTGCGGGCGGCTGCTTCTCTTGTTCTGGCCGGGTTGATAGCCAAGGGCGAGACCATAATCACCGGGCCTGAGCATCTCGACAGAGGTTATGACAAGATAGAGGACAAGTTGCAAGCTCTCGGCGTGAACATCGAAAGAATCGAGGACTGATCCATCCCGGCCGCTGTGAGATCTAGCCGGGAGAGAAAAAAATTCTAAAGGATGAGTCAATGGAAGATTGTATTTTTTGCAAAATAGTCAACAAGGACATTCCGGCAAAAATCGTCTATGAAGACGAGGCCATGATCGCCTTCGATGACATCAACCCGCAGGCACCGGTGCACGTTCTCCTTATTCCGAAAAAACACTATACGTCTCTGAATGACATACCGGAGGAGGAAAAGGATTTTCTCGGCCGAATCCTTTTGAAAGCACGTCATATCGCCCAGTTGAAGGGGATCAAAAAAACCGGTTACAGGATTGTTCTGAACACTGCCAGGGATTCCGGCCAGGATGTGTTCCACATTCATTTTCACGTCCTGGGCGGGCGGCGCATGACCTGGCCGCCCGGATAAAAAGGTGCCTGGCACCTTTTTGTTTGGCTTTTACCGATGTAGTTTTTATAATATCTTAGGAATTTGATAAGGAGGAGAAAGAGAATGGAAATCACATGGCTAGGTCATTCCGCAGTCATCATAAAAGGAACCAAGACTATTGTCATCGATCCTTTTCTCACGGGAAATCCCGTTGCCTCGGCGACTCCCGATGAAATTACAGAGGCCGATGTTGTGGTGGTCACGCACGACCACGGCGACCATAAAGGCGATGCCTTCGATATCTGCAAAAAAACAGGAGCCACGCTGGTCTCGGTCCACGAGGTTGCTGTCCAGGCTGAAGCTGAGGGTATTCCCACCGAAGGCATGAACATCGGGGGAACGATCGAGAGCAACGGCGTCCTTATTCACATGGTTACCGCCACTCATTCCGCCGAATCCGGAGATCCCACTGGCGTGATCATCGAGATGGATGGGAAGACAATCTACCATGCCGGGGATACAGGGCTGACGTACGACATGAAACTCGTCGGAGAATTTTTCCATCCGGATTTGAGTTTTCTTCCCATCGGTGACCGCTACACCATGGGCATAAACTCGGCGAGTAAAGCCGTGGAATTCATCCAAACCAAGAAAGTGATTCCCGTCCACTACGGAACATTTCCCATTGTCAGTACCGATCCGGAGGAGTTCAAAAACAAGGTCGGGGATTTGGCAGAGGTCATAATCCTCAATCCCGGAGAATCCTACACCCTCTAGTCTATCTAGCGGATAGGGTTTCAAAAGCTTTCCAGTACACCCTGAGGGCACCGGCAAAGATGCAGACCTGAAGCATCGCAGGAAAAGTCAACTCGCTGCCGTTTAAGGATATGGCCTATTTGATCGATGGCAACAACTTTATCGGCCACACCTCGCGGTTCGCCCACAGAGATCCCCGGAGCAAGCGTGAGCTCACAGCCAAGTTGTGGATATTCTATAAAATGACAAGGAGCAGGATCTTCCTCGTCTTCGACGGCCCCCCGGACCCAAAAATATCCGAACAAAAATTCCCCGAAGGATCTTTTTCGGTGATCTTTCCAGACAGGGATGAGAATGCGGATTCTGTCATCAAAGATATCATATCCCAACAGGAAGTTTTGAAAAAATTCAACGTGGTAAGCTCTGACCGGGAATTGAAAGACTATGCCCGTCAGCAGGGCGCAAAATCTATGACCTGTGAGGAGTTCAACAAGGAACTCAAGCCAGTTCTCAAAAGGCATAAAAAGCAAAGAGAGCTGGAAAAACACGTCCGCATTCCCACTCCCCTTGAAGTCGAACAATGGATCGATATTTTCACGATGAAAAAATGAAAACAGTAGCCATAATCGGTGCGGGGCGGATTGGAGCCTCACTCGGCTATGCCCTCTCTCAAAAAGGATACATCATCTCGGCCATCTCTACTCGATCACGAAACTCGGCAGAAGAGAGTGCCAGATTGATCGGACAAGGATCAGCGCTCACCGATAATGGGCAAGCCGCGCGTTCGGCGCAAATCATTGTCGTCTCGGTTCCCGACAATGACATCCCCGGCGTCGTCGCTGAACTCAAAAGCCAAAAAATAGATTGGGAGGGAAAGCTAGTCTTCCATTGCAGCGGCCTGCATCCCTCCCGATTACTCTATAGCCTCGAATCCAAAGGCGCGCTAACAGCTTCGGTTCATCCCAATCAATCTTTCCCGCACAAACTCAAAGATGCCGGAGCCTTCCGGGGTGTGTACTTTGCTCTTGAAGGCGGTGAGCGAGCGAGAACCTTAGCGGCCAAACTTGTCAGGGATCTCGGCGGTCATCCCTTTGTTATCAGGGCTGAAGACAAGCCTGTCTATCATGCCGCCTGCAGTATCGCATCCAACTTTTTCGTTGCACTCCTGGACGTCGCCGTATCCCTGCTTCAGCAATGTGGCTTGACACAGGATACCGGACATGACCTCCTTCTTCCTCTCGTCGAAAGAACTTTACAAAACGTAAAGAAACTTAACACTTCCGGAGCCCTCTCCGGTCCCATCGCTAGAGGAGATCACAAATCCGTTAAAAATCATATGGATGCTCTGGAGAAATTCCCCCTCTTTCACCAAATGTACACAGCCCTCGCCTTGCAAGCCCTGGAAATCGCCAAGAGGCGGGCAGAAATATCCCCGGATTCAATCAAGTTAATCGAGGGTGTGCTGGAAGACAAATGACCTCTTCCCTGAGGTCCACACCGAACTCATTCTTCACTCTTTTCTTCAGTTCCTCTGCCAGCTGACACACCTCTTTGGCCGTGGCGCCACCCTTGTTGATAATGAAATTGGCATGATCTTCATAAACGGCTGCGTTCCCGACTGCAAAACCTTTGGCACCAACTTGTTCGAGTAGCTGGGCCGCCGGTACTTTCCGTCCATCGGGAAGAATTGGATTCTGAAAAAAACTCCCCGCACAGGCGATGTCCCATGGCGGATGTTTCTTCTTTCTCTTCTCGAGGATCTCCTCTATCGTGGTTGTGATCTTGTTCCTCTCGCGCTCCTCAAGGGAAAGACTCACATTCAGCAGGACATCCCGTGTTGTTTTGAGGAGACTGCTTCTGTAGCCGAAGGCAAAGTACTCCCTGCCGACTTCCTGTTCGCCTCCTTGCTCATCGAAAATCAGAGCCTCCTCCACATGATCCCCGATTTCCCCATCAAACGCGCCGGCATTCCCGCAGACAGCGCCCCCGACAGTGCCGGGAATTCCGGCTAAGAATTCCAGGCGGCCAAGCCCCTGTTCGACACAATAATGCACAAAATCAGGCAGTGCCGATCCCGAAGATATGCGGACTTTGTCCTTCGCGGTCCTCACCATACCCTGAATGTCATTTTTGATGACCAGTCCTCTGAATCCCATATCATCGAACAGAATATTGTATCCGCCTCCTATAATATAATAAGGTAAGGAGCATTCCCTGGCCAAAGTAACAGCCCTTTCGAGCTCGAAAACAGACGAGGCAGAGAAAAAATAATCCGCTTTGCCCCCGATTTGGAAGTGTGCAAAATCTGCCAGCAAGACATCTTGCTTCAAGGGTTCTCCCACTTCTTCCCTGAAGAATTGCAAGAAATCCTTGGTATGACCACCCATGGGGCCATTCTATTCCATCCGGTTTGAAATGTCTAACAGCTTGGGATAATACACTGTCAAGATTGATTTTTTATGCCAAACATTGTATCATTGGCTTCACTGCCGTTTGAGTGCTAAGGTATGGAATAAGCAAGGTTTACCGATACGACGTATATTGGATATCAATATTTTTATTTGGCACGGAGTTTGCTAATATAGGGATGGATACCGATTGCAATCAATAATTACTTTATGGTAACATCCGATTTTCAGACGAAATTGTAGACAAACCTTTAAGTGAGGTCGAAAATGAGAAAAACAGCACTGACGACAACGATACTGATCCTCTTCCTCTTCAGCCTGTCCATCGCCCAAGAGAACCCCTGTGATCAGGCCTATATCAAGGCCATGACAGCAAAGGACGCCAACCAGAAAGCCAACCTGCTCAAAGATTTTCTGGCAAGGTGTGCAGGGAAAGGATCCCAGTATGAGAATTTTGCTCATGCCGAACTCTGCAAATTAGGATATGCGGGAAAAACAGAACAAGAGACAATCGATCACGGGGAAAAGGCATTGGCGCTCGGCGGATTGGATGACGTGACGAAATACACGGTACTCGTCACCGTCGCCGCCATGTACGGTAAGACGGGCACAAACTTGGAAAAGGGGAAAAGTTACGCTGCTCAGGCAGCCCAAATCGGCCAGGCCCAAAAAAATAACCAGCTTGTCGGGGCTGCCCACTATGTCCGAGGCCAGGTCCTTCACAAAGCCAAGGACTACAAAGGGGCTGTCAAAGCCTATGTGACATCGTACAACATACTCAAAAACAAACAGATTGCGGGCGAGCTGGCAAAGCTGGGAAAATCACTTTACGAAGCCAAGGCCTATACAGATGCGGCAGGCGCCCTCAAAATCGCAAACGCGGCTTTGGGCAACTTTGGGACCACGGTTCTCTATGCCAAATCTCTCCATAGATCCGGAAAAACGGGCGAAGCTCTCACCTATTACAAGCAGGCCTACACAAAAAAGAAAAGCGGAGAGCTGGCCTACAATATCGGCCTGATCTTGGCGAAACAGAGCAATTCAGGAAATAATGGATCTGCCGAAGCCATCAAATATCTTCTGGAAGCCAGTTTCCTCTCCCAGTCCAATTCCAAAAAGGCCATGGAACTGGCCCAACAACTTTTTTTCAATCACGAAGTCCCAGGCTATAACGAGCAAATCAAAAAACTCGAGAGCAAGAACAAAAGCCTCAAAAATCTGACAGACACGTTCAACAGCAAGTTCGGCGAAAAGGCCGAAGAAGACCTGAGCGATGCCGAGAAAGCGGAAATGAACAAGATGTTGAAACAGATCGAGACCGAACAAAAAGCCATTGAAACCATACAGGCCGAACAGCAGAAGGCCCTGGAAAAGTTCCAGGCCCTCATTGCCCAAGCCAAGACCCGACTGGGCATCAGCTAAAATCCAGCTTTACAAATCAACTCTTACTCACAGACACTAGCTGTGCATCTGCACTTGCAAGCCTTTCCCTGTCCATAAGCCCGGATCCAAGAAAAACTCCTATGACTTACTTCTCATGATCCTGACTGCAAGGAGTTGTGTGTCATAATGCACTGGGGCCGGTTTGAGCTGCAGAGGGTAACGGAAACAAGCCCAGATGCAGCTGAATCCGTGTGAAGCGCAGAGGACTTGGGACCGACTTGAACAAGTCACAGTCCGCATGCGTCGCATAAAGAGGGCGGAGGGATATTCGCGAATACGGAATGAGTCTCGGGCATTTGAACTTTTCTTGTTCCTATTATAATATCAACTGAGACCGAGAGAGGGCGAAGCGCTCACAGCGCTTTCGCCGCTCTGCAAAAGACAATACGCCCATGAAAACAGACCTTCAGAAAGCCGCGGACAAAATTCAGAAACTGCGACAGCAAATTGAATATCACGAGAGAAAGTATTATGTCGAAAACGATCCTCAGATTTCGGATTACGAATATGATCTTCTGGTCAAGGAGCTCCAATCCCTGGAGTCACGGTTTCCCGAACTCATTGTTCCCGAATCCCCCACTCAGCGTGTGGGAGAGAAGCCCATCGAAGGCTTTGTGTCGGTCGAGCACAAAACGCCCTTGCTCAGCTTGGACAATTGCTACAGCGTGGAGGAACTCAATGAGTTCGAGGAGCGGGTCAGGAGAATCATTGTCGATGAGAACATTGAATGGGTTGCCGAACTGAAAATCGACGGTTTGAGCATATCGGTTCTCTACAGGGACGGCAAATTCAGACAGGCCGTGACACGTGGAGACGGTATAAGGGGTGACGATGTCTCTCTCAACGCAAAAACGATCAAAAGCCTCCCTCTCAGCATTGCCCTAATACAAGATATGGAGGTCAGAGGGGAAGTGTACCTTCCCTTCCAGTCCTTTCAGGAGATAAACACTAAACGGGCCAAAGAGGGTGCGCCTCTTTTTGCCAATCCCCGGAATGCGGCTGCCGGGTCCATCCGTCTTCTCGATCCTCAAGAAGTGGCCACTCGAAAATTGGATGCATTTCTCTACTCCATCATCATCGCCGGTGACGAAGGCCGGTCGCAGTGGACAAACCTGGCCCTGCTGAAAGAGATGGGTTTCAAAACAAATCCTCATTCCCGGCTATGCCGCTCACTGGATGAGGTCATTTCTTTCTATAATGACCAGCTCGAGCTCAGGGATAAACTGGATTACGATGTGGATGGGATCGTGATCAAAGTGAATTCTGTGGACCAGCAACGGAGGCTCGGCAGCACAGCCAAATTCCCAAGATGGGCCATCTCTTTCAAATTCCCGGCCAGACAGGCCACGACCAGAATAAACGACATCGTCGTCCAGGTCGGACGGACCGGAGCTTTGACACCGGTGGCCATCCTGGAGCCGGTCAAATTATCAGGGACAACCATCAGCCGCTCAACCCTCCACAACGAGGATGAGATAAAGAGAAAGGATATCCGGATAGGTGATTATGTGCTCATCGAACGAAGCGGTGACGTAATCCCCAAAGTCGTTGCGGTCATGACCGAGAGACGGACAGGTGAGGAGGTCGAATTTATTTTCCCAGAAAAATGTCCGGTCTGCCAGACGCGTGTGTTCAGGCCAGAAGGTGAAGCCATATCCCGCTGCATCAATCCCTCCTGCCCGGCAAAAATCCGGGAATCTCTCCTTCACTACGCAGCCCGACGGGCAATGAATATTGAAGACCTGGGCGAGGCTTTGGTCAAACAGCTTTTGGAAACCGGACTGGTCAAAAGCATCCCTGACCTTTATTCCTTGCGCTACGAAGATCTGGTGAATCTCGAAAGAATGGGAGCCAAAAGCTCCCAAAATCTTCTCGACGAGATAGCCAAATCCAAGAAAAGGAACCTCACCAGGCTCATCTTTGCCCTGGGAATCCGGTTTGTGGGCGAGCGCACGGCTCAGGCATTGGCCTCCTCTTTTCCTGATCTGGACTCTCTCGCCGAAGCTTCTCTTGACGAGCTTATCGCCATTCAAGATATCGGACCTAAGGTCGCAGAAAGCATCGTCTTTTTCTTCAAACAGCCGGAGAACAGGCTACTTATTGACCATTTGAGAGCGGCCGGTGTCAATTTTGCATCCACAACCAAGAAAATCTCATCAAGCATCCTGGAAGGCCAGACATTTGTCCTCACAGGAAAGCTGGCCCGATTCACTCGAGACGAGGCAACCGCAAGGATAGAAGCGCTCGGAGGCGCGGTCACCTCGTCTGTAAGCCAAAGGACGAGTGGCGTGATTGTCGGGGAGGATCCAGGATCAAAGCTCGAGAAAGCAAAGAAACTGGGTGTTCCGATTCTGACAGAAGAAGAGTTCGCCAAAATGATTCTTTGATGGTGGAAAGAAGAATTACTTTTTTTTCTTTTTCCCAAAAAGGTCGGCTTTGAAAAGATCTTTCAGCCCCTTGCTATCACCGGAAAAAAGATCTTTGAGCCCTTTGGTGTCCCCATGCAAAATATCCTTGAGCCCCATTTTTGCCGATTTGCCCTCGGCCGCCTTCAGCTCGCGGATGGCCGCCTCATTACCGGGATCGACCTGGAGGACCTTTTTGAACTGATTGACGGATTTGACTTTCAAGTCGGCGTTCTTGTAGAGAAGCCCAAGGCCCAAATACCCATCAGGACTCCAGGGTTCCAGCCGTATTGCTTCTCGAAAATGAGCCTCGGCTTTTTTGTGGTAAGTCGGAATCTTTCCCTCAATCATGGCCATCAGCAGGAAGAAACTGGCCTTGTGTGGATCCAGGCGGATCGCTTCTTCCAGGTAGGCGATGGCCTCTTCGTTCCGGCCCATGTTGTAGAGCGTTTTGGCCTGCCTGAATTTCTTCTCCGCCTCCTTGGCCACCCCCCTCTTATCTCCGGCCTCCGCCTCGATGAGCTGCGTATCGTAGACCTCCCGCGCCCCCTCATCGCTCAAGGTGTGATACGCTTTGGTGATTTTGTCAAAAACATCATCGATGATCTCTTTTTTCGCGGCCAGAGTTTCCCTGTCAAACAGGTCAGGATGGTACTGCCGGGCCAGGCTGAAATAGGACTTTTTTATGTCATTCAAACTCGCTTTTTGGGAAACGTCCAGAATTTGATAGAGATTCAGCCCGTGAATACGTTGACTGAACTCTTCAACCTCTTCGATCCTTTTCTGTGTCTCTCTGTCTTTGGGCTTGGCATATGGGCCCTCGGCTTTATCCAGGACCGTGGCTTCTTCTCCCAGGTCAATCAAGTCCAGGCAGTAGAACAGGTACAACGCTTTCCAGAAATCCTCGGGATTCAAACCGGATTTTTTCAGAATATCCGGTGGGAAGGAATCCACCTTGACCAGATTGAGAATGTCCTTCTCTTCTTCTGTCAAATGCAGGATAAGTCCTTTATCCTTGGGCGATATGGTCAGATCCTTGAGGAATTTCCTAAGGTTGACATCAAACTTCATCCGCCGGATACCATCGGCAATGAGCACGGGGATGCTGACTTTGATATCGATATCCTCGAGAGTCAAGTCTTCCCGCTCTTGAAACCGAAAGTTGCCGTCGAAGACAGGAAAAGTATTCAGGGTAATCTCGCGCATTTGATAAGACAACCCATCTATCAAATCCTGCTTAGAGATCAGGCCGCGCTTCAACAAAACCTGTCCGATTATCTCCATAGGTTCGATATATTCCTCGATATTATCATAGGCTTCCTGCGACAATTTACCCAGCTTGTAGAGGATTTCACCCAGCAGCTCATTCTCTTGGTTCGTCTTGGCAAAGACAAGCTGCCCATCCTGAAAAAAAAGATATTTCTGAGCTTTGTCCCGGCGGAAAACGAGCTGCCCTCTCTTCTTTTCGAAATAGATGTCTCGCAAATACCGGGCGATGTGTTCCATTTGAATGTCTTTCTTAGTGCGTATGACGTTCCAATTTACCTTGCCAATGGATGTTAGCCGCTATATTTATATTACAAATCCGAATGCTTTTGCAATCCCTCCTGTCCAATGCCTTTGAACACCACAATTGAAAAGCAAAGTGATTTGTGCTAATTTTCAGTCATGAAACTTGCCATAGCGCAAATCGCGCCTCACCTGGGAGATGTCCAAAGAAACTTAGATCTTCACCTAAATTTAGTCGAAAAGGCCAGGAAAAATAGGGTTGACTTGATCATTTTTCCGGAGCTGAGCCTTACCGGCTACAATCTGCGGGATTTTGTCCCCGACGTGGCCATGAAACCTGACAAAGATCCTATTTTCAAGAAACTGAAAACCCTGAGTGAGGAAATCTCTCTGGTTGTCGGCTTTGTCGAAGAAAAAGACCAGGGCCTTTTTTTCAATTCCGCCGCCTTTTTGTCAAAGGGAAAGATTAACCATATCCACCGGAAGGTTTTCTTACCGAATTACGCCATGTTCGAAGAGCTGAGATTCTTCGGACAGGGTCACAACTTCACGACTTTTTCCACGCCCTTCGGCAAGGCCGGGATGCAAATCTGTTATGATTTTCTGCATTACAGTGCCAGCTACCTCTTGTTTGTGGGTGGCGCGGAGTTGATCATCGTCATAAGTGCAGCCCCGGGCCGGGGAGCGTCACGAGAGGAAGGCTGGGAAACAAGCCGCATGTGGGAATTGATGGGAGAGGCCATGTCGCGTTTTTCCCAAGCTTTTTATTTTTATGCCAACAGGGTCGGGATTGAGGATGGCAAATCCTTTGCCGGGGGGTCATTCATCTACAATCCGGCGGGGCAGCTCATCGCCAAAGCCTCCTACACCAAGGAGGAACTGCTTATCAAGGAAATTGATCTCGGAGAAATTCGAGAACTCCGTAAAAAATGGCCCTATAAACGGGATGAAAAACCCGAAGTCATCTGTGAGGCCTTGAAGAGGATCATCAGCAAAAATGAAGATTAACGCGGACTTTGTGGAAAAAATCCTGACCAAGTTCATCCGGGAAGAGCTGTTAAAATCGAACCACACCAAGGGCATTTTGGGGCTGTCTGGCGGCCTGGATTCCACCGTCTGTGCCTTCCTTGCCGCAAAAGCCCTGAACCCTAAAAACGTCACGGCCCTGATCATGCCCTACGGAAAAACATTCAACAGCGATGTCTCCGATGCCAGGGATGTGGTCAAGCTTCTGGGAATTCGCTCTAAAACCATCGACATCTCGCCCATGGTAGACGCCTACTACCAACAGCATCCCACAGACAATAGGATACTGATCGGGAACAAAATGGCCCGGGAGCGGATGTCCATCCTGTACGATTATTCGGCCAGGAAGAAGGCCTTGATTTTAGGAACGAGCAATAAAACCGAGCTGCTCCTCGGCTATGGAACCATCCACGGCGATATGGCCTGTGCCGTTAATCCCCTTGGGGACCTGTACAAAACCCAAATCCGCCAACTGGCCGATCACCTGGAGGTGCCGAAAAAGATTAGGACCAAAGCTCCGACAGCCGGGCTCTGGGCAGGACAGACCGATGAGGGTGAACTGGGCATGACCTACGAGGACATCGATAAGCTGCTCTTCCAACTGGTCGATGGGCGGAAAACAAAAAAAGACGTCTTTGCCCAAGGTTTTCCCGGGACATTCGTGGAAAAAGTTCTTGAGCTCATCAAAAAATCCGAATTCAAGAGAAACCTGCCGCCTATTGCCAAACTCTCTCACCGGACCGTCGGTGTCGACTTCCTCTACCCCTACGACCGGGAAGTTTAGACCATGCACGGGGAGCCTGCCAGGAATAAGCCCCTCGGGAAGCTTTACATCGTTGCTACGCCCATCGGAAACCTCGAAGATTTGACCTTCCGGGCCCTGAAAATTTTGGAGGAGGTCAACCACATTGCCTGCGAAGACACGCGGCGCACGCGAAAATTGTTGACCAGGTACAACCTGAAAAAGAATTTGATCAGTTATTTTCAGCCTAAAGAAAAACAGAAGATCCCCCAGATCATCGACATTCTGAAAGGGGGAAAGGATGTGGCTCTGGTCTCGGACGCAGGCACACCGGGAATATCAGATCCCGGATTTCCACTTATCAAGGAAGCCATCATCCATGGGATCAATATTATCCCGATTCCGGGAGCCTCAGCCTTGACAGCCGCCCTTTCGGCTGCAGGACTCCCCACACAAAGAGTGGTTTTCATCGGATTTCCCCCGCCCAAGAAAACGGCCATGAAAAAACTCCTGCAATCCCTGATAGACGAAGCGGGGACATTTGTTTTTTATATCCCCCCCAGGAAACTTGTTGTATTCTGTCAGCTCATCCAAGAAATTCTAGGGGAAAGGCCTGTCGTCATAGCGCGGGAACTCACCAAAATTCACGAGGAGTTTCTCAGAGGAACACCCGCGGAGCTCGTGCCTCTCCTGGAGAACAAAACGGTTAGGGGAGAGGCGACCGTCCTTGTGGGGCCGATCCCTAAATCTTCATCCTGAAAAGCGCGGCCATCCGGGTGCTAAATCAGATATCCCGCACTTTTTTTGTCCAAGAACGGATTTATCCCATAAAAAAAAAAATATGAAAATTTTTTAAAAATACTTGACATATTGACACTAAGATATTATATTATAACTGTACTAAGATATTTAGGAGGTTTAAAATGGCGATTATCAGATGGGACCCTTTCAGGGACATGGTCACTTTAAGGGAGAAGATGAACCGACTGTTCGAAGACTATTACCCGGCACGAACCGAAGAGAGAGACATCGTATCAAGCACTTGGGCGCCTTCTGTGGACATCTATGAGTCTGAAAATGAGCTCGTTCTGACTGCAGAGGTTCCCGGAATCAAGGAAGATGATGTTGAAATCAGACTCGAGGACAACACGTTGACCATCAAAGGTGAAAGAAAATTTGAGAAGGAAACCAAAGAGGAAAATTACCATAGAATCGAACGGTCGTACGGTTCGTTTTTCAGATCTTTTACTCTCCCCGCTTATATCGAGCAGGAAAAGATCGAAGCGGAACACGAAAACGGTGTTCTGAAGATTAAAATGCCCAAAAAAATTGAGGCCAAGTCTCGACAAGTCAAGGTTCTCAAACCCAAGCAAGCAAAAACCGAGAAAAAAGCGAAGAAATAATCGGTATCATTTTGAAAAGCGCTCTGCAGCCCTTTCTGCGGAGCGCTTTTTTTTTACATTTTTGTATCGGCAGCTTTTATGAATGATTCAAGCCATAGGGTTGATTATTCACGAGTCGAGGCCGACCCACCCCACCCATTCACAAATGTTGTGGCGTCGGCACATGAAGTTGTGGTTTTCCACCACGAATGGGCCGCAACGAAGCAGATGTGGTAATATCGGCTCGCCCAAAGGGGAAAAAGTAGCGATAATAAGATTAGAACCCTCTTTAAATGAACATCATCGCTACTTTTTATGAATAATTAAGCGATTGGATTGGATCATTCACGGGCCGAGGTCGCAGTAGCGGCAAGGCCGTGATTCATGAAGTTGTAGTATACTACTACGAATGAGTCACAACGAAGCCGATGCTGTGAGATCGGTCCGCCCGCAGGGTAAAAGATGCCGATAATATGAATTTTCAGTCTTTTTGGTAATTGCATCGGCAGCTTTTATGAATGATTCAAGCCTGGGCGACAGTGAGGACCCTCACGTCCCTAGCTCCCCCCTCCAGCAAAACCCGCGTGCACTCGCAAACCGTGGCCCCGGTGGTGTACACATCGTCGACAAGAAGCAGCACCTTTCCCTTTATCCCCCTGTTATTCTCTACAGCGAAAGCTCCCTTCACACTCTTGAACCTGTCGGCCACGGCAAGCGACATTTGCGGAGGGACGTTTTTCACTTTCATAAGTTGCTTGTCCAGCGTAGCGATTCCGGCAAGCTCAGCAAATTTTTTGGCGATTATTCGGGCGTGGTTGTATCCCCGCATTCTTTCCCGTTTAGGATGAAGGGGAACAGGGACAATGGCATCAACATCCCACCAGAGAGCCTCCTCCTTCTTGAAGCGGTCAAAAATTATGCGGGCTATCCCATCAGCCAGAATAGGCAAATTGTGAAATTTGCAGAGCAGAACAATATCCTTCAATTTGCCCCGATATCTGCCGCAGGAGCGGTGCACGGAAAAGGGTGGTTTTTCCTGGAGGCAAGAGGAACACAGATGAGGTTCATCGACGCCGTCAAAGAATCGTCCGCAGCTCAGACAGAAAGCGGCCTTCTCGAGCTTTATGCTCTGCCAGCAGTTATGGCAGACTACTCTCTCCTCTGGAGATTCGAGATAAGCCGAACACAGCCGGCAATAGGAAGGAAAGAGGATTAATTCAAAATTTTGAAGCCAGTGTGCGACATTGTGCGGAAAAGGAAGTTTCAATCAGATTCTTCCTCCTCCTTCTGTTGACATTCGATGCACAAGGGTGCCCATGGAACCACATTCAGTCTCTTTTTCGTGATGGCCTTCTCGCATGATTGACAGATGCCAAAATCGCCATCATCTATCCGTTTGAGTGCCGCATCGATCAACAAGAGCTGCCTCCGTTCCGTATCGGATAGGCTCAGGAGAAATTCCTTGGTATAGGAGCTTTCCGCCTTATCGCCCACATCCTGAGCAATGCCTGTTTCGACTTGTTTGGTATCGTTGCTGAATTCGCTCAAAAGATTGGATATTTCCTGTTTTCTCTCTAGCAACTTCTTTCTGTAGCGTTCTTTGTCTTTTTTATTCAAAATATCCCCCTTACTTGGCGTATTGTCTTCCTCTGGCAATGCTCAAAGAGCGGTAAATTTGCTCCAAGAGCATGACCCGGCTCAACTCATGAGAAAACGTCATTTTTGACAGAGAAAACAGAAAATCGGCACGATCGATCACCCGTTCGGCCAAACCTAAAAACCCTCCGACAACAAAGGTAACCACACGTGCCGAACTCTCCGATGTGCTCTCGAGAAATCGAGCAAATTCTTCTGAGTTCATATCTTTTCCTTTATCAAAAAGACAAATAATATAATCATTCTTGAAGTGTTTTTCAAGACCTGTGCATTCAATGTCTTGTATTCGTCTCCTGTTTTTTTCCGGGATTCCCTTAGCTTCTTTCGTTTCAATTATTTCGCAGGGCTCGAGCTGATTAATCCTCTGCAGATAATAGTCTTGAAGCTGCTTCATAGCCACATTTTGTGTCTTCCCTGGCCACAGTAACTTTATTCTCATAACTCAAAAAGGCTTAACTGAGTTTCATAGGATACCGACAACCTCGAAATTGCCATACAAAATAATGTCTTGAAGGCCAAATGTCAACTTTTTTTGAAAAAAAGGAGGATTTTCAGAGGTTAAACAGTGCGTTTGATGCCATCCCCCCAAAGTTTTTCAAGGGCATAATATTCCCGTGTCCTTTCAGAAAAGATATGGACGATGAAATTCCCATAGTCCATGAGAATCCACTCGGCATTCTCTTTGCCCTCGACGCTCAGGGGTTTTATTCGTTCTTTCTTCAGGTCTTGTTCGATCGCTTCATAGATGGCCACATTCTGCCTGGCTGAATGTCCGTGCGCAATGATAAAGAAATCAGTGAAAGAAGTTAACCCACTCAGATCGAGAATGACAATATCCTCTGCCTTTTTCGCCTCGCTGGCCTTGACAGAGAGGACCACACCTTTGGGGATATCTTGCTGCGTTTGGTTCTCGCGGGATGATTGACTCATTTTATCTGGTAAAGACCTTTCTCTTTTAAGTAGTGTTCGACAGACTCGGGGACCAATCCTTTGACGGATTGGTTTCTGTTCACCCTCGTCCTCACCTCAGTGGATGAAATATCTAAGGCCTGGATAGGGAGCAGATAAATCAGATTGGCCGAATGTGCTGTGTCTTCGGGAGTGCTGCCGCTGGTGAGATCCATAATCCGTTGGCTGTATTTTTTACTCAAGACCTCATGAGCCTCTTCCAAGTGAAACTGCGGCCGGCTCATGATGATGAAGGAGCACTGCTCGAGCACATTCTCATAATCCCTCCATGTCTCGATCTCGAGAAAGGCGTCGACTCCGAGCAGAAAAAAGATCCTTGCCTCAGGATACCGCATTTTCATCTTTTTCAAAGTCCGGATGGAATAAGATTTACCGCCGGCATCAACTTCGATGGATGACGGGTGAAAATGAGGGAAGGGCTCTACGGCCAGCTCGACCATCCTCAGACGGTGCTCCGGAGAAGCGATTTGATCGGATCCCTTATGTGGCGGGATGTAGGAGGGAATGAAAAAGAGCCTGTCCAGGGCGAACACTCTGTCTACAATTTCAGCGGCCCTGATGTGTCCGAGATGAATCGGGTTGAACGTCCCGCCGAACAGGCCGATTTTCTCTTTGGCTTCAGGCATCACTTGTACTTTTCCCCAGCTCCGCAATCTCCTCCAAAGCGTTTCTCATCGCAGAAATGACCTGTGGCAGGCCCTGCTTTTTCAAGGCGGAAATAGCATAGTAGGACAATTTCTTTTCCCCTGCAAAGGCTTCGATTTTGTTCAGCCGTTCCCGGTTTTCTCCAAGAAGGTCTATTTTATTGGCTACCAGAATCTGCTGGCGTTTGGCCAAATTCGGGTCGTGAGCTTCGAGCTCTTTCATCACTGTCCGGTAATCCTGGATGGGATCTCTTTCAGTATAGGGAGAAACATCTACGATATGAACCAATATTTTTGTCCGATCCACATGTTTGAGAAACTTCGTGCCCAAGCCATGCCCGAGATGAGCGCCTTCGATCAAACCGGGAATGTCCGCGACGACAAAGCTTTGGTATTCGTCCACATCCACAACACCCAGATTGGGGACAAGAGTCGTGAACGGATAGTCGGCGATAACAGGCTTGGCAGCCGAAATCCGCGAGATGAGAGTGGACTTTCCCACATTGGGAAAACCGACCAACCCCACATCGGCGATGAGTTTCAGCTCCAGGATGAGTTCCTTTTCGTCCCCCGGTTTTCCTTCTTCTCGGAACCGCGGGGCGCGATGGGTGGGGGTGGCAAAAGACGCATTTCCCCGGCCGCCTTTGCCCCCTTCAGCGGCAAGAAATCTCTGACCGGCCGCGACAAAATCGAACAGAACGTCATCATTTTTTGCTTGCCTGACAATCGTCCCGACCGGAACGCGGAGCTCCAGATCTTCCCCCTTTTTTCCCTGGCGATTGCTTCCTTCACCATGCGCCCCTTTCTTCGCTTTGTTAATGGGATGGAAGCGGAAGTAGGCCAGAGAATTGAGGCTTTTGCTTGAAACGAGATAAATGCTTCCCCCGTTACCGCCCCGGCCGCCGTCCGGGCCGCCGCGCGGCACCCCCCTCTCCCTCCGGAAGCTCAGACAACCATCTCCACCTTTTCCGGCCTTGAGGATGACTTTGACTTGGTCGACGAACATATCGAGAGGAGCACTGACCTCCTAGGCGGGGATGATCGAGACGAATTTCTTGTTTTTGCCCCTGGTCTCAAACTGGACTCTTCCGGTTTCCAGGGCAAAAAGAGTGTCGTCCTTCCCCCTGCCCACATTCAATCCCGGCTTGAACGGCGTCCCTCTCTGACGGACCAGGATTGAACCTGCGGTGACATACTGACCTGTTGAGCGTTTAACTCCGAGTCTTTTGGAATGGCTGTCTCTTCCGTTCTTCGCGCTTCCGCCTGATTTTTTATGGGCCATTGGCTTACTCCTTGGTCGTTGTCTTTGCTTTTACCTTTGGTTTGGGTTTTGTCTCAGTCTTGGTCTTTTTGGGCTTAGTCGGCTCTTTGTCCTTTGGTTTAGCGGTTTTCTTTACGGCATCGGCTTTCGTCGCACTCACCTTTTTGGCCGCCTTTTTCGCTGCGGGTTTTGCCGTCTGATCCTTCTTGGGTGCAGCCGGTTCTTTCTTCTTTACGGTTTTCTCGGCTTTAGGTTCAGCTTCTGGTTTGGGTTTGGGGGCAACTTTTTTCTCTTCTGGAGGCGCGGGTTTCTTTGGGGAAGGGGCTTTATCGCCGAAGAAAATTTCCTCGATTTTAATCCGCATGATTTCCTGGCGATGACCGCTCTTTTTTTTGTATTGTTTCCGTCTTTTCTTTTTAAAGACGATGACTTTTTCTCCCTTGATGCTCTCGAGGACCACAGCCAAAACCTGGGCTTTGTCGACATGAGGTGTTCCCACCAGCGTATTGCCGTTATCCTCTACGAGCAGGACTTTGTCAAAAGTCACTTTTTTTCCTTCTTCAGCGTCGAGCTTTTCAACTTCGAGCACATCTCCCTTTTGGACTTTGTACTGTTTTCCACCAGTTTTTATCACAGCAAACATCGTTATACCTTTACTATATAATTATAATTATTGTCAAAATCGGACGGTGCCTAACTTTAGCACATGACCAGGGTTTCTGTCAATACGACGTTCACACAATACACCCGAAAGCATGGCGTTCTTCGTTTTCTACACACAGGGTGGGAGGGGGGGGCACCGCCGAAAACGATGAGTGCCCTGCAGTTGCCGTTTCTCCCCCTCCATGCTCCGTAAACGGACAGCAGCTCCCCGGGTTTTTTCCACTTAGCCTTTGCGCCTCATCCAGATACAGCCTTGGTCAATGTGTTTCACTCCGTTGTCATCGGACACAGCAAGTTCAACCTCAGCTTGACAAAAAATGACCAATTCTCTAACTTTAGATTGCCTTGCTGAATCCATCAAACACCGTGGGCGGTTAGCTCAGCGGTAGAGTACCTGCCTTACAAGCAGGGGGTCGCTGGTTCGAACCCAGTACCGCCCACCAGATATTTTTCCTTTTTCCAGGGGAAAATCGAATCCCCATACCGTTTTTCCTTTAAGCGCCACCATTAAGCGATAGGAAGGAAAGATCCCGCTGATTTCCGGTGTTTTCTATCGTCTCTGCGGCTCGTGAGGCGCTTTGGCTCACCATCAACGATTTGCGGACTGCCGTTGACATTCTTTTTATTGTGATTTAGATTTTCCAATTAGGATTGAATGGGAGAATGAGAATTAAGATGCACCCGCAGCCAACGCAACAGAAAAAGAACTTCTTATCTTCATTACTCGATAGGAGTTACGCATGAAACATCGTATCCTCGCTGCGTCTCTAAAGGGAACCGGATGTGAACTGCCGGACCGAAAAAACATCGCAAGGAGTCTGTCCTGGAAAATCCTTTAGACTTCGCCTAACCTTTAAACCGAAAAGCGAGGGTCGCTTCCTCCTTCACTCCAAATATCACCACAGGATAGCCAGATTGTGCGAAGAGAAAGACTGGAACGGCAAAGCCATCGAGCACTACGAAAAACTCCTCACCATGGGGAAGGATTCTGACTTGGGGATAGCTGATGTGGAGGATGCAAGGAAGAGGCAGGCGGGCTTAAGATAGGCTTGATATGATGATCTCTGTCTTTGATTGGAGGTAATAATGCTTAAAATGAGTGTCTGTTATAAATCAGCATGCTTCATGTTTATGTTTTGTCTGCTGATTTGCTGCGGTCCGAAACAAGATGAAGGGGAGGCAAAACTATTTTCCCTGGAAAAAGCCCTTACTATAGATACGGAAAACAATGAAATTGCTGAAATGGGGCTGACCGATATCAGCCATTTTGATATCGACTCGGAAGGGAAAATATTCATCGCCAATCCGAAGGCAAAAGAAAACTATATCTTCATGTTGAATACAGATGGCAGCCTCATATCTGCATTCGGGAGTCAAGGACAGGGCCCGGGCGAAATACAATCCCCGATGGAGCTCGTCATCCCAAAGCTGGATGAGATTTTTGTAACAGACAGGGGAAAAGTCGTCGTGTTTGGCAATTCCGGTCAGTTCCTGAGAGAATTTCGGATCGACAATGATTATCAGAAAATCATCCCTTTAGATAGAGACAGGTACTTGGCCATAGCCGTGAAGCTGAACGAAGACCTATCCCAGTCTTTTCAGGTGATATTGTGTTCATCTGAATTGGAAGAGCTAAAAACTCTGGATAGCTCTAAAATTGAGAGTTTTAAAAAGGCAGCCAAAGTCAATATCATTCCCACTCTTGTGTATTGGGAAAAGTCGAATAACCAAATATATACTGGGAAAACGGATGAATACGAAATTCGAGTATTTGATTTTGACGGCAACTTGCTTAGACGGATACGAAAAGACTATAAAGCTGTTTCATTGTCTGATAAAGAGAAAGAGGAATATGAAGAGAGTTTACAAAGATATCCCCCTGAAATAAAGGAGAGTTTTTTCATTCCTGATGTATTCCCTCCGTTTAAGGACATCGTTGCATGGGATGACAAATGGGTGTTCATACAAACCTATGAGAAGCCGAATGCGGAAAGTTCCATGTATGATATTTTTGATCCAAACGGCAAATTCATAGGCAGAAGTGAACTTGAGGGCTATCAAATCAAATGCAAAGGGGACCGTGTCTACTGCCTGAAGGAAAAAGATAGCGGATACAAAGAACTCGTGGTATACCAAGTGATAGGGAATCGATGATCTCTTGATCTAAATCGCGATTCTATTCAACGTAAATTATCATCTTCCGCAGATTATCCTGAGTGACGGTTCGAGTCAGGCCCTCAGTAAGCCTGTCTTCACGCGTTTTTCCCAAATAACTCTCTTTCAGGGATCCTAAAAGCAGTCTTGTTAATACAAATTAATTGAGGGGCCGCCACCTAATTTAAACATAATCAGGCCAAGCAGATAAATACCCACTCCCGCACCTATAATAAGAGCTAAAAATGTCGAACCAGAATTCAATTTTTTGACAAATATCATATCAATTTCAGCAAGAGGAATTAATTTGTAAACAGTACAAATAATCTTATCCTCCTGCTCCTTCGTGGAAACAGGAAAATGACTTTTTCCACCCTGAGTTATGACCTGCAGTATTTTATCTTCGCCATTTCTTATAATTTTTTTTACTCTGGATCTGTCTATTTCTAAGGTCATCTTTTCTTTCCCTATGATGCCGTCGTCAAAAATTCTGCTGGGATGTTTTTCGGGAAATTCAACAGTTTCTCCTGATTTTGTTACCACCCCTAAAACTTCAACGTTCTTCCCCCTCCAAGCCTCCACAGCCTTGACTTTCGTTTTTTGAATCGTATAGCAAGTAGCTGAGAAAAACATAAAAGCAGCTAACGTTATTAAAGCAACTAGGTTTTTATGCATTGTTTTATCCCCCTTTCGTTGTTATCCATAGGATGATCATCAATTCTTTTTTACTCCTGTCTTTTTTACTCCTGTTCTGTATGCAATCCTCTCACAAAAATAATATATCTTTTTCAGAACTGTAAATTGTCAGAAAGATGTCAAGATTGTGTTAAAAGTTTGTTAAGCAATGAAATCTGCCAGAATTTCCCAAATGAAAACCCTCTCCCCGATCCTCATCCCGAATGGCGGCTGACCTACTTTTCTGACGGTTATCACTTCGCCCGGTTCGATATTCCTGCGATTTTCCTTTTCACGGATTTGCACCAGGACTATCACCAGCCGTCTGACGAGATTCAGTTTATTCGATTCGATGAGATGGAGAAGATTCTGGATGTGATGCATGAACTCACGGATTTCTATGCCCAGGGTGGGGAAAAACCGACCTGCCAGCGTCCCGTGTGGTTCAAGACCGTGAACTGGGAGCGGTGATCACTCCATCTAAATCACTTTGAAAGTGAAGGACTGGGTTCGGGAGAGGCGGTTGTGCAGCCGAACGACGACTTTCAAAAGATATTCCCCTCGGGCCATCCCCGTCGGAATGACATAGGGGCCGATGCTAAAGATCCAGGATTTATCGGCAGGGATGGCATAGGCGGAAGAGCTGGCGATGTTCGTTTTGAAGATGGTTTTCCCCTGGTGAAAAACCTTCCAGTTCATGCTCACCGTGCCGTGAAATTTTCCCCAGTCGGCGTTTTCCGGCAGAGAAATCGCTGTTTTGAAGTAGATTGTCGTTCCATGAGGGTACTGCTTGCGCATCTTCAGATTGGCCTCAGATGTACTGGAGGCATAGACCTTCTTGATTGAAAAACTGCCCTCTGTCTTCTGTTCGAGCTCACCATTGCCCTCCCCCGCAGAAACGATGAGGGCAAAAGCCTGAGGTCCTTCGGGCACTTTGGCGCCCTTGACAAAAATCTTCCACTTCCCTGGAGTGGGATTTTTTGCCACAACGTGTTCGATGTTATCGATCTTGTTGATCCTTCGCTTGGCCGGCTGGGCGGGATGATTGGGATCAAGAGCAAAGGGATTCATCCTCTTTCCTGTGGGCGAAATGAGCCAAAGGTTCAGGTTGTTGATCAGGTGATTGCCCGCGGGATCATGCCAGACGAGCGTCGCTCTGAGTTCTTTCGCTCCGGAAGGGACAGTGAACTGAAAAGTCCGTTGTATGGCATTGTTTATCTGGCCCTCTATCACCCTGCTCCGAAGAATGGATTGAGAGGAGATAGCTTGGCCAGTCTTGGCCCCCCCCCTGGCTTTAATGACATCCGCCGCGTGTTTGGCATCAACGAGACCGAAGCCGTAGGAGTAATCCGGTCCCTCTGTTCCCAAATCCCTCGCGGAGTGAATGAGCAGGCACTTGCACAGAGTTGAGCTCATTGCCCCTCCCCCAAACTTCCTGTAGGTATCACGCAGGAGAGCCGCAATGCCGGAGACAATGGGTGTTGACATGGAGGTTCCCGTGAACATGATGTAGTCATTTGACAGAGCAGTGGAAAGAAGGCTTTTGCCCGTGGCGACCACATCCGGCTTGATGCGGCCGTCGTCCGTGGGCCCCCAGTTAGAAAAACCCGTCATGATATCATCTTTCATCAAAGCTCCGACAGTGACCACATTTTTGCTGCTGGCGTAGGGCGTGATGGAGCCGTACTCTGGATCCGGGGGCCGCAGTTCCTCCTCTGTGGCACCGCTGTAACCATTCTCATAGGGCCCCAGATAGGCCTCATCACGGTCATTTCCGGCAGCCCTGACAATAAGAAGGTCCGTGTCTCGAACGAGCCGATCCTGGCTGCCAGCCTCGATGTGGTAATACCCGAAGTAATGTCTTCCCCACCATTCCCAAATCTCATTATCCGAGGAATAGTTCCACCCGGCAATAATGGACCAAGAATGGTTGGCTATCCTTATCAGGTGCGCATCGACAGCAGCCCGCATCTCGCCCAAGATATCCCCGTTGTAATTGTAGGAATATATTCGAGACCGCGTCGTCATGCCGCGGGCGTCTGCATTGCCCGCTCCCGAGGAAGCGATGGTTCCCGCGACGTGAGTGGCGTGGTCGGAAAAATCCAAAGTCGTCTCGACCAGCTCCACCCTTCCCCTGAGATCGTTATGCACCTCAACCTTTCCGCCATCCCAAATCCCGACACGCTCATCTTTTCCCCTGGGAAACTTGTAGGGGGCCTTGCTCCAGACTTCAGAAGCCCGAGTACGGGAGGCAGCCCAGGCATTGTTTGATTTTCTGGGAGGTAAGGCTTTATCAATCCATCTCACCGCATCTGAGGAGAGCAAATGTTCCAAAGCCAGGGACGAGGCTTTCAAATTGACGAGGTTGTGATAGTGATACTCCGTCTGCCCGCAAGTCAGCCCTGCATTGGAAATCTCTGCCCAGGCCTTTTTGAACGGGATATCATCGTGGAAGGCAATGACAGCGGGTATTAGACCATCCTCAGCGGTCGGGCCCATAATTTCTTCGAGCAGAGGCGAGATCTTCATATCGCGATCAAAGCTTAGAACAGCCCGCACTCCGGCAACGGCATTCAGAGCTCTATCCCCTTCGGCCGTGACCGAGACAATGTAGGCATTGCCGTCGAGGTACCTCAAAAGCCGCATGCCTTTTCCGGCCAGATAGCTGCGTTTTTTTGGGTCCGGAATGTCATAGAATTGAGCGAGCACATGTCGTTCTGTTCCCAGAGGCAAAATTTTCTCTCCGGCAATGGGAACAATGCTTTTGATCCCGGAACGTATGCGAAATTCTTCCTCGTCAGTGGCTTCAACAGTTAGCCAGCCGATAATCAAAACACAGCAAACACTTATAAAGAACAGTCTTTTTAAACTCATCGTTGGCCTCTCATCGCAATCCGTTTCTATTATAGGGAATTTTTCTGATTTTGCCATCTTGTAGCAGAACATTATGAAGAAAAGGTGCCTGGCACCTTTTTGACACCTTATTAATAAAAAAGGGGAAAAGCTTTGTGAAAATTTATTTTGAAAAATATTGTCAATTGCGACTAAATATGTTGAGGACAAGCCATGGACAAAACAAAAATCATGATCGTTGAAGATGAAAGTATTGTTGCCAGGGATATCCGCAACATGCTTTTAGGACTGGGTTATGACACCGCCAAAGTTTCCTCCGATGCCAAAGAGGCCATCCATATCGCCGAGGCAGAGAAACCGCATCTTGTTTTGATGGACATCATGCTTCCCGGAGAAACATCGGGTGTTGAGGCGGCCGATATCATCTATTCTCAAATGAATATTCCTGTTGTCTACCTCACAGCTTACGCCGATGAGACAACCCTTCAGCGCGCCAAGCAAACAAAGCCCTTCGGATATCTGCTCAAACCATTCGAAGAAAGGGAATTGAAATCGACGATCGAGATAGCACTCTACAAATTCAAGATGGAGATGAAACTCAAGGACAGGGAGCGCTGGTTATCCACAATACTGGAAAACGTCGAAAATGGTGTGATTGCTGCCGACCAAAGGGGCAATGTGTCTTTCATGAATCCTCTGGCCGAAAAATTGACGGGGTGGATGCAAACCGATGCCCTGCGTAAGCCCCTGAACAAAATTTACAAAATCTTCGACGAAAACACAAACAAAGAGATGACTCTTTCGTTGACCGAAGCTTTAGCAGGGAAGGAGTTCACACTGCCGGGCGGGATAGTGCTTGTCTCCAAAACAAACGGAAGAACCCCCGTGGACCACAGGCTTTCTCCCATCAAAGACGACTCCGGAAAGATCGCCGGCGTCGTTCTCACCTTCACCAATATATCCGTACAGAAGAGGACAGAAGAGGAATTGAGAGAGAGTCTGGAACGGCTGCGAAAAGCCATGGACGGCACAGTCCAGGCAATGGCCTTCACCATCGAAACGCGTGATCCCTACACAGCCGGACACCAGCGCCGGGTGACAAAGCTCGCCTGTGCCCTGGCTAAGAAAATGAATCTCACAGCCGATGAGATCGAAGGAGTCCGCATGGCAGGGGACCTGCATGACATCGGCAAAATCTACGTTCCCGCCGAAATCCTCAGCAAACCCACTAAACTCTCCGCAGCAGAATATGATATAATTAAAACCCATCCCCGGGTGGGTTATGACATCCTGAGGACGATTGATTTTCCGTGGCCCATAGCCGACATAGTGCTGCAACACCATGAACGCATGGATGGCAGCGGCTATCCTGAAGGATTAAAAGGCAAGGATATTCTTTTGGAAGCGAGGATTTTGGCTGTGGCCGACGTGATCGAGGCTATGGCCTCTCACCGGCCTTACAGGCCGGCCTTGAGTATCGAGGCGGCGGTGGAGGAAATCTCCGAAAACAGAGGGACACTCTACGACCCTGATGTCGTCGATGCTTGTCTGCAAGTCTTCGAAGAGGGATTTGATTTCGAGGAACAGTGAAAAAGGCAATCCCCTATCTTTGTCTTTGTGCTTCCATCATAGCCAGCATTGGGGGCATTGTGCTCTTTATCATCTTGTTCACACCTGATTTTAATATTTACTGGCTGATTGTTTCCCCGATAATTTTTGCGCTGTATCAAGCGCCTGCGGCTTATCTCTTTCGCTTGTACAGGAGGACAAAAAATAAAATACGAAAGCCTTCCCTTGATGAGGATAACAAAGATCCGAGCTGAAATGGCCTTATCACACTGAAGCTGCTGATTCAGATCGCAACAATCTCAAAGAAGGGTGATTCCTAACTTTGAGCTGCGACTAGCTGCGCTGCCTGGAATATCATCCCCTCAATAATCTCAAAGGGTGATTTTTTTGACTCCAGAATCCATTAGTATCTCCATGTAAAGCCAGGGTTAAGGAGGTTCCCCTCCGATGTGTTCTACAGACATAGTGTGTCCCATATGCGGAGAAACTCATCTCAAAAACATAAAAATCCCCGGAAAAAAGCGCGAAGAAAAAGGGCAAGGGCAACCTTCAAATTTCAGATCCTTCTATATCTGCTTTGCCTGTAAAATGACGTTTTTCGAAGAGGATTTGTTAAAAAAACAGAGTTGAGGGAAAGAACGAATTAGTCCCTAATTTTTCTCTGCATCGAAAATTTTTATTTCCTTTTTTCAATTTTTATTATTCTCCAACGACTAAAATACCGGATTAAGCCGTGGTGTACATGTACTATTCTAAACTTTTTGTCGCGCTATATCCTTTCTTGATTTTCAGGGGTGGTGATGGAGCCGAATCAATCGGGAGGATACATGAATAACGAGAACATCGTGAAGGACAAGTACTATCAAGAACTTCTGGAGTTGCATAAGCTGATGGCTGAGTTAGAGCAAATCGAGATGGCCATGCAGCGCTCGGGAAAGCAGCCGTGGAAAACGGAAAAGGAATACCAGGCCTTTTTCGACCGGGCCAAAGTGGGGATGGTGCTAATCCAGAATGAACGCATCGTTCACACAAACAATCCGCTTTCAGATATCATAGGCTACACTCCCGATGAGCTTATGGGAACTCCGTTTATGACATACATCCATCCCAGTGAAGTGTCGAGGATAAAGAAGAACTACAATAACAGGATCGAAGGAAAAGACGCACCTATTATCTATAAGACCATGCTCGCCCATAAAAGCGGCAGAGGCGTTTACGTGATGGCCAAAGTCGCGGCCGTCATCTATCGTGAAAATTCCGCCATCTTCGCCGTCATTGAAGAGACGACCGATAACAAGTGAGGGAATAGAAAGCATCTATTTGATTCATCCCCTCATGCCAGGTTCCCTCATCACCACTCATTCATCTGCCGGCCATGACCATCCACAGCGGCTATCCATTCTCCCTAAGGACACAGGATAATAATCCGCAATCATTCCAATGGAGAGCATTGGCGCTCCTGACGGGATTTGAACCCGTGTCGCCGCCTTGAAAGGGCGGTGTCCTAGACCAGGCTAGACGACAGGAGCGCAGGTGGATGGTGAGCCGTGCTGGACTCGAACCAGCGACACCCGGCTTAAAAGGCCGGTGCTCTCCCTCTGAGCTAACGGCCCGTTCTTAGAAAAATAGTATTTATAAAGGAAAATGGAAAAAGAGTCAATATCAGCTGAGAGCTTGAAATTTAACGATGATCCATCGCCCTCGATGGGTGACTCCCGTGGTTTCATCTTTGAGGATGTATCGTCTCAGTTTCACTCGATAATTCTTGACACCGGATTCACCTTCTGTTTTCACATCGACTTCTTTTTTATGAACATCGCCCGTGAAGCTCCTGATGGTCGGCATTTCGCCCGTGCCGAGGGAGAATGTTGCGATTTCTTCTTCCTTAGCAGCAGCAGCCTTAGCTTCGTTATAGCTCTTTTGGAGTTCTTTATGCTCGTTGAGCACTTCATCATATTTCACTTTTAGCTCTTCAGCTTTTTTTTGTGCTGCCCGTCTGGCTGCTCTCGTCCTTGCTCTCTCACCTTCATAAACCGCATTATCCCAGGTATCTCTGGCATCAAGTGTTATGCCAACATGGTCCTCCAACTCTTTTTTCAGGCGCGCTTCATCAGCACTCATATCAGGCAGTGCAAAACTATCCACCACTTCTTCGCCGACACTGATAATTTTCCAACTCTCCGTCTCCATGGCGACAGGTTCAATGGCCATGGTAGAGAGGGTCGCATTATCGTTCAACTGGAGGGCAGAAAAATATCTCTTCAGAATTTGTTCTTCGGGGTGAGAGGAACAGCTTGACAAAAAACACAAAAGAAGAATCACTGCAAACAGGGAAAGAAACTTTCTGTCCATTCTTCCTCCTTCCTGTTCGGAATTTTTTGGATTGTCTAAATTTTACTTTTTTTTTTCATCAAAATGCAAGCCCAAATTCAGCAGATTTTGGAATGCCTCAGGTATGGAGAGAATTATTCCGGCATTGGAGAGCGGCTGGGTTACATGCATGATATCGATTCACTGCAATAAGGTTCTCTTTCCCGGATACCAGAAAGAAGCATCAAGAGAGACAAGAAGGCTTTGGTGACAACATAGAGTTTGCCATTTCAAGGGCAGAAGCGGCAATCAAAGCCCACGGGGAAATGAGCGAAAAGTTTCAGTCTCCGGGTTTGAGAGAATTATTGCTCGAGCTCCGGAATGAAGAAAGAAACCACAAACTGAAAATTGAAACAGAGTATGAAAAGCAGGTTCTCAAGGCCGAGTAAACAAAAAAACCCGGTCTAAATCAACCGCTCGGGTCGATTTAAACCGGGTCAGAAGATCAGGTCAGGTTTAGTGGTCGGTCCGGACTGATTTCTCTTTCACCGTTACCTGAGCAGCCTGCTCTTTAGTCTTTTTGATGTGAGCAGCTTTTTTGGCACGCTTGAGATCACTCGCGTACTGGACCATTTGATCGAGTTCGCAACTGGCACAGTTGAAGAGCCTTGTGCAGTTCCGGAAAGCAAGCTCCCCACACATGGTGTATTTGCATACGCCCTTTCCCAACAGGGAATGAAGTTTCTCCAGGTAGGGCTGAATCCTCGGGTCATTGCGGAACTTTTCTTTTTTCATCATGGCGGCATGAAACTGACAGCCGCGCTCGCAGGTATAGCCGCGATCACATTCACGGTCTTTAGCTATGCCGGCCTGGGCCCAGATACAGGGAATGGGAATGACTTCTTCGGCTACAGGTTCTTCAACGGCCGGGGTTGGGGCGATCTCGACCTCAAAGGACTGCTTGATCAAGGTTTCGAGATAGTTCATCTCGAAAGGCTTAGTCAGGTAGTCGACAGCGCCGCCGTTCCTGGCTTCTGTTTCGCTTTCGAGCGTGGGATAAGCGGTGATCATAATAACCTTTGCCTTAGGGTTCTTCTCCCTGACTTCTTTCAGAATAGAAAGCCCGTCACGTCCGGGCAACCGAAGATCGACGATCATGACATCATAGTCATTAAAATTGATTTTTTCCAATGCTCTCTCGCCATCCTGGGCCGTGTCGACACTGTGGCCTTCCCCTGAGAAGTAATCGACTAAAGCATCCCGCATGATGTCTTCGTCTTCAATGACCAACATTTTTTCTTTTTCCATCGTATGCCTCCTATGATTGCTTTGTGTTCCAGGACAGCGAGTTTAAGATTTTCTGTCCTGTCGAAATTATTAACTTCATCACGCCTCACTATAGAGCAAATCGTGTGCCAACCCCGAATAAAGAAGAGAATATTTGTTCAAATGGCTTTTATATTACTGATATTGAATGAGTTATAAATTTTTGCAAAGACAGGAAGAAAAATTCACAGAGGGAAATTGATGTCTATTAATTAGACTTTAGGCGTCTAATTTATTGACAGTAAAATTGTATTTTTTTAATCTGTTATAAAGAGTCATCCGCTGAATGCCCAGAATCTTCGCCGCTTGGGTGATATTGCCGTCGGTCTCCTTGAGTACGCTGAGGATGTGGTTTTTCAGCACGGCATCGATTGTTTTCTCTTCTTCTGGGCAAGGGTAGACGATGTCTTGAGGAAGTTCAGCCAGCTTTATGGCAGGATTTTGAGAGAGAATGACCCCGTGTTCGATCATGTTTTCCAACTCCCGCACGTTGCCTGGCCAGGAATAGCTCAACATAAATTCAATAACTTCGGGGGAAAAAGATTTTTTGTCCTTTTTATTCTCTTCAATATACTTACGCAAAAAATGATCTGCCAGCGGCAGGATATCCTGCTTCCTCTCCCGGAGTGGAGGCAGCTCGATGGACACGACTTTCAAGCGGTAGTAAAGGTCCTCCCGGAATTTCCCGTCCCTCACATCGGCCTTCAAATCCCTGTTTGTGGCGGCGATGACGCGCACGTCAACAGCGATCTCCTCATTTCCCCCCACTCTGGCAATCCTTTTCTCCTCCAGGGCTCTCAGAAGATGGACTTGCGTGTTTGGATTAATCTCGCCGATTTCATCGAGAAACAGTGTGCCCTTGTGCCCCGCTTCAAACTTGCCCTTTTTTTTGGCCACAGCTCCTGTAAAGGAGCCCTTCTCATGGCCGAACAGCTCGCTCTCCAACAAGCTCTCGGGCAGAGCGGCACAGCTCGTGGCAATGAAAGGCTTGTTCCGGCGGCCGCTGTGATGATGGATCGCCCGGGCCACAACCTCCTTGCCTGTCCCCGTCTCTCCGGTTATGAGCACGGTGGCGGTCGTCGGGGCTACGGTCTTGACCAACTCGATAACCCTGAGCATTTTGGGACTTTTGGCAATAATCCCTCCGAATTGAAATTTGTCTTCGATCTTTCTCCGCAGGGATATGTTCTCCTCGATCAGGGTTTGATGTTCTATCAGGTTGTTTATAATGTGTTCGACTTTTTCCGGGCAAAAGGGCTTTTCGACATAATCATAGGCGCCCTCCCGAATGGCCGTGATGGCTGTTTCAATCGTGGCATGGGCGGTGATGATGACCGCTGCCAGGGAAGGAATTATTTTCTTCGCCTCTTTCATGAGTTCGATGCCATTCATCCCCGGCATAACCAGGTCAGTGATCATGATTTTCATCTTCCTCTTCTTGATTAACTCGAGCGCAGCCTCGCCTGATTCAGCCGTTTCCACGATACAGCCGACGCTGCCGAGCCAATCCTGAAGAGATTCCCTGACGATGGCCTCGTCATCGACAATGAGTATCTCAGGCCTCTGTCCCATCCATCACCTCCAGATATATTCTGAATGTTGTTCCCTCGTTAGGTTTGCTCTCCACTTCTATCTTTCCGTTGTGCTTCTGGATTATCCCATGAACAACCGAAAGTCCCAAGCCCACACCTTTTCCCTTCTCCTTTGTGGTGAAGAATGGATTGAACAGCTTTTCTAAATTCTCCGGCGGAATACCGATTCCGGTGTCGCTGATGGATATTTTCACGGTCTTCTTGATGTTATTATTGATTCTTATGCCATCGGCAACAGATGTGGAGATCACCAGGTTGCCACCTTCCGGCATGGCTTGCGTCGCATTCAGTATGATATTTATCAGCACCTGCTGAATTTTGTCGAAATCCGCGCGCACTGGCGGAAGTTGTGGATTCAATGTCTTCACAAGATTGACGTTTTCAAGACTGATCTGATTGCCGACGAGCAGCAATGCGGCTTCCACGGCCTTGTTAATTTGGACAGGGGCCATGCTTGGCTCTGACTGACGGGCGAAATCGAGCAGATTTCGGATGATCCGCGTGGTTCGCTCCAACTCCTTCTGCATCTTCAGGAGCTGCTCGTCTGTTCCCTCCGCCTGAAGCTTGCCATCTTTGAATTTCTTGAGCATGAGCTTCACATAAACCATAATGCCGGCCAGAGGATTGTTCACTTCATGGGCCACGCTGGCAGCCAGCTGACCCAACGAGGCCATCTTTTCAGACCTGATCAACTCCTCTTCTGTTTGCTTGCGCTCGGTGATATCCTCTCCGGAACTGAGCGTCCCCACAACCTTTCCTTCCTCGTCTGTTATGAGTGTGTTATGCCAGGCGATGATTCTTTCCTCCCCGGACTTGGTCACAATGATGTTCTCGTAGTCCTCAATCATTTCGCCTTCTCCGGTCATCAAGCTGAAGAAATCCTTTTTTCTCTCCTCCCTGAACCTCTCGGGAACACATAGGTCATACCAGTTTCTGCCCATCAGTTCTTCTTCTTCGTATCCCAGGACCTCGCATCCTTTTTTATTGATCAGGGTCACCACTCCTTCGTTGTTGATGGCCACAATGATGACACCCGCGATGTTGAGATACTGCTGGGCCCTGTTCCTCTCCTGGCGCAGCTTCCCCCATAATCCCTTGTGCTTGGTCAGATCCCTGAAGTTTTCAACAGCGCCGATGATTTCTCCGTCTCTAGAGAACAGGGGTGAGGTGGTGACATTCACGGGGACCTCATCACCCGCTTTTTTGGTGAGTTTGACTTCATAATTGAAGACAGTCTTTCCCGATTCCATAGTCTGTTTAGCCGGGCAATCCTCTTGGCAGAGTTCACTCTGGAATATTCGTCGGCAGTCTTGATTGATAGCTTCGTTTTTTGAGAGTCCTGTAATCTCTTCCGCCGAGTGGTTGAAATAGGTGATCCGATAGTCCTTGTTAATGGCCAGCACTCCCCCTTCCATACTCTCCAAGATATTTTCAAAAAAATTGTGTGAGGTTTCATCCTGGATGCTCATTCAATATCTCCCTTTGTTAGTCTGGACTGATTTCGCTTTGCGAATAGAGATTATCACATATCCTTGGGGTATGTGTCTACTTTTTAGACAGAAAAACACGGCTGGACACGTGAAAATGAGCTGAAAACCTGTAATATATCAAGGGACATCGACTCGCCCAAGACCATAGAAAAGGCAGATTTCGGCAATTTATCCAGTGAGTTTATTATATTTATAAAGTATAGAGATTTTTTTTCAATTTGGTATTGACAAGAAAAATGTTTCTCAATAGAATCTAATGTAATTATAAGGCTATTTTGACTTATCCTATAGTTTTAATTAGCTATAAGTGATGCCAGTGTTTCTTCGCACCTAGAGTAAGTTCATCGCTTTAAACCCCCCTTATAATTACAGAATTAACGATGGAGTAGTACTTTCGAATTGTTATCTCTCAGCATGAAAACAATTAAGAACGCTATCCCTTTGCTGCTCCATATATCTATATATCTATAACTATTTTAAAGGAGGATTCATGGAAATCCAGGACAAAGTCATATTTGAAGGAGAGTTGGATCCAGGTTTTGTGAACACCATCAGGGATAAGTCCTTCAGTGAGGAAATTGACAAGTGCATTCAGTGCGGCACATGCAGCAGCTCTTGCCCCATGGTCAGCTACATGGACTACCCCCCCCGGAAGATCATCGGCATGATCAAGCACGGATTTAAGAATGAAGTGCTGAAAAGCTTCACGCCCTGGCTTTGTGCTTCATGCTACAACTGCCAGGTCAAATGCCCCTCCAACATCAAGATCACGGATATCATGTACACCTTGAAACGGGAAGCCATCGATGCCAACGTCTACCCCAAAAAATTCCCGATTCCTGCCCTGGCCCAAGAAATGCACAAGATCATCGCCAAGAATGGACGCAGTTCCGAGCTCTGGTTGGTCCTGCAAATGTACCTCAAGTTGAAGGATCCCATCAGCCCGTTGAAGTACACTTCGACAGGCATAAACTTGATGAAAACAGGACGCTTAAGTCTAAAAAAAGAGAAAATCAAGAACCGCAAGCAATTTCACGCTTTACTGAAAGCTGTTTCGGAGGATACCAAATGAGAGATTTCATCTATTATCCCGGTTGTTCTCTGAAGGCTGGAGGAAAGCATTACGAAGAATCACTCCTCCCCGTGTTCAAGGCGATAGGCATGCCCCTCGAGGAAATGGACGACTGGAACTGCTGCGGCGCCACAGCTTACTTTTCCGTCGATGAGTTCATGGCCGCGGCCATATGCGGCCGGAATCTCTCCATAGCCGAGAAAGAAAAAAAGAATGTCCTCGCCCCCTGTGCTGGATGTTTCTTGACCATGAAGAAATCCAACACCTTCCTGAAAAGCGGGCACGAGAAAGCCAAAAAAATTCTGAATGATCTCAAGAGCGTTGATGCCGAATACAAAGGCTCTATCGATGTCGTCCATCCCCTCGAAGTGCTGGTCAAAGATATCGGCCTCGATAAAATCCGTGAACTGGTCCAAACCAAGCTCACGGGTCTTAAGGTGGCCTGCTACTATGGCTGTCAGGTAGTCAGGCCGTACACAGATCTGGATGATCCTGATTATCCCACCATAATGGACGACCTCATGGCTGCCATCGGCGCGGAGCCGGTCGATTATGCGGCCAAAACACGGTGCTGCGGAGGCTCTCTGGGTGGAACAATCGAAAAAGTTGGTGTTGACCTCAACTATGTTCTCCTCAAAGAAGCCAAGAAAAAAGGGGCGGATGTGATTGTCACACTCTGTCCGCTCTGTCAGTTTAACCTGGAACTCCCTCAAAGCAAGGTCGTCGCCAAATATAAAGACGATGTCCGGATACCAATCCTGTATTTCACCCAACTCATGGGATTGGCCTTCGGCATTCCCAAAGAAGATCTGGGTTTTAACCGCTCTGTCATTTCTTTAGACAAAATGTGGGCGAAACTCAGCAATGGAGGTGGAAAATGAGTACTAACGGCGGGTCCAACGGACAAGCAAGAATCGGGGTTTTTATCTGTGACTGCGGCACAAATATTGCCGGCAAAGTGAATGTCGCCGAAGTCGTCAAGTTTGCCGCGACTCTGGACAATGTCATCGTTGCCAAAGAATACAAATTCATGTGTTCGGATCCGGGTCAGGAACTGATCAAATCAAGTATCCGGGAGAACGACCTCTCAAGGGTTGTTGTCGCCTCCTGCTCCCCCCTTATGCATGAGCCTACTTTTAGAGGCGCAACGGCCGAAGCCGGCCTGAATCCGTTTTACTTTCAGATGTCCAACATCAGGGAGCATGTCTCATGGGTAACCGAAGACCCTGACCAAGCGACCAAGAAAGCCAAAGCTCTGGTTTCTGCAGCCGTTCGGAGAGTCGCTCTGCATGATCCGTTGACCAAAAAGCAAGTGCCCGTTCGACCCGAAGTCATGATTGTCGGTGGTGGGATAGCGGGGATTCAAGCCGCCCTGACATATGCCAACTCCGGAAAAAAAGTGTATCTTGTTGAGAAAGAAGCCTCGATCGGGGGCCACATGTCCATGCTGGACAAGACTTTTCCCACTCTTGACTGCTCGGCCTGTATCCTGACGCCAAAGATGTCCGAAGTGGGAAAACACCCCAATATCGAGCTGCTTACATGGAGTGAAGTCAAAGAGATCGATGGCTTTGTGGGCAGTTTCAAGGCCACGATCAGGAAAAAAGCCCGCTATGTTGATCTCGAAAAATGCAACGGGTGCGGCGAATGCTGGAACAATTGCCCCACGGTGATCACGCCTGCGGAGAGAGTCATTCGCAAGGGCGATGTGATCATCAAGGAGCACAAGCTCGAGCAATAAGATGACACTCCGGGAAATCAAGGAAGTTCTCAAGGCAGAGGTGCTCTGCGGAGAAGACTCCCTTGATGTGGAAATTTTGTTTGCTGGGGGCTCTGATCTCATGAGTGACGTTTTGGCGTTCGGAAAACCGGGGCTTCTTCTCCTGACGGGTTTGACTAACAGCCAATCGGTCCGCACAGCAAACATTATCGATGCCAGCGGCATCGTCTATGTCCGGGGAAAAAAGCCGGATGAGGAAGGAATAAAACTGGCAAGGGAAATGGGGATACCCCTGTTGTCCACGGGATTCATGATGTACACAACCTGCGGTATCCTCTACAGCAAGGGCCTTGCCGGAGTGGCGAAATCACTCAAGTAAAGGTGGAATGGAAAGCGAAAGTGGTCTGTCAGAAAGATATGAGATCAAGGGGGGAGATTTTAGCCGGGCCGGAACTATCTCCACAACCATCAAGAGAATACTCCAGGAAATCGGGATTCCCCCTGATATCATCACAAGGACGGCCATTGCTGCCTATGAAGCGGAGATGAACGTGGTCATGTATGCCGACGAAGCCGTGGTAACGCTCAATCTGACACCGGAAGCTATCCACATCAACATCAATGACAAGGGGCCGGGCATTGTAGACATCGACCTGGCCATGAAGGAGGGATTTTCGACGGCCACAGCCAAAATGCGGGAAATGGGTTTTGGAGCCGGGATGGGTCTTCCCAACATCAAAAGGAATGCTGACAAATTTATGATCTCTTCGGTGGTTGGGAAAGGAACGACCTACGATATCATCCTTTATTTAGACGGAAAAGAGTAGACATGAAACGGCACTACTTCCACTCCATTCGCATTGATGAAGACAAGTGCGAGGGACGGATGAAGTGCTTGCGGATCTGCCCTACCCAAGCGATCCGCATCAGAAAAGGAAAAGCACACATCCTTGAGGAAAAATGCATCGACTGCGGTGAATGCATCACCGCCTGTCCCGGTGGCGCAATCGTTCCCTTGACAGATCCCTTTGGCGAGCTCAACAAATTCAAGCACACCATTGCCATTCCCTCACCTTCACTCTATGCCCAGTTTGGCAGAGAAATTCTCCCCAACAAGATCGTCGCCGGACTGAAAAAGCTCGGTTTTAACGAGGTGTTCGATTTGGCTTACGAGTGCGGTGAGGTCAGCTTCGCCATTCAGGAATATCTGAGAGAATACAAGGGCGTCAGACCTGTTATTCACAATGCCTGCCCGACCATTGTCCGTCTCATCCAGGTGAAGTATCCTTCTCTCATCGAGCACATTTCCAGAATCAACATCCCGAGGGAGCTGGCCGCAAGAGAAATGAAGAAGCAGAAGTCCAAAGAGTTGGGTGTGGATGAAAAGGACATCGGAGCCTTCTACATCACGCCCTGCCCGGTCAAGATGATATCGATCAGGCAACCGGCGGAAAAAAAGAAGTCCAACCTCGACGGGGCTATTTCCATATCCGACATCTACGGGCCCCTGCTTTCAGCCATGGAAGGCATAGAAAAAGGCAGCTACAGAAAAGGGTTGGAAAGCATCTGCATTCTAGGTATCGGTTGGGCCATTTCAGGGGGAATGAGCCGGACTCTCCGCTTGAAAAATTCCATTACAGTTTCAGGCCTCAACGAAATCTTGAAGGTTTTCGATGACATCGAGATGGGAAAGCTGAAACACATCGACTTCGTCGAAGCCTACTCCTGTCACCAGGGCTGCGTGGGCGGATCCCTTACGGTCGAAAACCTCTATGTTTCTCACAACAAGATTCTCAAACTGATGGAAACGCTGGAATACGAACAAATCAAAGCCTGTCCCGATATTCGCGAAGTCAGGAAAAAATATGCTCAGAGATATTTCTTGAGGGAGGGCCGACTGGAACCCCGGCCTCTGAAGCCTCTCGACACAAATCTCGCACAGGCCATTAAAAAGAGGAAGGACAAAGAGATGATCTATGAGTCTCTCCCCAAGATCGACTGCGGCGTCTGCGGTTCTCCAACATGCCAGACATTTGCCGAAGACGTGGTCACTGGAGAAGCGGATATCACAGACTGTATTTTCACTTTGCCCGAAAAAATCAAGAATCTGCCTGCAGAAGTTACCAAGGCCTTGAGCAATGTCGTTCCCATGGATCCGACCAAGGATCAAAAACAAACAGCAAAACACATGAGGGGAGGAACATGACCTTAAAAAAAATCGCAGAAAGCCTCGGTCTCAATGTCTTAACGGCCGAAGACATGCTGGACACAGAAGTGAACACCGGCTACACGAGCGATCTTCTCAGCGATGTCATGGCTAACGCCAAACAGAGCAACCTCTGGATTACGCTCCAGCTTCACCAGAATATTGTGGCTGTGGCAAAACTGAAGGAACTGAGCGGCATTGTCATGGTCAACGACAGAATGCCCGAAAAGGACACGATGAAAAAAGCCGAAGAGGAGAAGATCCCCCTGCTGACAACATCGGATAGCGCTTTCGTCATTTCGGGAAAATTATACGGACTTATCGAAAATCAGGAATAAATCGTGATGAGGACCATGAAAGCCGATCTCCACATACATACCTGCCTCTCTCCCTGTGGAGACCTGGGAATGTCCCCGAAGGGAATCGCTGAGCAGGCCAAAACCAAGGAGATCGACATTCTTGGAATCTGTGACCACAACTCTTCAGAAAATGTGCCGGCTCTGATCAAGGCCGCACAGAAATTTGGAATCATTGTCCTGCCCGGAATGGAAGTCACATCTCAGGAAGAAGTCCATATGCTCGCTCTCTTCGACGAATTGGACTCGGCCTATAGGCTTCAGGAAATCATCTACGCCCATCTGCCGGGGGAAAATGACGAGGACACATTCGGGATGCAAGTGGTCGTCAATGCCGAGGGGGACGTGCTTGGCTTCAACAACAAACTCCTGATAGGGGCATCCACGCTTCCCGTGGAAGAGGTTGTAAAGTCCATACATGAACTGGATGGCCTCGCCATTGCCTCACATATCGACCGGGAAGGGTTCAGCCTTATCGGACAGCTGGGATTCATCCCTGAAGGACTCGACCTCGATGCGTTGGAAATTTCGCCGGCCATATCTTATGAAGAAGCTATGTCACGATTTAACCCTCCCTGTCCTCTGACGAGTGCTTCCGATGCCCACTTCATCGATGATATCGGAAAAGCATGCACCTCTTTTTATATAGAAGAGGGAACGACCGAGGAAATAAAAAAGGCATTGATGAATGCCGATGGCAGGAAAATCATACATTAGAGATGACTATGGAAGATCTATCTTTGCACATTCTCGATATTGCAGAGAATTCCGTCAAAGCTCAAGCCAAGCTTATCACTATCGCCATCGAGGAAAGCAAAGAAAAGGATCTCTTGACCGTAAATATCATGGATGACGGCCAGGGAATGAATGAGGAGACCAAAGCCAAAGCCCTCGATCCGTTCTTCTCTACAAAAAAAGAACGGCGCATAGGCCTCGGGTTGTCCCTGCTCAAAGAGGCCGCCCTGACCGCCAACGGCCGCTTTTCCCTGGAATCCGAACCAAACAGGGGAACTGAGGTGACGGCCACCTTCCAGGCCAGTCATATTGATACCAAACCTCTGGGAGACATTCCCCAAACACTCATCACTTTGATCGTGGGGAATCCTGCTGTTGATCTTCTCTACAGACATAAAACGGATGAATCTGAGTATGTCTTGGACACAAAAGAGATCAAATCCCAGCTCAACGGAATTCCCATCAATTCGCCAGAGGTTTTACATATAATAAAAAAAGATATTAGAGAAGGGTTAGCGAAACTAAGGAGGTAAGCATGACCGAAAGCAAAGTCACAGAAATCGTCGAAAAATACGGAAACGACACCAATGCCATTGTGGCCATACTCCAGGATGTGCAGGAGGCCCACAACTACCTACCCAGAGAAGAGCTTGAAAAACTCGCCGAACAAATGGATGTTCCCCTGAGCCGGATCCTCAGCGTGGCAACCTTTTATAAGGCCTTCAGCTTGACACCAAGAGGGAAATATCCCATCAATTTCTGTCTGGGAACGGCCTGCCATGTGAGAGGTGGTGAACGCATCATGGATAAGATCGAGCGAGAATTGGGGATCGAAAGGGGCGAGACGACCGAAGACCTGCAATTCAGCCTGGAAGAAGTCCGATGCCTGGGATGCTGCGGTCTAGCTCCTGTGATGATGGTCGGAAAAGACGTAAAGGGAAAACTGACAGAATCCAACGTCGTCCCGATACTCGGCAGCTATAAAGCTAAATAAAGGAGGGAAAAATGCCTAAGTTAAAAATCGAAGATCTGGCAAAAATCAAAGAGAAAGCGTCAAAGACAGCGCAGCTTCGAGACGGCGGGCCGTACAAGTCAAAAATCACCGTTCATATGGGCACTTGCGGTATTGCCGCCGGGGCACGGAATATCATGGATGCGGTTCTGAAGGAAATCGAAGAAAGAGACCTCAAGAATGTTTTTGTGACCAATTCCGGATGTGCGGGCCTCTGCAGCCGTGAGCCCATGATGACCGTGGAAGTGCTGGATAAGGCCCCCATCAAATACATCGAGCTGACCCCGGAAAAAGTCAAAGATATTTTTGAGAAACATGTTGTTGGCGGAGAAGTTATTAAAGACTATGCTCTTGCTGTCGGAAGTGAGAGGACTGTTTGAGAATGGAGGGGCAAATGGAAGAAAAACTCTACAGAATTCACTTGATGGTCTGCGGCGGAACGGCCTGCGTCTCCAATGGTGCTTTTGATATCAAGGACGCTCTGGAGAAAGAGATCAAAAAGCAGGGATTGGAAAACGAAGTGCTGGTCGTCACCACCGGATGCAACGGATTTTGCGAAGCGGGCCCTCTGCTTGTGGTCAAACCTGATGATATTTTTTACAACCGCCTCGAGATTGACGAGATTCCCCATCTGGTCGAGGAGCACTTCTTGAAAGGCCGGCCGGTCGAGAAATTCATGTACACACCTCCAACTGAAAAAGCGCCCGTTCCCGTCATGAGCGACATCGGATTTTTCAAGAAACAAATCCTGATCGCCCTACGGAACAGAGGCTTGATCGACCCGGAAAAGATCGATGACTACATCGCACGCGATGGATATACGGCTATTGCCAAAGCTTTGTCAGAAATGACACCAGAAGAGATCATCAGCGAGGTCAAGGCCGCAGGTCTCCGTGGAAGGGGCGGCGCCGGATTCCCGACCGGAGTCAAGTGGGAATTTGTCCGCAACGCCGAAGGGGAAACTAAGTATCTGATCTGCAACGGCGACGAAGGGGACCCGGGCGCATTCATGGACCGGTCCATCGTGGAAGCTGATCCGCACTCGGTTCTGGAAGGCATGCTCATCGGAGCCAGGGCGACAGGAGCCAAGCAAGGCTTTATCTACATCAGAAATGAATACCCGCTCGCTCTGCAGAGGATGTACATTGCCATCGACCAGGCACGAGAATACGGTCTCCTGGGTGAGGATATTCTGGGTACGGGTTTTGCCTTCGATGTCAAGGTCATTCGAGGCGCCGGTGCTTTTGTCTGCGGCGAAGAGACAGCCTTGATGGCTTCTGTCGAGGGGAGACTGGGTGAGCCGAGACCACGCCCTCCCTACCCGGCCGAGAGCGGCCTCTGGGGCAAACCCACAAACATCAATAACGTTGAGACCTGGGCCAATGTCGCGCCGATCGTCAACCGCGGCGCAGCCTGGTACTCCGGAATAGGAACGGATTTGAGCAAAGGGACCAAGGTCTTTTCCGTCGTGGGTAAGGTTAAAGATACAGGCTTGGTCGAGGTTCCGATGGGGCTCAGCCTGGGTGAGATCATCTTCGACATCTGTGGAGGCATCCTCAAGGATCGCAAATTCAAAGCCGTTCAAATCGGCGGCCCCTCCGGAGGATGCATTCCGGCAGGTCTGTTGAATTTGCCCGTGGATTATGAGGAACTGGCCAAAGCCGGCGGCATGATGGGTTCGGGAGGTATGGTGGCCACAGACGAGAACACATGCATGGTCGATATGGCCCATTACTTCCTCACCTTTATCAAAGACGAGTCGTGTGGAAAGTGCACACCTTGTCGTGAGGGCGTCCCCCGCATGCTGGAGATTTTATCTAAGATCAAAAACGGCGAAGCCGTGATGGAAGACATTGATATTTTGGAAGACCTGGCGAAAAGCATCAAGGCCACCGCACTCTGCGGCTTGGGCAACACAGCACCGAATCCGGTTCTGACAACCCTGCGGTATTTCCGAGACGAGTACGAAGCCCACATCAAATACAAGAAATGCGCGGCCGGTGTCTGTAACCCCCTCGTGTCCTCCCCCTGTCATCACACCTGCCCCATAGAAACCGAAGCCTGCTCCTATGTCGCGCTCATCGCTCAGGGTAAATTCAAGGAGGCGCTGGATGTCAACAGATGGGTGAATCCCCTCCCCAGTGTTTGCGGGAGAGTCTGCAACCACTCCTGCGAAACACGTTGCCGGGCGGGTGAAATCGCCCAGCCCATCGCCATCCGTGCCCTAAAAAGGTTTGTCGCTGACTACGAAAAATCCAACGGAGGAAAACCGGACATCAAACCTTTCGAGCAAAAATATGAAAAGGTCGCTATCGTGGGTTCCGGACCTTCCGGTCTTATGGCTGGATGGAATCTCGCCAAGAACGGTTACAAAGCGACCATATTCGAGTCTGAAGCAGTTCCAGGAGGAATGCTGAGTTGGGGAATTCCCGAGTACAGGCTACCAAAGGATGTGCTCACCTATGATATCGACTACATCAAAGATTCGGGAGTGGAGATCAAGACCAACACAAAAGTCGGAAAAGACGTCACACTCGATGACCTCTTCAACCAGGAATACAAAGCCATCTACATCGCAACAGGAGCTCCCGTCAACCTGAAGCTCAATATTCCTGGTGAAGACGTGGAAGGTATCATCGATCCCATCGAATTTCTGAAAAAACACAATCTGGAAGGAGAGGCCAAGATCGGAAAGAAAGTGGCGGTCGTCGGAGGTGGAAACACGGCCATGGATGCCGCCCGGACGGCATGGCGCTTAGGGGCTGATGTCACCATCCTCTACAGACGAACACGGCCCGAGATGCCCGCCAACGAGGAAGAAATAAAGGAAGCCCTCGAGGAGGGTATCAAAATCGAATATCTGACACTACCGATCGAAGCATATGCGGACAACGGACGCCTCTCTCGTATAAAATGCACCAGGATGGAACTGACGGAATTCGACGACACCGGGAGACGGCGACCCGTTCCCGTGGAAGGAAGTGAATTCGAGCTGGAAATCGACACCCTTATTCCGGCCATAGGCCAGGTCCCCGATCTTGAATTCCTCAATGGGAACAAAAAGTTCGGCGTCAGCAAGTGGAATACGCTGGAAGTCAATCCCGAAAGCATGGCCACAAACGTGGAAGGAGTATTTGCCGGAGGCGATGTCGTATCAGGCCCGGCGACGGTCATGGAAGCCATGCGATCCGGTCAAATCGCCGCAGAATCAATCCATAAGTATTTAAGAGGGGAATCCCTCGAAAGAGAATACAAACCGACGGTACCTCGCTTGGAGGTGCCGCTCGTCGAATTAACCCCTGAAGAAGCCTTTGAAGTGGACAGACCCGAAATTCCATGCATCCCGGTTGAAGAGAGAAGAGGCACCTTCAAAGAAGTTGAAATAGGTCTAACCAAGGAGCAATGCATCAAGGAGGCTAAACGTTGCTTGCGATGCGATTTAGAAAGTAAAGGAGGCCAAAAATGAACGGTGAAAATAAAGTCAAGCTCACCATCAATGACAAGCCAGTAGAGGTCGATGAAGGGACGACAATACTCAACGCAGCAAAGGAATTGGATATCGAGATCCCGACCCTGTGTTATCACCCTGTCCTGGAACCCTATGCCGCATGCCGTGTGTGCGTTGTCGAGAGAAAAATGGGAAACAGAGTGGATCTCGTCACCTCCTGCAACACAAAAGTTCAAGAGGGGATGGTCGTCAATACAGAATCGGAAATGGCTGTGAAGGCACGCCGCTTGAACATCGAAATGCTCATGGCCCAAGCTCCGGCTGCCGAAGCTGTCCAGAAAATTGCCAAAGACATGGGCATCGAAAGAACCCGGTTTTCCATCAAGGACCCGGATGAAAAGTGCATTCTCTGCGGCCTGTGTGTCCGCGCCTGTGAGCAGATCGTCGGCGCAGAGGCCATAGGTTTTGTGGAAAGAGGCAAGGAGAGGCGAGTCGCTCCGCCTTTTGACGAACAGTCCGAAGCATGCATCGGGTGCACGGCCTGTGCTTTTTTCTGTCCGACAGGGGCCATCTCTTTCGAGGACCTGCACGGACGAAAAGTCATTCACAACGAGATGACGCTGGGACCCGAAACGGCTATCCGGGTTCCCATACGGCAGGCTGTCCCCATGATTCCTTTTATCGATGAGGAATCGTGTATCCATTTTAAAACCGGCGAATGCAAAATCTGCGAAAAGGTTTGCCCCAAGGAAGCCATCAATCACGAACTCGAAGAAGAAGAAATCGAAGTGGAAGTGGGATCTATTATACTAGCCTCAGGATTCAAATCCTTCGATGCCAGCCGCATCCCAGCTTATGGGTACGGCAAATTTAACAATGTCATCACGGCCCTGGAGTTTGAAAAACTGGTCAACGCCTCGGGACCTACAGGAGGCAAGATCAAACTCACCAACGGGGAAGAACCCAAAGCTGTCGGGATCGTTCATTGCGTGGGCTCCAGGGATGTGAACTACAATGAGTACTGCTCCCGAGTCTGCTGCATGTATTCGCTGAAATTCGCACACCTTCTCCATGAAAAGACGGATGCCACGGTCTATGACTTCTACATCGACATGCGGTGTTTCGGAAAAGGCTATGAAGAGTTCTACCACCGTCTCTTGGAGGAAGGGACCAAGTTCATCCGGGGCCGGGTCTCAGAAGTCACGGATATGGCTCTTACTGAAGACGAGGAAGGCAAACTGATCATTCGTGTCGAGGATACCTTGGTCGGAGCCGTCCGGCGAATTCCGGTCGACATGGTTATCCTGGCTACGGGACTGGAACCTGGCATGGACCAGAACGAGATCGCCAAGATCTTCAACATCTCCTGCAGCCAAGACACATTTTTCCTCGAAAGACACCCCAAGCTCGCTCCAGTCTCAACATTTTCCGACGGCATATTCCTTGCAGGGGCCTGTCAGTCGCCCAAGGACATTCCGGATACTGTCGCTCAAGCCGGAGGTGCAGCGGCTGAAGCTCTGGCTTTGGCCGACAAGGGCACATTCGATCTCGAGCCGATCACGGCTGAAATCGATGAAGAGCTCTGCGCCGGCTGTCAGCTCTGCGTGAGCCTGTGTCCATTCACAGCGATCACCTACGACAAGGAAAAGGGAGTCTCTGTCATCAACGATGCGCTCTGTAAGGGGTGCGGAACCTGCGTGTCCGCATGCCCGTGCGGCGCTTCGCAGCAGAAACACTTTAGAGACGCTCAAATATTTGCCGAGATCGAGGGAATTTTTGTCGAATAGGAATAACCCTATGGAATATTCTTGTTTGATCCGGTATAATGTCCGGTTTGCTTGGACAGATAGTCAAACATATTCGAGAGGAGGCCAACTATGAGTAATGAATCTTACGACCCGAAATTAGTTGGTTTCTTGTGTACATGGTGCTCCTATACGGGTGCTGACCTGGCGGGAACGGCCCGAATGCAATACGCCCCTAACATGAGAATCATCCGCGTGATGTGCAGCGGCCGCGTCGATCCCCAGTTCGTCCTCAAAGCCTTTAGCGAAGGGGCTGACGGCGTCCTCATTTCCGGATGCCACCCGGGAGATTGCCATTACCAAGAGGGCAACTATAAAGCCTTGAGAAGGCATAGACTTCTCACGAAGATGCTGGAACAACTCGGCATCGAAAAGGAAAGATTCCGACTGGAATGGGTATCAGCCGCCGAGGGCTCAAAATTCCAGAAAGTCTGCGATGAATTCACTGAAGAAATCAGAAAATTAGGACCGTTAAATTGGAATGGAGGCGAACATGAGCACAGAGAAGCCTAAGGTAGCCTTTTACTGGTGTTCATCCTGCGGGGGTTGTGAAGAGTCTATCGTCGACCTCGCTGAAGATATCCTCAAGGTTGTCGAAGCCGTTGAAATCGTCTTCTGGCCGGTGGCCCTCGACTTCAAGAAAAAAGACGTCGAGGCCATGGAGGATGGCTCGATTGCGGTGGGATTTATCAACGGCGCCGTCAGGCTGTCCGAGCAAAGGGAGATGGTCGAGCTCCTGAGAAAAAAATGTCAGCTCATCGTTGCTCACGGAAGCTGCTCCCATTTGGGTGGAATTCCCGGTCTGGGAAATTTCTGGAACAAAGAGACCATTTTTAACCGGGCATATCACACGACACCGTCGACGGAAAATCCCGACGGCGTCGTCCCTCTTGAAAAGTATGACCTGGACGGCAAAGAATTGACCCTCCCCAGTTTTTACGACACGGTCTATTCCCTGGATCAGGTCATCGATGTGGATTACTATCTGCCGGGATGCGCTCCTCCGAGAGATCTCATCATGAATGCCGTGTTGGCCATCCTTGAAGGGAAACTTCCCCCTAAAGGCTCTGTTCTTTCGCCGAACAAGTCGCTGTGTGATGACTGTGAGAGGAACGACACCAAACCGGAAAAAATGGTCATAACCGAGATTAAACGGCCCTGGGAAGTCATCATGGATGACGAAACATGTTTCCTGGCACAGGGAATTATCTGCATGGGCCCGGCTACCCGGACGGGGTGCGGGGAACGCTGCATTATCGGCAACATGCCCTGCCGCGGTTGCTTCGGCCCCACAGACCAGGTTTTTGACCAGGGCGCCAAATTCCTTTCGGCTCTGGCGTCTATTTTGGATACAGATGACGAAAAAGAAATCGAAAAGCTCGTCGATACGATCGTTGATCCGGCAGGAACATTTTACCGGTTCAGTCTGCCCACATCGATCCTGAGACGCAAACGAATGGAGGCCATAAAATGAGTGAACGAATCACGATAGACCCGATCACTCGTCTGGAGGGTCACGGCAAGATCGAGATCTTCCTGGACGATAACGGGGATGTGGAGCGCGCTATTCTGCAGATTCCTGAACTCAGGGGTTTCGAGCAGTTTGCTGTGGGCCGTCCTGTCGAAGAGATGCCCCGGATCACCCCGCGTATCTGCGGTGTCTGCCCGACCACGCACCACATGTGTTCAACCAAGGCAAACGATGCTGTTTTTAACGTCAAGCCGACCCCCACGGGTGAAAAAATTCGGAGGCTCATCTACAACGCGTTCCAATTCGAGGATCACACCCTTCATTTCTTCTTCCTGGGCGGGCCTGATTTTGTCGTCGGCCCGACCGCTCCTGCCGCCGAACGGAACATCCTGGGTGTCCTGGGCAAAGTCGGACTGGAAGTCGGCGGAAAAGTCATCCGAGCCCGGAGAGAAGCCCGCGATATCATCAACTGGTTGGGCGGCAAGGTCATCCATCCCATTTGCGGACTTGCGGGAGGGGTTTCCAAGGGATTGGACGAAGAGCATCGGGTGCAATTCCTCGAGACGGCGGATTTCTGTGTTGAATTCGCCCAGTTTGCCCTTCAGATCTTTGACGATGTCGTCCTCAAGAACAAGGAGTACGTGGATGTGGTTGTCGGCGATGCCTACAAGATTGTGACCTACTACATGGGTCTTGTCGACGAAAACAACAAGCTCGACTTCTACGATGGTGATGTTCGTGTCGTCGATACCGAAGGTAAAGAGTTTTGCAAGTTCAGCCCGCCTGAGTATCTCGATCACATCGCCGAACACGTCGAACCATGGAGCTACATCAAGTTCCCATTCTTGAAGAAAATTGGCTGGAAGGGCTTCATCGAAGGCCCGGATACCAGCATATACAGAGTTGCGCCGCTGGCCCGGCTGAATGCCGCGGACGGAATGGCCACACCGCTGGCCCAGGAACATTACGAGCGCATGTATGAAACGCTGGGCGGCAAACCCGTCCACAACACGCTGGCCTATCACTGGGCACGTTTGATCGAGACACTCCAAGCCGCAGAAGCCATGAAGCAGCTCCTGGAAGACAAAACCATCACAGACCCGAACATCCGGCAGATTCCTACCGAAACGCCGAACGAAGGCGTGGGAATTGTCGAAGCCCCCCGTGGAACCCTCATCCATCATTACAAGACGGACAGCCGGGGATTGATAGAGGAAGCTAATCTCATCGTGGCCACGGTCAATAATGCCCCTGCCATCAACATGTCCATCGAAAAGGCGGCCAAAGCCTTCATCAAAGGCGGCAACGTCTCCGAAGGACTGCTGAACATGGCCGAGATGGCCTTCAGACCCTATGATCCCTGCCATGCCTGCGGCACACACTGTCTCCCCGGTGAAACACCTCTTGAGGTCAACGTCTACGACTATAAAGGAGAATTGGTTAAAAAGCTGAAACGCTAGTCCTGTTGCCTGTTCTTATCTAAACGGAAGGAATTCAAAGTACGGACTAAGCTCAAGCCAGTAAAGACAAAGCACAATATCAGGCCCGCTTCCCGAGCGGGCCTTTTCATTATCAAAATTCTCCTGTTTTCTTTGAACGGAATAAGCCCTATAATGGGAAGTTAATTTTGGAACAGAGAGCACGATGAAGACACTGGTGTTAGGAATGGGCAATGAGCTCTACGGCGACGACGGGGTGGGGCTTCATGTCATCCGGCGGATAAGATCGGATCCAACAGTTACCGGCTGGAACGAGGATGTCGAGTTCGAGGAGTGCTCTATCTCCGGCCTCTCGTTGCTCGATGTCATCATTGGCTATGACCGACTGATCATCATCGACACCATCAAAAAATCCAATCCCATCCCGGGAAAAGTGATGCTGATGAAAGAGAGCGAACTTCGTTCGATTCCAGGCCCTTCGCCCCACTATGTCTCGGTTCCCCAGGCTATAGAAATCGGAAGGCGTATCGGCGAAAAAGTCCCCTCTCAAATCGATATCATCGCTGTCGAGGCCAAAAATCTGTACCACATGGGCGAAGGCCTGACCGAAGAAATGACCAGGGCCATTCCTGAAATCATCCTAAAACTGAAAGAACTGCTGGAACAATGACAAAGAAGGAAGTACTTGTCCTTGAAGACCTGCTCGGCTCCAACAAAAAGATCGCGGCAGAAATCCGAACAAAGCTAGCCGACAAAGGCATCCTGACCATTAATCTCATGAGTTCGCCGGGAGCGGGAAAGACGACTCTTCTGGAAAGTATCTCCGAGAGACTTTCTCCCGAGCTCAAAATGGCCGTTATCGAGGGAGATATCGAGACCGAAAGAGATGCTGAACGAATCCGTGCCAAAGGCATTCAGGCCTGGCAGATCATTACGGGCGGAGCCTGCCATCTGGAAGCCAAAATGATCGGAAAGCTCTTTTCCGAGATCCCGCCCGACCTGGACTTTCTGTTCATCGAGAATGTGGGCAATCTCGTCTGTCCTGCCGGCTTTGACCTGGGGGAGAATTTGCGATGCGTCCTCCTCTCCACACCCGAGGGAGACGACAAACCCAAAAAATATCCCAAAGCGTTCATCACATCTCAATGCCTGCTCATCACGAAGACGGATCTCGTACCGGCACTTCCCTTCGATATCGAACAGGCAAAAAAAGAGGCCCTGGAAATCAACCCAAAGCTCGAAGTCTTTGCCATCTCTGCCCTCCAAGGTCAGGGAATCGATCTATTCGTGGATTATCTCATCCAAGCACTCCACAAACAGCGCCGTGACAATGCATGAATTATCCGTTGTTGCCAACCTTTTCGAGATTCTCGAAGACAAGCTTAAAGACCAAAAGGGAAAGAGGGTTTGCTATGTCAAACTCAAAGTCGGGCTCCTCTCCGGAGTTGTCCCTGAACTTTTAAAAACTGCTTTCGATATTTACAAAAAAGATACTTTTGCCGAAGACGCCGAGCTGGACATAACCGAAGTCCCCTGCAAGGTCAAGTGCCAGGAATGCGGAACTATCGCCATCAAAGAAGATTATGTCTTCATCTGTGCCACATGCGGATCGACCAACATGACAACCCTGGAAGGGACAGATATGCTCCTTGAGACCATGGAAATTGAAATCTAGCCCGACGCCGCAAACCGACCACAATTGGGGTATTTTGTAATCACCAATCTGATCACCCGCTAAGCCTTCCATCACGGACTTGGAGATGTGTAACTTTCCAAAATATAAATTGAATTCATGAAACTAATTTTCTAGAATACAATCGAGCGCGGAATACATACGTGGGGATGATTGAAATGAAAAGCCTTAGAGAAATCGCCAAAAAATCAATATTGAATCCGGATCAACTGAAAAAGATCGAGAAAATCATCCTCAAACACGGGCATTACGCCCAG
>Ga0180432_10000608_pt1 | contig 59686 bp, 49 predicted proteins | sample SS_ome_10_FD_132414 | JGI IMG/M metagenome (GOLD analysis project Ga0180432, IMG submission 132414) | Hypersaline lake sediment archaeal communities from the Salton Sea, California, USA - SS_1_MS_2 metaG | ecosystem: Environmental > Aquatic > Non-marine Saline and Alkaline > Hypersaline >... | reverse complement strand
GGAAAAAGAGGATTGAAAGCCACGCGCTTCCAAACAAGATCTTTGAGGGTCTGTAGTTTCAGAGAGCGTCCTCGGAAAAAGAGGATTGAAAGGAAGACACTCAGAAACCACAGAGAATTCTATCTAACTGTTTCAGAGAGCGTCCTCGGAAAAAGAGGATTGAAAGAGAACGATAGTAATTGATCCGCCTTGGCCTGTTAAGTTTCAGAGAGCGTCCTCGGAAAAAGAGGATTGAAAGCTGCACCTCGCCCCGACTATCCGCACTGTAGGGACCAGGTTTCAGAGAGCGTCCTCGGAAAAAGAGGATTGAAAGCGCTTATGCTCTCTTACATGGTTGGCGATCCGGCGGGTTTCAGAGAGCGTCCTCGGAAAAAGAGGATTGAAAGTTTTGCCAGATATCGCTTCCCCCACATCGGGCATGAAAATGTTGGTTCTATGCAGTTTACTGTGGGTAAGCTTTTTGGTGTTCGGGTGTGTTTTGGGTTGGCATGCCTCTGGAGGATGTTTTTGGCAGGATTTTGGGTTTGAAGGAGCCGTGGTTTGTTGAGGACGTGGTCTTTGACACCGGGAAGCTCGAGGTCGATATCTATGTGGGGTTCAGGACTGGGGCCCAGCTGCCTTGTCCTGAGTGCGGAGGTTTGTGCCCGGTCCATGACACGGCGAAGCGTACATGGAAACGTGGAGGCATCTGAACTTCTTCCAGTACCCGGCCTACATCCATGCCAAGATGCCCAGGGTTGTGTGCGGGAAACACGGTACCAGGACGGTTAAGGTTCCCTGGTCCAGGCCTAAATCCAAGTTCTCTGAGGCCTTCGAGCTCTTCCTGGTCGTATTGTGCAGAGAGATGTCGGTTTCAGCAGCCTCCAGGATCGTGGGTATACACCCTGACTCTGCCTGGCGCATACTCCACCACTACGTAGAGGAAGCGAGGAGTAGGCAGGACCTATCCGGCCTGAGGAAGGTGGGTGTGGATGAGGCCTCGGTCAAGAAGGGACACAACTATGTCTCGGTGTTCTGTGACATCGACAAATCCAGAGTGGTGGACGTAGAGAACGGCAGAGACTCGTCAACGGTCGCCAAATTCAGGGAGTGGGTTGAGGACAAGGCCAGAGCAGATCCTAGGGTTGACCCGGAACAGATCAACCAGTTCTGTTGTGACATGTCCCCAGCATACGTCCTGGGTATCGATCAGAACTTCCCTGAGGCCGAGATCACCTTCGACCGGTACCATGTTTTGGCCGTGGTGAACAAGGCTCTTGACACGGTTAGAAGAAAGGAGAGGGCAGTCAACGACATCTTGAAGAACACCAGGATACCCAGGTATATCTGGCTCAAGAACCCCCCTAACCTGACCAAGAAGCAGAGAGACAAGCTTGACAAGATCAAGAACCTGGACTTGAAAACCGCGCGAGCCTACCATATCAAAACCGCTCTACAGAGACTCTGGGAACACAACGATCCTGCACAGGCAGAGAAGTATCTGAAGAAGTGGTACTTCTGGGCCACCCACAGCCGCCTCGAACCCATCGTCAAGGCCGCTAAGACCGTGAAGAATCACTGGGATGGCATCCTACAGTTCATCCAAAGCCGGATCAGCAACGGGATAATCGAGGGACTCATCAACAAGATCAAGACAGCCATGAGAAGGGCCTACGGATTCAAGAAGATCAAATACCTCAAAACCGTCATATACCTCGTAGCAGGAGACCTAGATCTACCCACCCCAGAAGACCTCATCCAAACACAACTACCCACACAAAGTTGAAGAGAACCAAAATGTTTCAGAGAGCGTCCTCGGAAAAAGAGGATTGAAAGCCCACATTATTCTGGCAAAAAATGCAGCGACTCAAGTCCCGGTACGTCCTGGACTCGGTCAAGAAGGATTTCAGAGAGCGTCCCACGCCGACGCGGACCACATAGGGCAGTTCAGGGGCACTCTTCAACACGCTAAGAAACGACCGAGAAGTAGATTAGTACCTCTTCCAAATGAGATCTTAGGAGAAGCAAGTGGCTGACCAGTCTTGGATAGCTAGGTAAAAGGTGGAACAGTATGTTATCCGAGAAGAAGCTGCATACAATGATCTGTAGAACCAGGCGGGTGCTCCAGATGGAGCCCATTGAGATCAGGATAGTCTACTCCACTTTCACGGGATTCGGTCCAGGTAGTCTACCTGATATGGAGCTCAGGATAGATCCACATCCCTTGGATTGGGACTTTGAAAAGGGCGGTCCTCGGCCACCACCAACGGGGGAAGAAGCTGTTGTCATTGTGAGGCCAACCGCCAGCTATGCGCATGTCACACACGAACTATGCCACCTCAAGAATAATCAAAGAGGATTGCCATGGAGACGAGAATATGACCCCAAAGAAGAACTGGGGCAGCTGCTTCTGTGCGAGGTTCTTGCCTGGTCAATGCAGAAAGAGTTTTTTCCAGAAGACTGCTTTCATGCATCACGGATCCATCCTATCAGATCGGACAGCATAATCGATCTCGTATGTCTCCCGTCTGTGAATCCCAATGTTGAGAAGGACCTGAAGGCCAATCATTTCTTCAAACTGATCTATGACTCACATAGAGGACTTGATTGGTCTATATCTCTAATCCGAAATGAGCTGCCGTCTCCCAAGCTCGATCCATTCAAACATGAGGAGCTAGAAAAAATTGAGGACCTGATGACCTCGACTCAGGAGATTCTATCAGAGGTCGAGATCTACGACTAAGAGCGGATAGAAACATCCCCCCCCCCTTCTTCGACATCGCATAGCGCGATGCAAACACCGGTGATCTCCGACACCGATAACGATGACCATTGCTGGTGCAGGTACCCCAACGGCCTCGACACCGACAGCCCATCCGACTGGTCGTACTCGCATTCGACGATGGGTTACAGCAACGGGGGAGAACCGGTCCCTGAGCATCACGGAACCTATCTCTTGCTGGTCTTGATGGCGATCATTGTCCTGGCGAGTAAACGGAGATGAAATCGCTCCGGGGGTCCTTGCAGGCCATGCTGGGGTAGCTCTTGTCCCATGGATGCACCGTGGCTGGGAATTTGGGTAGTATCTATCAAGTGTCCGTCGATCTCGCTTCGGAGGATCCAATGATGGATAAAGGGAGGATTACGAGATGGCTCGACGCAGCAATGGTGGTTCTGGAAAATAGCGTGAATCTGGTCAGAAGCTCAGAGGCGATCTCCACTTTCACCGATAACTTTGGCCATGCCTACTCCCTTCTCGTCTTAGCTGAGGAGGAACATGCCAAACTGTTATACTGCTTGAATTTCGCGTTTGGCGACTCCGTTCCAACGGACGAGGCGTTGAGAAATCTGAGGAACCACGAGTTCAAGCAAGTACATATCCATATTCTTGACCGTGTATATGAGATACTGGAAGCCTCTGAATCAACCTTGGGCGAATATCCTGCCACAGAATCGCTTGCCGACCTCCTTGAATCGGGTGAAATCTCGGATCTATATAGCCCGTTACTGGCACAGGGGTTTGCCGAAATCCTCTCTGAAGCCATTCCGGACAAGATGAGGCAAATATCTCACCTTGCTGAAGAGGAAGAAGAACTTGAAGAGTCCGGGAAGAAGAGAGCCAAGTTCTATAACGAAAGGAAGAATAGCGGACTGTACGTCGATCTCGATGGAAGTGGCAGAACGGAGATATTCAACCCAAGTAAATATATGGTCGAGGATTACCAGGAGAAGTTGGCTTCAAGGTGTCGTGGTCTGCATCTACTCCTGCTAGCATTAAGGACGGATAAGGGACAAGAGGTCTACTCACAGGAAGGAGAGTCCTGCTAGACCGTTCTCTGGGCTTCCAGTATCATCTTTTCTCCTGGGTCATGTTTCCTGAACGATATGGTGACTTCATCTGTGAGGCTGCCTTGAATCTCCTTTCTGGGTCGCTTGTAGACCAACAGCCTTGCCACCTGGGAGTCATCGATAAACAGGTGTGGCATTTTTGCAGGATCGTTCCGCGCTTTCTGGAGTGCGTCGAGCACCCTCTTGGCTATGTTATCTACGTCTTGATCTTTTATTCTCCTCTCATCGAGCTTGACCACTATGGCCAGATCGAGTGATTGCTTTCTGTACTGATCGAAGCCGCTATTCTGCATCCATCCAGCAAGTTCTTCTTTCAACTCAGCTCTAGTCTTTCTTCTTGATCTGTTCCCTGTCTTTACCCTCATAAGTACTGACGCGGAGCCAACACAGTTCCTGAGAACCAGGCATCCATCAGCAGAACTTCTCAATCCAGAATCCTTCCTGTCTATGCGTCCCATCTCCAAAATCTCCCAAGTCTTCTTGGATGACCCATAGTCGGTTAGCTTCTTCTCCTTACCGCGATCTTCCTGTTCCCCAGAGGGGCGGCGATTTCCCACCCCGCCTCCATGTACTTCTCTAGATCCTTCTCCGTTATGATTTTGGCTTGACAGGTCTTCTCACCCGGGTTCCTGGGCTTCCCGGGATTGCCTTGCTTCCCGTGCTTGCCATGGTCATCCTCCTCTTCCTCTTGAGGCTGTGCGCGGGGGTTCATGCTCGCCCTGAGCTTCAAGGGGGCTACCAGCTCTTTGCCGATCAGCTCCGCTGCTGCCTCGGGTGTCATCTCCCCCGTCTTGGCCAGCTTCTTCTTGATGCGGCTGATCTCGCTCTCTCCGAGGCCGAGGCCCTTGGCGAGGAGGAAGAGTGTGTCGAGCTTCATGTCGTCCTCGTCTATCTTCGGCTTGTTCACGAGGGATAGGTTTGGCATCGCCTTGGAGTACCACTCTGCGAGCTTCTCCTGGGTGTATAGCTCGTACTCCCTCGCCATGTACCTGGAGTGACCGCATAGCCTGTCAGCTATCGGCCCGGGCACGCCTGAAGAGATGAGCTGGGTCTTGAACCACTTCCTCAGCACGTGTGGCCTGAGGTCGTATCTCGCCCCGGGTCCCTCTCCCTCCTTCTCGGCTCCCGCCACGTTGAAGACGTTTCTCAGTATCACGCCCAGGTTCCTCTTCGACATGGCGCCGCCGCTCTCAGTAGCCATGACAGGTGACCTGGGCCCGATCTCCTCTCCCTGTTGCCTCCTCTTGTCCAAGTAGAGTTCGAGGCTCTCCCTGGCCTCGTCTGAGATGAAGGTCAACCTGCTCTTCCGCTCCTTCGCTCCCTTCACCTTTCCCCCCTCTCTGCGAGCCCCCGCGACGCGGACCGGTGCCGGGCTCTCGTCGGTGTCGATGTCCCTCAACTCGAGGTTGGTCAGCTCGCTGACCCTCATCCCCGAGCTAGCCAGGAGCAGGATCGCCGTTGTGGCGCGGAGGTCACCTGCGTTCACCGCCCTCAGCAGTGTGTCCCTCGAGGGGAGGACGTCCTCGTGGACGGTGTAAACCTTCTGCTTCGGTTTCTCTGTGACGGGGCAGTCGTTGGCCTCCATGAACTTGAGGACTCCCGCGGTCCTGACCCTCACCGTGCTGGGGGCCAGGCCGCTCGATGCCTGGGCGTATAGGAAGTCCTTGTACAGCCTGTTCTGATCCTTCTCACCCGACTTGATCTCATCAACGAGCCGGTCGAGGTCGACGTCTTCTCCGAGGTGCATCGAGAAGCGTAGCAGGCCCTCGAGGTAGCTCCTCTCCGTTGACTCGCTTCTGCTGAGGAGTGAGAGGGCTTCAATCATCTTCTGCACCGACTTGAAGACCCTTAGATCATCGGTTGCAGCCATAGCTAACGGTAGGTGAACGGTGGCTGATAAAGTTTTTGTTAATACGAGAAACCTAGCATTCGAATAATAGCCATTCTGAAGCAGATCGGTGATTAGGGTTCCTGCCGCTTCGTCACCAGAGATCCAATGATGATGTAGACGGCGGCCATGCCTACGAGAACCATTTGGTTGGTCAATCGGTAAATGTTACAGAATGAATGCCACTCGCGGGCCGCTGGAAAATACGTGAGGGGTAGGTACTTTGTCTTGCCTGCCCCGTTCTGGTTAGGAAGGCAAGTATCCCACCTCTACTTACCTCAAAGGAGATGCTATCAACGGCCTTCACATCACCGTGGTACTTAGCGAGGTCGTTGATCCGAATCACAGGCTCGGCTGTCGATGTCGTTTAACCCGTTGCGCATCCTCATGACACAGATCTTAACATTCGATCCCTTGTCGCATCTACGTCGTCGCTCAGGAAGATGAGTAACAAGATCGGCAATGGATTTAAGTCATCGATCCCTTGGACCAGCGGGATGGAATCATGTCCATATATCTCGTTCAGACATATGCGGTAGAGAAGGGAAAGCGCTCCAAGTACGGAGCCCTTATGAAGCGAATCCACACGAATATGCGAAAGCACAGCGAGGAGATACCCGAGCTAGTCTCCTACAAGACCTTCGAGGCCGGGGAGGAGGGTCCGCTGGTTAGGTTCGTGGAGATGTTCGAATTCGCCGACCAGGACGGTCGCGAGAGATTCTTTAGAAGATTCACCGAATCGAGGTGGCTTCGTTCCCTGGGAAGGCATTTCAACGACGTCGTCGAGAGGGCGAGGGTCGAGAATCAAGTCTGGACCGATTTCCTCGAAGACCAGTGGTTCTCGAGGCCGCAATGAGCCGGAAAGTCAGTGGCAGGTTGTTGTGATGGCAAGGAAGGTAAACATGGGGCTCGTTCAGATCCTGCCTAGGAAGTGGGACCTGGATGGTAACTGGGCAAGGGCCAAACAGCTTCTCGAGAACCTAGACCCAGGGGAGACGGACCTGATCATAACCCCGGAATGCCTGGTCGATGGGTACGCAGCCAGCCAGGCACCCAAGGACCCCGCCGATGGCTGGCCAGATCGACAGCGCTGGTTGCGTGAGTGCGCCATCGAGGTCGATAGCAGTCAGATCATAGGGGAGGCATCGAAGATCGCCGGCCGTCTCGGGTCCTACCTTGTGCTGGGATTCACGCAGGCCCTGGGGGACGGGAAGGCAGCCAATGCCGCAGGCGTATTCGATCGTGACGGCGAGCTAATCGTGACATACCACAAGACACACCTCCAGAACCATGACCTTAGCTTTGAGGCCGGCGGGTCTCTTGAGGTCATCGACGCCGATTTCGGTAGATTTGGGGTACTGATCTGCGCCGATCGAAGGTGGCCCGAGGCCATGCGTTGCCTGAGGCTGATGGGCGCCGAGATGGTGGCTAACCCGACCTATGGGATGCACGGTGACCTGAACCGTGCGATGATGAGGACCCGTGCGTACGAGAACGGCTTCTTCATAGCCTTCGCCCACCCCCAGCTCTCGATGGTGATCGGTCCCGGTGGCGATGTAGAGGTGGAAGAGGAATCCGCAGTGGATACCTTTGTTGAACACACCGTAGACCTTGATCACGTGAGGGATGATCACGTTAGGGATAGAAGAGTCGACCTCTACCGTGATTGCCTGCTGAAAGGGTAGCGTATCACTCCACGATCTTCCCCATCAAGGCATGTGCAATCGTCAGGTGACCTATGTGATAGGGGTGGACGGGCTCCGGTGCGAAGAAATCGGCCTGCCTGTACTTCAGGTGCCCCTGGAAGATGTCATGTGTCTTCACGAGATCCGAGTCGTGCTTCCTGCTCAGGGCGTGAACGGTCTTGATGTACTCCGGCAGGGTGTTGAGAAACCGGCTCCTGATGGAGTTCCCATCGTGGTCGTTGCTTATGTAGAACGGGTCGAGGAGCACCAGCTTGCAGGGATGTTCGGCAAGCGTGCGTTCAAGAAGCTCGGTGTAGGTCTGGCGGTAAATCTCAGGATCAACCGCATCGGGGGCCTGGCGTATGTAGCTGGCACAGTCATTTATCCCGATCATCACCGACAGCCAGTCGAACTTCTGGTTCATGACGTCATCCTCCCACCTGTTCTCCAGATCGGTTATCCTGTTGCCGCCAATCCCCTTGTTGTTGTACTTGATTCTGCGGTTCGGGTGTGCTACCGTGACCAGCTCGGAGAAGAGCTTCACGTAACCATCGCCCAGGGGTGCCCTGTCGGTTCTTCGCCCGCAATCGGTTATGCTGTCACCTATGAACAGAATGGAGTCGCCATCCTCCAGAGAGTTTTTCAGAGTAGATGCCTCCAGATCTCAGCCGGTCACCGGGTTTGATCTTAAGTGTTTCCGGACGAAGCCGGCTCGATCATTCAGATGGCGAAGTTGAGAACCAGGGAGATTGTGAAGATGCTGATCAGGGTGCCGGTGAAGACGGTGGCGGACACTAGGCCCGGGTTACAGCCGTACTTCCTGGAGAGCATGAAGCTCGCCACCGCCGGTGGCATAGAAGACTGAAGTATCACCACCCCTCTCTCCACGCCGGTCAATCCCAGAACGAAGGCCGATGCTACCCCAAACAGGATGCCTAGGGAGATTCGCATAACGGCGGAGAGCAGGGCAGGGGCGAACTGCCTGCGAGGGTCGATCTCGGCCAGGCTCATGCCAAGCGATATGAGGAAGAGGGGTATCGCCGCCTGACCCAGTATGCCGACCGGCCTGGAGACGATGATAGGCAGATCGATCTCGAGAACACTGACCAGGACGCCGAGAATCGCGGCGTAGAGTAAGGGGAGCTTGAACACCTCGAGCCAGGGCCTGTTTGAGGACCCGGAGCTTCTCGCCGCCAGCAGTATTCCCAGGGTGTAAGTGAACATCGCCGAGGTCACGAAGAACATCACGATCACACCCAGCGCCTCCTCCCCGAAGGCGAAGAGGGATATCGGTATCCCGAGGTTCCCTGAGTTTATCAGCACCACGGGAAGGGTCCTCGCATCTATATCGCTAACCCCAAGGGTTAGGAAGACGGCCCTGGAGACAGCCAGCGATCCCAGGACGACGAAGACCGCGGAGATGACGACCGGGAACAGCTCGGCAAGCGAGTAGGATTTCGATGAGAGGGAGGAGAAGATCAGACATGGTGAGGCGAGGTACAGTGCGGTCTCGATAAGGGCCCGGATCTCCATCCTCTTATACCTCTGGAGCACGTAGGCCAGGCCTATTACGATGAAACTGGGGAGGACGGTGTCTATTACCGGCAACGCCTCAACCAGCGGGGGCGTTCTCATTACTGTTTTCGAGGTCCCCGGCCGGGTCCACGATCGAAATACATTTCACCTCCCGTATTAGGCAGTCAATCCATGGCCGGCGGGATGTCTTCGGCGGAGAGGGTTTGGAGGTCCCTGGAGGGGCAGGAGCCAGACAGGGTTCCACTCTTCGAGTTCGAGGTCCAGATCGCTGACAAGATCATCGGAGAGCCGCCGTTCAGTGCAGACCAGATATGTTCCCTGAGGGAGAAGGGAAAGGAGAGGAGGGCTCAGGAGCTCCAGTTTCGGTACAAGGCGAGACTGTGGAGGAAGCTGGGATATGACATGATATCCGTACCCGGCGATCTCCTACCGGTAGCCCGGGAGGAGCTCCCGGATGTGGCCTATCTCGGTGGCTGTGGGCGCGTGTCGCCCATGCCCGGGAGTATGGCGGATATAGAGACTATCAGACAATTCTACTACGAGGAGAAATCCATAAGGAAGCAATGCAGAGAGATGACTAAGAAGGCGGTCGAGGGCGCGAAGAGGGAGATCGACTCGGGGTTCCGGATAATCAGAGGCGGGCTCGATGATATGGCGGGTAAGGAGGGACCTTTTCTCGCCCCCCGTTTCTACGAGAGATTCATTTTTCCCAATCTGAGGAAGCTAGCCCGCACGATAAACAACAGGGGAGCCAAGCTTCTGGTTCACAGCGACGGAGATCTGATGCCGCTTCTGGATGGCCTGGTCGGTTCAGGGATAGACGCCCTTCATTCTCTCGATCCATCGTCAGGGATGAAGATCGAAAACATCAAGGATGGATACGGGGATTGTATATGCCTTTTCGGCAACGTTGACTGCGCCTGGACGCTCACGAGGGAGAAGCCGAGCCGGGTATCGGCCGAGACAAGGTACTGCATCGAGAAGGCGGCACCGGGCGGGGGCTATGTCCTGTCAAGCAGCAACGTGATCCATTCAGCTGTTCCCCTTGAGAACCTGATGGCGATGCTGGAAACGGGAAAGAGATACGGCAAGTACAGATAGGTGTAATCGAATGGAAGAGCTGGCTAATGCGATAGTGAACTTCGATGCCGACGGGGCCAAGGCGAAGGCAACCGACCTTCTTGAGAATGGGGGATTCGAGGAAGTGGTGGAAGGCATCAGGAGGGGGTTGAAGGAGGTGGGCGAGAGGTACGAGAGAAAGGAGTATTTCCTCTCGGACCTGATAATGGCAGCCGCCCTGGCGGAGGACATATTCGAGATGTCAGAGCCATACCTGGATACCGGCGACCGTGGGAATAAGGGCCTTGTCTTGATAGGGACCGTGAGAGGCAGCGTCCACGGCATGGGGAAGAGTATACTGAAGTCGATACTGACCTCCTCCGGCTTCAAGGTGCACGATCTCGGCGTTGATGTACCGCCGGGGGATTTCGTCGCAAAGGTCAAGGAACTGGAGCCGGATGTCCTAGCGCTATCCGTCGGACTCACGCAGGCGCTGCCGAGCGTCAAAGAGGTGATGGAGGAGCTTAGGTCCGCGGACGCAAGGGACAAGGTGAAGGTGATACTCGGGGGAAACGCCGCCAGCGAGGAGAGGGCAGACGATCTCGGCGTTGATGCCTACGGCGCCACCGCAGTTGAGGGCCTGAGGAAGATTGAATCGTGGGCCTCAGAAACCGAGTAGACAGAATCGTTTATAGGCTGACCTGGACGACGGTGAGTGGTGGTCCGTTGACCGAAGACCCAAGACCGGAACACCCGAAGCCGATGATGCGTCGGGACTCGTGGATCAATCTGAACGGAGATTGGGATTTCTCGATAGGCAACGAGGGGGATGAGGTGGAACCCGACTTCTCCAGCCGGATCAGAGTGCCCTTCCCGCCCGAGAGCAGGCTGTCGGGAATCGGGATAACGGACTTCATGCCCGTTGTGTGGTACAGGAGGTGGTTTCGCGTTCCGGAGGGTTTCAAAGATAGAAAGCTTTGCCTCCGATTCGGTGCGGTCGACTACGACTCAACCGTATGGCTGAATGGGGAGATCATCGGCGGTCACAAGGGCGGCTACACCCCCTTCTCGTTTGATGTGAGTGGGAAGATGCGTGAGGGTCGGAACGAGCTGGTGGTCAGAGCTCGAGATGATAACAGAACAGGGGTCCAGCCCTGCGGCAAACAATCGACGAAGCTCGAGTCCCATGGTTGCAGGTACACCAGGGTTACCGGAATATGGCAGACGGTGTGGATGGAGAGCGTCGGACCATCCCATCTGGTGGACATCACTGTAGGCAGGACTGGTTCCAACAGAAGGCTATGGGCGATGTGCACCCTGGAGGGAAAACCGGAGGGAACCCTTGAGGCCAGAGTTGAGAAGGAGGGGAAGGCGATTGGGTCCGGTCAGTGCCCCGCGGACCGGAGTGCGAAGATCCCGATCGAGATGGAGGAGGACGTATCAAACTGGAGCGTGGATGACCCGAATCTCTACGACTTGGAGGTAACTCTTCGGTCCGAGGGCTGCGAATTGGACCGAGTCAGGACATACTTCGGTTTCAAACCCGTCAAGATACAGGGAGGCGAGCTGTTGATCAACGGGGAGAAGGTCTTCCAGCGACTCGTCCTGGATCAGGGATACTACCCCGAGGGTATATATACCGCGCCCAGCGACTGGGATCTCAGAAGGGATATCGAGATATCCAAGGAGATGGGTTTCGATGGGGCGAGGCTCCACCAGAAGGTCTTCGAGCCCCGTTTCCTGTACTGGGCCGATAGACTTGGTTATCTGGTCTGGGGCGAGTTCCCGAGCTGGGGGATCGATATGTCCGATCCTGTGGCGCAACAGAACTTCATCTCCGAATGGGCTGAGGTCCTCAATCGGGATATCAACCACCCCTCCGTGATCGGCTGGTGCCCTTTCAACGAGACGCCGAGGGACCAGGATGAGCGATTCATCCGGAGCGTCTACCGAATGACCAAGATCGTCGATCCGGGACGTCCGGTAATCGACACCAGTGGATATACGCACGTGATCACCGACGTATACGATTCCCACGACTACGGTCAGGATGCGGATGCCTTCAGGGAGAGGCACTCCAGAATCCTGGAGGATGGCGAGGCCTATAGGAACCACCCCGAACACGACGTCGAGTACTCCGGCCAGCCGGTGATGGTGAGTGAGTTCGGCGGAGCGAGGTGGAGCGAGGGCTCCGACGGGGAGGATGGATGGGGATACGGGGATAATCCGAAATCAAGTGAGGAGTTTCTGGGCAGGTTTTCGAGCCTGACCGGGGCGTTGCTGGATAATCCCCGAATGGCCGGTTTCTGCTACACCCAGCTGTACGACATAGAACAGGAGGAAAATGGCCTGTATGACTATCAAAGAAGACCGAAGTTCGATCCCAGAAGAATCAGGGAGATCGTGTCCAGAGGGGCAGCGTATGAGGAAAGTCCTTAGATTGGTGTATTGAATGTGCAATGTAACCCCGATCGGCGTAGTTCATTCGCCTTACAAGACGAGGTCGGATGCCCCTCCTCAGGATGGTGACAAGGTATCGAAGATCGTGGTGTTCGAGGAATACGTCCCTGCTCTCAAGGACATCGAGGGCTTTTCCCACATCATCGTGATATATTATCTGCATCTCTCTAGGGGGTGGCGGCTTCAGACTACTACACCATGGGATGTGGAGCTGCATGGTTTGTTCACGACCAGGTCCCCTAACCGGCCAAGCCCTCTGGGATTGGGCGTGGTGGAGCTTCTGGAGAGGGGGAGAGATTTTCTAGTGGTCCGGGGTTTGGATGCCATAGAAGGGACCCCGGTCCTTGATATCAAGCCATACGTTCCGAGGCTGGATTCGAGACCCGGCGCGAAAACCGGATGGCTGGAGGACCGGATCAGGATATCAGAGGAGGACGACCGTTGAAGCTGAACTTGGATTGCATACCATGCTTCCAGAGACAGGCACTTCAGGCCATAAGATTCGTCTCAGAGGATGAAAAGGTTCACGAACGCGTGATCAGGGATGTGATGAAGAGGCTCCTTGAGCTCGAGTGGGATTCGACGCCGCCCGGTTTGGCGAGGGAGGTCCACGCCCTGGTCAGGCGTTACACCGGCGGCGGAGACCCCTACAGGAAGGTCAAGGAGGACAGTAACCATGAGGCTCTCAGGCTCTACGATGAGATGAAGGCAATTGTAGAGCAATCCGATGACCAGATAGTGACCGCTGCCCGAATAGCAATCGCCGGGAACATCATCGATTTCGGAGCTGTTCAGGAGTACGACCTCGAGGAGACGATCTCTGATGTCCTGTCACGGGAATTCGCCATCGATGATTCACCGGAGTTCAAGCAGAGGCTTTCGAGGGCCGGCTCGATACTCTATTTTCTCGACAATGCGGGTGAGATAGTCTTCGACAAGCTGTTTGCGGAGACCCTCGCCAGCAATGCGGATATCGAGGCTATCGATTTCGTGGTGAAAGGCGGGCCTATACTCAATGATGCCACGATGGAGGATGCCAAGATGGTGGGGCTGGATGAGATACCGGGGGCGGCGTTTCGGAAGATCACAAACGGCGAACCCGGAACCGGTCCTCCAAGGCTATCGGACGAGGTCAGGTCCTGGATAGCCGGGCACGACCTAACGATATCGAAGGGCCAGGGCAACTACGAGGAGATGAGCGAATACCGGGATATATTCTTCTTGCTGATCGCCAAGTGCCCTCTAATAGCTAGCGATGTCTCCGTGGATATCCGGGACATAGTCTTTAAATCAACTTAGGGTCCACTGAATGCCGGGAAAAACTCGTACAGGTTTTACAGTGAGGCGGTCACAGGAAGGGGATCTCGAGGAGATCACCGAGATCTACAACGACGCGGTTCTGAATTCAACAGCGACCTTTGACTCAGAGGCCAAGAGTCTGAGGGAGAAAAGCGAGTGGATCCAGGCACACGATTCAGGAAACCCGGTGCTGGTGGCTGTTGAGAAAGGCAAGGTCGTTGGATGGGGCTCGATTTCCCCTTTCAGCGATCGATACTGCTATGGGAGAACGGTTGAGGATTCGATCTATGTCAGGGCGGGGTTCAGGGGCCGGGGAATCGGTAAGGCGATACTTGCGGCGCTGATCGGGGAGGCCAAGAAATCCGGCCACCATGCTATCATCGGCCGAATAGATGGGGAGAACGAGGTGAGTATCCGGCTGCACCGGAGTATGGGATTCAAGAAGGTTGGCGTTCTCAGGGAGGTCGGTCGCAAGTTCGGCAGATGGCTTGACGTGGTCATGATGGAGCTAGTCCTGGACTGAGGTCTCGGGCAGGTTATTCTCGTAGTAAACCCTGAATATGTCCCTTGCGATGTCTCTTCTGCCCTCATCAGTGTTGAGTGCCCCGGAATCTATCAACTCCACTGTGATCCTCTCCAGCTCGACCCCATTCAGGGGCAGCGTGATGGTGCCGCTCTCGTGAACCTTCATACCGTCCGAGGGCAGCCTTACCCTCGATCTCGATTCGCCCAATCCCCTGACGTTGCTGTCGCCCGAGTTTGACAGAAACACGGCCTTGTCCGATCTGCTCATCCGATCTATGATTCGCCCCGGCCTCATCGAAAGGGCTTCCCTGTAGAACTTCTTGACATCGTACATGCTGGTGTCTTCGTGGAGAAGCCTGTAGGATCCGACATCCCTGAGGAGGAGCTGATGTTCGACATCCACCGTCAGAGAGGTGACCAGCCATTCCTTCACGTCCACGTCGAGTTCCAAGAGACGACCGATCTTCCATCCAACCCCGGCGAATACCTCCTTATCTTTCAGCCGCGACAAGCGAATCACGTCATTCTTGTTCGGCTTCCAAGTGTCCTCCTTGGCCGAGGGGGCGATCGAGTAGCAGTCGCAACCGAATCTGAAGAGACGAGTTGGCACCGTTCTCTGTTTGAGAAACCCAATGCTCAGGTGTATGCCGTGGATCCTCCGGTCGTTTCTCCCGATATAGAGGTCGTCGACGGCACCGTAGTCGCGTCCGTTGAGCTTCGCCCTCAGGTTCACGAGTTCTCGGCCTTTGATTCGGCATCCCCCTCGTCTTAGATGAAGTGCCAACAGAGATAAATCTCTTTGGGTATCCCTATCCTGTGATAGGAATGGATCAGAGAGTCGGAGACAGGTTCCAGAAGGAGACCAAGTATGTTCGCGGCAAGCTACCCGCTACACGCCTGGACTGGGCGAAGAGGCCTGATACCTACAAGACATACCCGAAAATGGACAAGGTCTCGCTCCCCAAAGCGGAGTTTGAGGAGTCCGCCTCGGTATGGGATTCGTTGAGGGAACGTAGAAGCGTAAGGGGCTTTCGCAAAGATCCCCTGAGCATCGAAGAGGTATCCTGCCTTCTGTGGGCCTCTCAGGGGGTAAGTCACCAGGGCTATGGCCAGGCCTTCAGGACGGCTCCCTCGGCAGGTGCCCTATACCCGGTCGAGACGTACGTGGTCGCGAATCGAGTGGAGGGCCTTGAGCCAGGGGCCTATCACTACTCCGTGTTGGATCATTCGCTCGAACTCATCAGAGCCGGAGATCTGAGAGAGAAGACGATGGGGGCCGCTCTGGATCAGCGTGTTGCCTACGATGCTCCGCTGGTATTGGTCTGGACGGGCGTCTTCAAGAGGTCCAAGTGGAAGTATGGGCAGAGGGCTTACAGATACGTCTATCTCGATGCGGGACATATAGCCCAGAACCTGGCCCTGGCGGCGGTGTCGATGGATCTGGGCAGCTGCCAGATCGGTGCCATATACGATGGGGAAGCCAACGACATCATCGGCGTGGACGGCGAGGAGGAGAGCGTGATATACATGAGTGTTGTCGGCAGGCCTTCCGATTGATAGAGGGCTAGGTAAACCTCTTTTTCAACGGTGACTGTGAAGTAACCTTCATGTTCAGTTTCGGCTATCCCATGGAGGACCAGTACTACGATGCCCCGATTCCCAGGATCTCCATCCCCCGGTTACCCGACGGCCTGATTACCTCCTTTCCCCTGAGCGAACCGGAACTCTCGGAAATGACCGGGATACCCTGTCTGGTAAACTACATGGATGGCACTCCGAGTCCCGATCGATCGGAGTTCTGGCTGGGATACAACGACGAGGGACTGATAATCGCCGGGAGATTGCATGCGCCTGATCACGGAAGAACGGATGTGGTGGAGAGCCAGAGGAAGCACGAACAGATACGGATCATCCTCAATCCCACCCCCGAACTCATGCGCGGATTCCGAATAAGGCTTCGCCCCGATGGGATAGTTGACATGATAGCGGAGGGGGAGGACACCCCGGAGGAATGGCTGGGTGAGCGGGTCAAGGTCGATCAGGAATTTGGAGACGACGGCTGGAGTTTCCTGGCAAGGATTCCATTTGGCGCGATGGGGGTAGATCCGCCGTCGAGCGGTGAGATCTGGAAGATGAACCTCTTCCGGCATGAGCTAAAACGTCAGGAGGACAACTCATCCTGGTCGATCATGTATCTTGGTCGCTCCGACATACCCGCGAGGTACGGGGAGATCGTCTTCGAGGAGGGGGTCTGTGCGGGTCTGTCCGTCTGTGAAACGAGGCCGGGCTTCGGGAGATGCTCCTTTGAAATCAACAATCCTGGCGGGGAGGAGAGTAGTGTATCGATTCAGGTCAGACTCAACGATGAACTGGTGGCGGAGGATGAGCGCAAGATATCACAGGGCAGATGCAAGATCGAAGCCGGTTTTCCGCTCGACGACGGTGGGGAGATCGTAGCAGGGGTGTTGGGCGAGGAGGGGGAATTGCTGAGTCTATGGACCTTCTTCACCTCCTTCCCAAGATTGATGCCGAGGATTGAATTACTTCTCGGCCAGCTCGATCAGATGTCCCCGAGCTCGCCGAAGATCGTCAGGGATCTGGAGAAGTTAGTGACGCGGGTCGTAGCGTTGAAAGAGGAACTCACACGGGTCGCCACCGAGGAAAATTGGCAGGCTCTTAACAAGGAGGCGAGGTCGATTGAGAGGCAGTCCTCGATCATCGGCAAGCGTCTCACGCTATCCGACCAAGAGTCGCCGGCCGCCCTTCTGGGTACCAGTGGACTTGTTAAGATTCTTCCCGATCTTCCCCTGCCGGACGTATTCGAAGACCATCTGGAACTCGAATGCCCCCGTAATGCATCCGATTCGGGGCAGGTCCTCGTCTTAGCCTTCGACGGGGATCTCAAAGACTGCGGGGTGACCGTATCGGTCTTGGAGGGGCCCCATGGTTCCCCCGCAGAACCGGGGTGGTTTGAGATACGCAAAGTGGGATACGTGAAGACAAGAAAGCCCAGGTATCTCGTGGAACACGTCGGACGGCATCCTGACCCCCTCCTTCCTCTTGAGCCATTCGACGTCGAATCGGGAAGCGCGGATATGATCTGGATAACGGTTGATGTGCCGTCGGATGCGGCGGCCGGGCTCCACAAATTCGAGGTCGAGGTCAAGCCGCGGGGGCGTAAGGCGATGGTACTACCCATGGACCTCACGGTGTGGGACTTTGAACTTCCGGTGCGCTCGACTCTCAGAACGGCCTTCCCGATGTTCGAAAGGGAGATCGAGGAATTCTACGGAAGCCCGGTGTCGAGGGGTCAGAGGCGTTCTTTCTACGATTTCCTTCTGAAGCGCCGGATCAGCCCCTCCTGCCAGTACGAGCAGGAGCCCAGGCCCCGCAAGGAGGACCTTGAAGAGGTGATGTCGGGAGGCTCAAACGTGATATCCCTTGGCTACGTTGAGGAGGGGAATCTGAAGGACTGGTTTGAGTCGGTGGTGGATTTTGTCGATCTCCTACGGGAGAGAGGGTGGATGAGATACGGCTACGTGTACGGCTTTGATGAGGTGACGCCGGACGGATACGAAAGGCTGAAGGGGGTGTACGGGGAGATCAAGAGGACCTACCCCGAGCTGCCCAGGGCGTGTACTATTGGCCCCGAACACGAGCTGAGCGGGATACTCGGAACCGTCGATATCTGGATACCTCAGACAGACAGATACGAGGATATCTACAGGGAGAGGCGGGATGCAGGGGACGAGATCTGGTGGTACGTCAGCATGTGGCCGAGACATCCGTTTGCCAACATGTTCGTCGACTATCCCGCGATCGACCACAGGATACTCTTCTGGCAATGCTGGAAGTACGGCGTAACAGGTTTCCTGTACTACTGCATAAACCTGTGGTCTAGCAACTGCATGGGGGAACCTAGCCTTGAGCGGGAGGTGGCCGCGCTGCCCGATGCCGAGGACCGGAAGGCTGTTGACGGGGGTGCGAGGTGGCCCAATGTCCGGTGGAATACCTATACCGGCCCCACGGCCGTGAACGGCGACGGACAACTGATATACCCCGGCCCGGACGGATGGCCCTTGAGCTCCATAAGACTGGAGTGCGTGCGACATGGGATAGAGGATTACGAGATGTTGGCGATGCTGAAGGCTGCCGTCGAGAAAGCCGGGAAGGATCTCCCACTCGAAGAGGCACATGAGCTCTTGGAGGTTCCGGACCCCTTGGTTAGATCCCTGACGGAGTTCACCTCCGACCCGAAAGACCTGCTTGAGGTCAGGCACAGATTAGGACAGGTACTGGAAACCCTCGCCCGCGGCTGATCGTGTTCCCCTTGAATCGCTCCCCCGAAATGGCCTCAAAAGGTTCGATATTGGGCATCATTTAAGAAACTCGAACCAGTAATCAGGTCAGGTGACTTCTTTGGACCAGAATGACAAGAAAAGGGCCGAGGAACTGCTGAAGGAGTTCAAGGGAGATGACTATGCCTTTGGCGATGATGCGCTGAAGGCAGTTGGTCCCTTTGCTGCTGATAGAGTGGGAGAAAACGTCGCGATCGTGGCCGACACCTACATAAAGGGCGGGCCTGTTCAGGACGAGATACAGGCATCCTTCGAATCCGCCGGCGTCAACCTCGTTGATGTGTTGGATGGGGCGAGCCCCAATGCGCCGAGAGAGGATCTATACCGTTTGGCATTCCAGGTGACTAGGGCCGAGATAGACGGCCTGGTAGCTGTTGGTGGGGGAAGCACGATTGATGCCGCCAAGTCCTCACTTGTACTCAAGCTGTACGGTGGAGTGATAGACGATTACTTCGGCACGGGCCTGGTTACGGAGAAATCCGGTGGTGAGCAGATCCCGCTGGTAGCGGTGCAGACGGCCAGCAGCTCGGGTGCGCACCTGACCAAGTACTCCAATATCACTGATATGGAGACTGGCCAGAAGAAGCTGATAGTCGATGAATCGATCGTTCCCAGGGCCTCGGTGTACCAGTACGACGTGAGCAAGACGATGCCTCCCGGATTCACCAAGGACGGTGCCCTCGATGGGGTGTCCCACTCTTGGGAGGTCTGGATGGGTGCGACCGGAAAGCCCTACTACGAGAGGGTCAGCGAGGTTGCCCATCTGAGCATAAAGCTGATCGTCAACAACCTCCCAGATGCGGTCGAGGACCCGAAGGACCTTGAGGCCAGATACGCGCTGGGTCTCGGCACGGACCTGGGTGGCTACAGCATAATGCTCGGCGGGACGAATGGCGGGCATCTGGGTAGTTTCTCCCTGGTCGACCTGCTTCCGCATGGAAGGGCCTGTGCGATTCTGAATCCGTACTACACGGTGCTATTCTCCGATGCGATTCAGGATCAGCTGAGCAAGCTGGCGCCGGTCTTTGCGGATGCCGGTTATATCGAAGAGGACCCCGACGAACTGTCTGGAAGGGATCTCGGCGAGGCGGTTGCGAAGGGCATGATTTCCCTCATGAAGGATATAGACTACCCCACTACCTTGAAAGAGGTAGGAGCTGACGAGGAAAGGATCGACTTCATGATCGAGGCAGCCAAGAACCCTCAGCTGAAGATGAAGCTACAGAACATGCCGACCCCGATGGATGTCGAGGCTGGGGATGTCGACAACCTCATGAAGCCAACCCTAGAGGCGGCATACAGCGGGGACATGAGCCTCATCCCGTAGAACGACTGTCCCAGGAAATGCGGCGGGCCGACAGGGCACGCCGCTCTCTAATTTTTTTCTGCAACGCTATTCATTCGCCCAGAGTACACTATAGAGCTTTGGACATCGAGTGGAGAATGAGAGGAATTTGGGCCGGGGAAGGTGGGGGGATTGTGTTTGGGGGGATTGTGGAAGAAATAGACGCCTTCCCCGACCCGTTAGCATTCGGCAGTCGACCCGACTCTTTAATGTTTCCGATCCAGTTATCGGGTTAGCCGGCTCCGGACCGAATCCGGCTAGCCGGATATCGGGTAGCGCCCGTATGAGCGCCCGGCCTCGACCATGGCAGCGTAGTTATCGGGCTTCACCGCCGGATGTATGCTGTTGCTGGACGCGAGGACGTAACCTCCCCCCGGGGCAGCCTCTGCGATGGTCCTTCTCACCGCCGAGACAACCTCACTCTCTTTACCGTTTGACAGGAGCTGACCACAATCGATATTGCCCATCAGGCACAGGCGATCCCCGTATTCCCTTTTCGCCCTGCCGATGTCCATTCCCGCAACCGGCTCGAGGGGATCGATGGCGTCTATTCCCGCATCAACCATCATGTCCATGAGGGGCCAGATGTTGCCATCGGTGTGCTTGATGAAGGGGACGCCCCTTCTCTTCGTGGTCCTTATCATCTCCCTGAGATAGGGGAGGATGAATTCTCGGAACTGATCCACGGTCATGATCGGCCCCATCCTGTTTGAGTAGTCATCGCCGGTGACTATCGCATCCGCACCGGCATCGATAGCGGCCTTGACCAGCTCCTTCTTGTAGTCGGTGACCATCCTCGCCAGCCTGCGCGCGAAGGACGGGTTTCTGTGGTAGTCTATCAGCAGGTTCTTCATCCCCCAGAGGTAGTGCGAGAACTCGAATGACTCGTGGGAGAGAAAGACGATCGCACGTTCTCCTCCGAAACGGTCCACGGCCTCCTTGAGCGTCGAAATACGGCGCTCCTTGTGAGGGTCGGGCGGCGAGTAGTCAGCTAGGTCTTCCCTGGATTTCAACGGTCCGCCGCCGGGGTACAAGAGGCCACTGGGCTCTACCTTCCATTTTATCCCCCATTCATCGACGTAGGTGTTCTCGTCCAACCACCGGACGGTTTCCATATCCTCGAAGATCGTGATGCCGTCGAGATCCTCGCTTTCGATGAAATCCATGGGGGAGATTGGTCCGGCGAGGGCCTTGATTACGGGCTCGTTGATTATCAGCTCCCATATGGGTACCCTGTCAGGCGACTGAAGATCGAGGGCGCTCAGCATCCTTTCGCGACCATTCATCCTCCCTCACATGGGTGCCTGCAACTTATCTTTTTTGTGCTGCTAAGGCTTCGATTTTTCAAAGGGAAAGCTAGCGACAATCGAGAGGCGGTGTCAATGGAGTATGACGGTTCAGGAGAATACGCGATGGGCTCCAGAAGAGAGCTGTTCGTGGATGGATTCCTTGTCGACGATCTGAAGGGCGCGTCTCTGCGTCTAAATCACCCGGTGCCGAAGGAGAGGGCCATAACGTTCGACATGCCTTGGGAGGGCAATACCTCGGCCTATGTGAGCGTCTTCAGGGACGGCAAGAGGTTCCGTATGTACTACCGCGGGAGCAACTACGATTGGGAGGAGAGAGAGGAGATGCACAGCGTAGTTTGCTACGCGGAGAGCCCCGATGGAAAGGCGTGGACTAAGCCTGACCTCGGTCTATACGAGTTCGGGGGCTCGAAGAGCAACAATATCGTTTGGACGGGCGTTGGTACGCACAACTTCGCCGCGTTCAGGGACACGAAACCTGGGTGCGCCAAGGAAGCAAGGTACAAGGCGCTGGGGGGCACGATCAAGGAGGGCGGGCTGATGGCCTTTCAATCTCACGATGGTATCCACTGGGAACTGATGCAGACCGAACCGGTGATCACGAAGGGAAAGTTGGACTCGCAGAACCTGGCCCTCTGGGATTCGGTCGCGGGGCTCTACAGGGAATATCACCGGGGGTCCAGGGACGGATTCAGGGACATAATGACCTCCACCTCCGACGACTTCCTTAGATGGACGGAACCCAGGTTTCTCGACTTCGGCGATGCACCGAGGGAACACCTCTATACCAACGCCGTGATCCCGTACTTCCGGGCACCTCACCTGCTTCTCGGCTTCCCGAAGAGGTTTCTCCCCAAGAGAAAGAAGGTGGCTGACCACCCGCTCCCTGGCGTCTCGGACGGGGTACTCATGTCAAGCCGGGACGGATACCACTGGCACAGATGGTTTGAGGCATTCGTTCGTCCCGGGGTTCAGAGGGAGAGGTGGTGGGAGAGAAACAACATGGTGGCATGGGGCATAGTGCCCACCCGGGGGGATATAGACGAGGATCAAGAGGAGATCTCGCTGTACGCAAACGAGGGATACTACGAAACGGGGACAGGTCTGAGGCGTCACACGATCAGGTTGGATGGATTCGTGTCCCTCCACACGGGGGATGAGTTCGGCGAGGCACTGACTCGAATCCTTACCTTCGCGGGCGACGAGCTTCTCATCAACTACTCCACATCGGCAGCGGGCTCTATAAAGGCCGAGGTCACGGACAAGGAAGGCAGACCCGTACCCGGATTCGAGATGGAGAGGTGCGCTGAGATCTATGGCGATGAGATCGAGGGTACGGTTAGCTGGGATTCCGATCGCGAGCTCCGAGAGCTCTGCGGCAAGCCCGTTAGGCTACGGTTCATGATGAGGGATGCCGATCTCTTCTCCTTCCGGTTCGTTTGACCGCGAAGTGTATGGGATCAGCCGTATCTGAGCCTTGTTGCAGCGACCTCCCTGTACGCCATCCGCCTGATCATCAGGCTCCAGATCACTGCACCAGACAGTATTGCCACCGAGGTCACCACAAGCCACTCTGATAGGTAGACCCAGAACAGGGCCTCATCCTTGAGCTCGGCCGCATCGCCGTGAATCTCGGTCATCTGATCGGTGAGATCCTCCATTACTCCGATGGACTCCGAATATTCCTGCTCCAGGTAGAGATCGGTCGCACCGGATACCCCGTTCTCTAGCTCCCTAAGGCGCTGGGATATGGGCAGGGTATTTGCCCCGAAAGCATCGGCCCACTCCATCATCGATAATACCATGAGTTTGTCCCTTTGAAAGAAGGAGATTGCGTTCCTGGCCTCCCGCCTGGCATGGATATCGCTGATCAGGTCTCGCCCGAGCGAATGGAGTATGAGATTTGTGGTCAGTTCGATTGCGTAGGGGTTGTTTCCTCTGGTGCCCGGGGTAAGTGACCACCACTGGGAGTTGAACTCGTCGCCGCAGACCCAGGCCAGACCCGGGTTGCTACCCGCGGGCGCCCATGAAACGAGCCACGGGAGCTCCAGGGGTTGCATGTGGGCCCAAGTCTGTGATCCCATCCTTGGCTTCATCCATGCATAGGCATCTCCCTGTACCTTCTCCATTCCCAACTCCTTGAATATCGTGAAGACGGGTTCCCTCTCCTCCTCGAATACGACCCTCCATGATTTGTGGAAGTAGAAATCATACTCCTCTATTGGGAGGAGCTGGTACATTATCGTGGGCTCGAAGGCGTGGAGCCACGAGGGCCCGAAACTGTAGTACGATACCACACCGGCGTCCCGGAATGCGTAGTCTAGGTCACTGAACTGTCTGGGTGTATAGTGCTGAATCCTTGCATCCGAGAAGGCTATGAACTGGAAGCTTTCGACCAAAGATGTCCTCGTCCTGGGGAAGTAGAGGCGGTCTATCTTTCGCTTCGCCTCATCGGGTAGATCGGCTGGTATGGGCTCGACGCTGTAGGTGAAAAGGGGGTCTTCGCTGAAGAAGTTGGTGAACGGGCATCGGTTGGGGTGGACGGAACCGATCAGGAAGCACGAGATCCTCTGCTCCTGGGCGAGGCTCACCTGAAGTAGCAGGAGGACTAGAAGGGCGAGGCAAACCTGTTTCTCCGAGGGGGTGGATATCCTAGGTGTCAACTTGTATCTCATTGCCCTCCATTCGGTATACCGTAGTGGGATCCGACTCCACGAGATGAGAAGGATCCTGCCTATAAGGTTTTCCCGGGGATTGGAGTAATGCCCTGCCGATATGGCACTCTCGGCTGAGAATCGCCCCCTGGATCTGGAGGATTGGTCGGGGGATTGGCTAGGCCTTGTTATATAGATGCTATCGTTCACGAAAAAAAAGAGGCTATTTATAAGCTTATTATCGGACGTTATACGTCTTTAGACGCCATTCTTTGGGGGAGGAGTGACGATGACTCCCAAGGGTGGCGGGATAACTCATGACGGAAGTGGTTGATCTGAGGGCACTCAACCGGGAGTCATTTCAGGAGCTTTCACGCAGCTGTGTGTCGGAGGCCGCATCCAAATCGAGAAAGAGGCTCGTTAGGGTCCACACCGGTACTTGTGGCATCGCGTCTGGTTCGGGGATGGTGAAGGCGTATCTTGAGCGGCATCTGAAGGAGTCAGAGGCCGAATTCGACCTTCTGGAGGTCGGATGCTGCGGCTCATGCTACGCGGAGCCCATGATAACCGTGGTGGACCCCGATGGTACCGAGATCAGGTATCACGACCTGGACGAAGAGAAGCTGGGCACGATCCTCGAGAGACACCTAGTGAAGGGCAAGGTGGTGGAGGAGCTCAGAATGGATCCCGAATCACCTTTCTGGGCCAAGCAGGAGAAGCGCGTGACAAAGCTTCTCGGGGCGGTTGACCCTTACGAAATCGGCGACTATCTCGCCAACGATGGATATCAGGGCCTCTACAAGGTTCTCTCCCTGAACAGAGAGGAGGTACTTGAAGAGGTGAGGAAATCCGGTTTGAAGGGACGCGGCGGAGCGGGTTTCCCGACCGGGGTGAAATGGGGTTTCGCGGCGAAAGCTCCTGGGCCAGTGAAGTACGTTATCTGCAACGCCGATGAGGGGGACCCGGGGGCCTACATGGACAGGGCGATAATTGAGGGCAACCCCCATCTGATGCTGGAGGGGCTCGCCATAGCCGCCTACGCGATAGGTGCAAGCGAGGGATTCGTCTACATAAGGGCCGAGTATCCCCTGGCCGTCAAGATACTGCGAAACGCTATCAACCAGGCGCGGGAGCTCGGCCTCCTCGGAAACGACATAATGGGCAGCGGTTTCGATTTCGATGTGGAGATCGTGCTCGGGGCCGGGGCCTTTGTGTGCGGGGAGGAAACGGCACTCATCTCCTCGATCGAGGGAAAGCGCGGTAACCCACGACCCAAGCCGCCTTTTCCGGCGAACAAGGGATTGTACGATAAACCGACTATCATAAATAACGTCAAGACGCTGAGCAACGTTCCGCTGATATTCGTTAAAGGTGCTGACTGGTTCTCATCGGTCGGGACCGAGAAGAGCAAGGGAACGATGATATTCTCGCTCACCGGCAAGATCAAACGAGCGGGGTTGATCGAGGTCCCGCTGGGGATCCCGTTGGGAGAGATCATATTCGACATAGGCGGGGGCATCCCGGATGGAAAGGGGTTCAAGGCCGTTCAACTGGGCGGTCCCTCGGGCGGTTGCATACCCGGTCAGTACCTGAACACGCGAGTTGATTATGCCGATATCGAGTCCCTGGGCGCGATAATGGGATCCGGGGGGATGATCGTGATGGATGAGGACTCGTGCATGCCCGATATGGCTAGGTTTTTCATGGATTTCACCAAGGAGGAATCCTGTGGCAAATGCACCCCCTGCAGGGCCGGCATACCGCAGATGCTTGAGATACTCGACAGCATCGTGGAGGGGAGAGCTCTGCCCGAGGATCTGAAGAGGCTTGAGAGCCTGGCGTTGATGATCAAGGGGTGCTCCCTTTGCGGGCTGGGTCAAACGGCCCCCAATCCAGTTCTCAGTACCCTGCGCCATTTCAAGGACGAGTACCTCGCCCACATAATCGACCAGAAATGCCCTGCGGCCACCTGCCAGGGGCTATTCAGGTCACCCTGCGAACACGCCTGTCCCTTGGGTACCGATATTCCCGGTGCGCTCTGGCTGATCAAGGAGGGTCGCTACGTGGATGCTTACCGGCTGATAAGCCAGTTCAATCCACTTCCATCGGTCTGTGGAAGGGTGTGCGTGCACTTCTGCGAGTCAAAGTGCCGAAGGGCACAGATCGACGAACGTCTGTCAATAAATCATCTCCTGAGGTTCGCGGCGGACCATGCGCACGGAGCCGGCGTCGAGTGGGTTCCGGAAACCGGGGACCGGGGTGGTAAGAAGGTGGCGGTGATCGGGTCCGGGCCCGCGGGCCTTTCGGCAGCATTCGACCTGGCCCGATACGGCTACGAGGTAACGGTCTTTGAGGCCACAACCAAGATAGGCGGGATGCTCGTATGGGGCATACCGGAATACAGGCTCCCGAGGGAAGTGTTCGAGTCCGACGTTGAGGTTCTCAGGAAGATGGGCGTTCGGATATTGGTGGACAGCAAGATCACCGATGTCGAGGCGCTGATCTCCGGAGAGTACGATGCCGTATTTGTGGCCACCGGCCTTCCCAACGGACTCAGGATGGGTATTCCGGGGGAGGATCTCGAGGGGGTCTATGAGGGCGTTGACTTCCTTTACCGCATAAACTCCGGTGAGGAGATCGATGTTGGTCAATCCGTGGCGGTGGTCGGCGGGGGCAACGTCGCCATTGACGTAGCAAGGGTCTGCAAGAGGATGGGCGCGGATGATGTCAGGATCCTCTACCGGCGTGAGAGGTGCGATATGCCGGCGATAGAGGACGAGATCGAGGATGCGGAGAAGGAGGGCGTTGAGGTCATTCCACTCACGTCCGTCAAGAGGATAGTGGGTGCTGAGGGTAGATTAAAGCACCTGGAATGCGCCAAGATGGCGCTGATGGAATTCGATTCCAGCTGCCGGAGAAGGCCGAAGGAGATACCGGGCTCGGATTTCGTGACCGAGGTCGACACCTTCATCGAGGCTATCGGCCAGAGGGCGGACGGATGGGTGGGGGACGCCTTTGAGACCGATCGTAGGAGCTTGATAATCGCCGATGAGAGGACACTTGAGACGGGTATGCCCGGGGTCTTCGCAGGTGGGGACGCAGTCTCGGGTCCGAGCACGGTGGTGGAGGCGATAGCTGCCGGTCAGAGGGCGGCGTTCTCGATTGACTGCTACCTGCAGGGAAAGCCGATCGCTAAGCGGATGAGGAGAGGGTTGGCCGAGAGTCTCGATCTGCCCGAGGAGGAGGTAGAGGTCACCGAGGAGGACAGAGTCGTATGGGAAAAGGCCTCTCCCGGTGAAAGGGTCGCTGACTTCCGGGAAGTCGTCTATGGATACAGCGGGAGGCAGGCAAAGAAGGAGGCATGCCGTTGCCTCAGGTGTGACATCAGTTACTGAACGTGTCACGTAGATCGGGTGACCTTGACCTCCCTGTAGGCCGAACGCCTGATCATCAAGGTCCAGACAACCGAGCCGCTGATTATTAGGGCAGAGGCAACGGTCAACCACTCTATCACATACACCCAGAATAGGGCCCTTTCCTTAGCCTCAACCGCCATCTCGCTGATCCTGACGGTCTCGGAGATCGCCTCCTCGAGCGTGCTCAGGGCGGAGGGATAGTCGTTCTCCAGGTATAGCTCGTCTGAAGTCTGCCTCAAATCGTCCAATTCGTCCATCTCGCCCTCCACTTCCTGCATATTCGCGCCGAACTTGTCGGCAAACTCGATCAGGCTCAGAAGGAGCTTCAGCTCCAGTCGATACTGGTGCCACTTGCGCCGGAGTTCGTGAGCCGTCTGGAGGTCCTCGGGGAGCGGGAATCCGACCGTGTAGTAGTAGGTGTTTAGCACGCTGTCCTGGAAGTACTCCCATTCATTGAAGCTGCATCCGAATACGCCGAAGATGTTCTGACAACCGACGAACCTGCCTTGCCCTATGTCCCAGTAGAACCAGAGAGATGTCCTTTTCTCGTCGTCGGACTCTATGATCACCGTGCATCCGTCTTTGGGTTCCACGAAGTTGTACGGGAAGAAGCAGGGGGCATCCTCCCATGGTATGCTCTGGGCAAGCTCGTTTTCCGGGGCCGCGATTCTCAGCTTCGGGGTGTATGACTTGGAGTGCTCGCCCTCAAAACACCACACCGGCAGGACCTCGTCCAGGACGCTATCCCCCCAGCTCGGGAACCCGCCATATCCGCCGAACCCCTGGGACCCTCCGGTCATCAGGCAGCCCATGCCCTCGTCCAGGACGCCGTCCCGGAACCACGCTATGTTCTGGGGAGTGAATATCCTTCGGTCTATGTTTGCTAGCAGTATCAGATCGGTGTTACCGATAAAGGACTCGTAGTTTCTCGGGAGGTATATCCTAGCTACGCGCTTTGCATAGGTGAGATCAACCCCGGGGGTGGCAAGACTCAGGTGCGGCACCGTGACCCTCACGTCGAATCTTGGGTCATCCATCGCGAAGAGGAACACCTCAGCCCACCCCGCCCAGCCCGAGACGGGAAGCCCTCCGAGCAGGGCCCTTATCCTGTTCGTCTCCGGATCCGTACGTGTATCGATGCAGAAGGCGGGCGTGACGATGGACACTAGCAGGATCGAAATCATCGCCATGCAAGTAGGTTGGTGCATCGGATCTGATCCTTGCCCTGTTTCCGTGGATTCTCATATCGATCTTTGGCTCATTCTATGGGTGCAGAATAAGCCGGGACTCGGGGTAGGTGATCCCCCGAATTACATGGGCCTCAGGGTGCCGAAGAACACCTGCCATGCCAGAGCGGTCTTGGCGACCAGGCTTAGTATGATGTAGAACCTCTCACCGTAGAGGTAGTCCCTCCAGGGCCCGATCTTCTTGTATTGCAGAATCATATTGATAGCGAATATGTTGAAGAAGAACGCTATCGATATGTAGATATACAACACGAAATCGGGTATCGATCCCGCAGACGCGATGCTGGCACCTGCGAAGTAGATCGCTATCACCAACCAGGGGACTAGGCCGGCGATGACACCGATGTAGTACGCCGTCCATCGCGTCTTCTCCGTTGTCTGGTTGTGAAGTTCCATCATCAGGCCACACAGATTCATTATGGCGTTGACCACGAAGAGCGGCAGCAGAGTTCCTATGTCGTAGATGCCGACCAACATAGCTATAATCACGATCATGATAGAGGAGCTGATGGAGTACTCGTACCACCGCGCGTAGTTGATGTGCTTCTTCAGGTTCTTGACATACCACGGATAACCCCAGGGAGACGCGAGGGTGAAGTGAGCGATGGCGGAAATCAGTAGGAAGAGCGCGACCAGCGGTCCGATCCTGATGTCGAGAAGGTTACTTGTCTCCAGGACCAGCGATCGGGTCGCCTCATCGAAGGTCAGATACGAGTATCTCAATGGTAGCGAGAAGTCATTGCTGAGAACGAACATCAAACCGGACTGTATCAGGTGCAGTACGCCCATCACGGCATTGAAGCGTCTCAGTTTTGGAAATTTCTCTTCGTCGGAACTCAAGGTTGAACCCCCTTGCGGCAAACGAAGCTTTCTGCTAGTACTTAAGTATTCCGATTCTGAGGGTCTTCTACTGGCCTCCGGGGCTCTCCCCCTGGTATCTACTGAGGGGCCCCCAGTTCTCGCTACTGTCTTCTGATCCCCGTTTGAAATGCACGATGACCGGCGCTCGCTGCAATTTCGCGTTTCCTTCGATCAGTCTTCCATCCCCGTACCGGATGGCCTCTAGAACGAGCGGCAGCTCCCTCCGGAAGATCGATTCACGCCAACTTGCCGGTCCGAGCGCAAAACCACCGCTGACGTGTAGGTAAACGTGAAGCTTCGTTTGATCTTCCACGGTCTCCCAAGATGCAAGTACCTCGTCTCTCATGATCCGTGTATACAAACCGGAGATCTGACCTCGGTCGTGCCTGGGCCCTATCGTCAGGAAGAGCTCTCCTGTGAGATCGGAGTGTGTAAGCGTGTACTTGCGTGGATCTAGCGGTCCGTCCGCCGTGGCTCCTTCGAGGTACCGGACGTGTAGCTTGCCGGGGCGAAGGCGGCTCATATGGATCCAAGATAACTCACAGCGTATCTTTAAAAAAGGAGTCGGCGTGGGGCTAGCTTGGGAGACGATAAGTTACTGTGTCTCACGCTATCATGATTCCACAATATTTTTAAGATGTCACACATGGGTATGCCGGCACAACTGCACGGTGGAGGGTGTGCGAAATGTCTGAAGAAACACAAATAGAGAATGGGACACGGAGAAGGATATCCGTCGTGGCCATTGCCTTACTGATAGTAGCTATCGTCGCTTTGGCAGGCTGCATAATGGCTGGGACGGAAACGGCGCAGATTGGCGTGATGATGTGTCTATCTGGGGACCTTGGGCCGGTCGGCCCGGGTCTGGTTGAAGGCGTTGAACTCGCCGCCTGGGATGCCAACAGGGAGGAGAGAATAAACGTCAGCCTCATTATCGAGGACACGGCAACCTCAGCCGACAAGGCGGTGGAGGTCGGGACCAAACTCATCGACATCGATGGAGTGCAGGTTATCGTTGGTCCCATGATGTCTCCCAGCGTCCTCTCGCTCGCAGAGAAGGCTAACGATAACAAGGTGGTTCTGATAAGCCCATCTGGAACCGCAGCCAGCATCAGCGATGCTGGGGACTACATATTCAGGGTCTGCCCCTCGGATGACCTTCAGGGAAGGGCACTGGCCGATCTGGCGGACGCCAAGGAATATACAAAAGTTGCCACACTGGTTGTGAACAACGACTACGGCGTTGGTCTGGAAGACACCTTCGAGGCGGAGTTCTCAGGGGAGGTCACAAGCACCGTCAGATTCGAGTCAGGCAAGGCGGATTACCGGACCGAACTGGAGACGATAAAGGGTGATAGCCCGGAGGCAGTGATGATCGTTGCCTATCCCGAGAGCGCGACGGTGATCCTGAAGCAGGCCATGGAGCTAAACCTGGGCACTGACTGGATAGCCGCAGAGGGGATAGCGGACCCGGTCATGCTTGAACGCCCGGAGATCATCCCCGAGCTGGAGAAGATGCTTTTCACCAAGCCGGTGAGCCCCAAGGACCTTGCATCATACCAGGACTTCCTGGAGCTCTTCCACGAGAAGTACGGCGATGACAAGGACCCCGGAATATACGCCGAGTACGCCTATGATGCCACTAACCTGGCCATAGAGGCGATAATCGATGCAGGCAACGATGGTGAGAAGATAAAGGACGCCCTGTACGAGATCGGCGACGGCTACGAGGGAGCCAGTGGGATAAAGACCTTCGACGAGAACGGGGACGTCACCTCCGACTTCGATATCCTCGGGGTCAGGAACAACGAGATGGTCTCGGTAGGCAGTTGGATCGATGGTGAGGTAACACTGGAGTAATCTCCCGTTACGCCTCCGGAGTACCCCCTGCTAGCTTGGGCTGTGATGGGGCGAAAGAGAGATGTATTAGTTGGCCAGGTCAAGCAGTGAACATGCAGATATCGGTACTTTCGGAGGACTGTGCCAACTACAACTCGGTGGGTATACTGGCCGAACATGGGTTGTCCTTGCTGGTTGAACATGATGGCAGAAGTATTATATTCGACACAGGTCAATCCTCGGTCTTCATTCGGAATGCGGAGAGGATGGGCAAGGACATCAGATCAGTCGATTACCTGGTCCTGAGCCATGCTCACTTTGACCACACGGCCGGGCTCCCTCACTACGTGAAGGCGAAGGAAGGACGGGTTCCCCTCGTATGCCATCCGGGTGTCTTTGAAAGAAAGCTCGACGTGGACGGAACGGATGTCGGTTCTCCGCTTTCCCTGGCAGAGGCCCGAGAGTCCTTCGATGTTAACCTCGTGGAGGAGACAACCAAGATCGACGAGGGCATTCATCTGCTGGTCGATGTGCCCAGGGTTCACGAGGACCCGGGTACCGTGATCTACCACCTGAGGGATGGCGAGCGTGAACCTGACCCGGTGTCGGAGGACTCCAATCTGGTGCTGAGGACGGACAAGGGCTTGTTCGTGGTGGTTGGTTGCTCACATTCTGGTGTCGTGAACATAGTGAGGGAGGCTCAAGAGGCCTTCGACGAGCAGGTGTATGGAATAGCCGGGGGCTTCCATCTCATCGATGCGGGCCGAGAGAGGTTGAGGAACGTGATCGACTGCTTCAGGGAAATGGGGATCGAGGTCATACTGCCCTGTCACTGTACCGGGCTCGAGGGCACGTATCTCATGGGAAGGGAGCTCGGGGCCCGGAAGATAAACTCCGGGCAGACAGTGAAGATCTAGCTCGCTGTCCTCCTACCCAGGTAGAGCCTGCCAATCTCCTTGTGGTCAAGTATCTCGTCGCCGGTGCCCTCGAATGCTTTCTTGCCCATCACAAGAACGCAGCCGCGATCGCATATCTCCAGGGAGTTCTTGGCGTTCTGCTCGACGAGCAAAATGGAGGTTCCCTTCTCCCTGATCTGCTTGATCCTATCAAGGATATCGGTGACAAGTACCGGTGAGAGGCCAGCAGTAGGCTCGTCTAGCAGGAGGAGACTGGGGTCGGTCATCAGCGCCCTGCCTACCGCAACCATCTGTCTCTGTCCACCGCTGAGGTTGAGTGCCTTGGTATCCCGCTTGCTCTTGAGGTCCGGGAAGATCTCGAATACCTCCTCAAGCATCTCATCGCTGTCGTCGACTGTGTAGGCCCCCATCTCGAGGTTCTCCTGCACCGTGAGACTGGGGAATGCATTATCCAGCTGGGGAACATAGCCAATGCCTTTCTCCACTATCTGGTCCGGCCTCATTCCCGCGATATCTGTGCCGTTGAAGAGGATCTCGCCCTCTACTGGTTTGAGTATGCCGAATAGAGTCTTCATCAGCGTGCTCTTCCCGGAGCCGTTGGGGCCGATGATCACAACTATCTCCTCATCGCAAACGTGAATATCGATGTTCTTGACGATCATCATCTTTTCGTAGCCCGAGGATACGTTCTTGGCATCCAGCATCTCATCCACCCAGATAGGCGTCTATGACCTTTCCGTCTCGCTGTATCTCACTCGGGGTCCCCCTGGCGACTACCTCACCTTTGCTGAGAACGAATATCTTCTCGCAGAAGTTCATGACGATATCCATGTTGTGCTCGATAACCAGGAAGGTTGTACCCCGGTTGCGCAGATCCAGTATCTTGTCAAAGATCTTTGCGGCCAGGGTTGGATTCACGCCGGCGACCGGCTCATCCAGGAGCACCATGATCGGATCCGACATGAGACATCTACCGAGCTCCAGGAGCTTCTGCTGGCCACCGGAGAGGTTGGAGGCATATTCATCTCGCAGATGATCTATCTCCAGGAACTCAAGTATCTCGATAGCCTTGTCAATGAGTTCCGCTTCCTCCTCCAGGACTCTCGGCCATCGTAGGAAGACCGCAACCAGGTCCTCTCCCGATTGACCCCTTGGGGCAAGGAGCATGTTCTCCATGACCGTCATCTTCGGAAACACGCGCGTGACCTGGAAGCTTCTGACAAGCCGCTCCTTCGCCACCTGGTGTGGCTTGAGCTCGGTGATATCCCTGCCCCGGAAGAGGATGCTCCCCGAGTCGGGTTTGTAGTGCCCCGCCATGATGTTGATCATGGTCGTCTTGCCCGAGCCGTTGGGGCCTATCAGGCCAACCAGTGTGGATTCCTCAACCTCGAGTGAGGCGTGGTCGAGGGCGGTCAATCCCCCGAAGTGCTTGCAGATGTCCTCTGCCACCAGAAGCGTCAACGCGCTATCACCTTCGTCTTCTTCTCCTCGATAACGCCTTGGGGCCTGTAGAGTAGAAATACTATGATGAGCAACCCGATTATGATCCATCTCAGGTTGACCTGGGTTCCGGTTGAAACATCTATGACGTCCTTGATCATTCGGGTCGACCTCTCGAACATCTGTATCAGGAACGCTCCCAGAATGACGCCATAGTTGCTCGCGGTCCCGCCCACTATCATCATGGTCCAGACGGAGAAGGTAAGCAGGGGCATGAACATATCGGGGCTGATGAACGTGATGTAGTGGGCGAAGAGGCTTCCCGCCGCACCGGCCATGCAGGACCCAACGACCAGCGACTTGGTCTTGAAGATGAAGATGTTCTTACCAAGGGCCTCGGTGGCCACCTCATCCTCCCTGATACCCTTGAGGACCCGTCCGAAGGGCGAGGAGATCATGCGCTGTGCGATGAGCAGGAACACCAGTAGACATAGCCAGACCAGGCCGAGGTAGAAGTAGTGGTAGTAGCCGCCGAAGAGGCCCGAAAGGGGCTTGGGGATGTTCCTGATCCCCATCGGCCCCAGGCCATATGACCTCTCGTTCAGGAGGATAAGGCGGACTATCTCGGCCATTGCGATGGTGGTTATGGCCAGGTAGTCCTCCCTCAGCTTCAAAGTGGGAAGGGCCACGAGGAAACCGAGCAGGCCTGCAACCAGGATCGCTGCGAGCAAGCCGCCGATGAAGGGGAAGCCGGCAACGGTCAGCATCGCCGATACGTAGGCACCGACGGCGAAGAAGGCCACCTTCCCGAAGTTCATCAGCTTGGTGTACCCCGCCTCGATGTTCAGGCTAAGGGCCAGTATGGCGAAGATCGCCACGTATGTGAGCGTATCGGCTATGTAGGCGAGCAGTGAGACCATGTTACTCCTTCTCCGAACCCATGATCCCAGTCGGTTTGACTAGGAGGACGATGATGAGCACCAAGAAAGCGATAGCCGGTCGGTATCCGGTTGAAATCGAGAGGGCCGCGAGGACAGTCACCCCAACGTTTTCCGCAAAGCCGAGGATGTAGGCGGCGAGTATGGTTCCATAGAAGTTGCCAACGCCTCCCAGAATCACCACCGCGAATGTGGAAAGGAGTATCTCCCATCCCAGCTGGGGGACGAGCCGGGTATCGGCACCCCTGAGCACACCGCCCACCCCCGCGAGGCCAGCGCCGAGGAACCAGACCCAGATCAAGATCCTATTCACGTTTATGCCGCAGGCAGCGGCGAGCGTGGGGTCGTCCGAGGTGGCTCTCATGGCCTTGCCCAGCTTGGTTCTGGTCAGGAAGAGGTGGGTCAGGGTCACCAGGAAAACGGCGGTGGCGATTATCATCAAGTGTAGACTGGTTATGTTGATCTCGGACCCGAAAACGGTGAACGTGTATCTGGTCGTGTTGAGATTGTACCAGGCGAATCTTGGGCCCCAGATCTGTTGAATGCTGTGGCGGATTACGAGGCCCAGACCGATCGATGCAACCATCAGGGATATCCTGCCGCCGCCCTTGTCCCTGAGGGGCCTGAACACCAGGAACTCGGATGCCACCCCTAGGATACCGGCGACCACGAATCCGCCCACCATGGAGATTAGCAGGTTCTCCCCGACTACCCGGTTGAGGAAGAGCCCGAAGTATGCCCCGATAGCCACCAGCTCGGCGTGGGAGAAATTGGCAAATCTCAGGATGCGATAGACTAGAGTGAGGCCTATCGCCACGAGCGCATAGATGCTCCCGGTCAGGATCGAGTTGATGAACACCTGCAGGTAGTTGACGGCCAACGGCTAGCTGCAACAAGAACGCGGATTTATAAATTCCACAGTCTTGGAACGGCTCGGAAGAACCCCCTGCTCCGTTCACACAAGGACCACTTTTATTCGCCTCCGACCGCGGGGAAGTCGAATGCTGCCATCGTCCAGGGAGGACACGAGGCTATTCCTGGCCCTGCTCGCAAATTTCATCCTTTTCGGGGTAACCCTGACGATAGTTGCCGCCACGGTGCCCGAGATAATTCGGGAATTCGATTGGAGCTATCTCTCCATGGGAGCAATAGTCAGCGCCCCTCCCGTCGGGTATTTTCTGTCGACGTTTCTTTCAGGGATGCTGATCGGAAGGATGGAACCCAAAACGGTTCTTGTCGGAGGCCTCCTGCTTCAGAGCGTCGGGCTGTTCCTGTTTGGACTCACATCTATGGTTGCACCAAATCTTCTCTTGGCCTTCATGATCGGTATAGGACAGGGCTCCACGGAAGTTGTCACCAATTTCTGTGTCGTCCAGATGGAAGAGGGGCAGCAGAGCAGGTTGATCAACCTCATGCACGGGGCACTGCCAGTGGGTGCTGTGTGTGGGCCGTTTCTTATGGGCATGCTCTTCCTCACAGGAGCTGGCTGGGGCTGGATGTACCGGGGGTTGGGGTTGCTCACCCTAGGTGTGGCCGCCCTTCTGTCGGCCTTCTCGTACGACCGCTTCACTGTAGATGACGGGCCTGGGCCCGAGCCCGGAATCGCCCAACGGATGGGGAGGCCTCTGCTACTCCTTCTCTGCGGGCTAATGTTTCTCTTCGTGGGTGCCGAGATGGGTGTATCGTCGTGGATATCGGAGTACTTCGTGCAGGTCCTCGGGTCTAATTCCTCGATCGGAGCGTGGATGGTTTCCGTGTTCTGGTTCGGTGTCTTTGTCGGCAGGGTATCTGTGTCCTTGCTATACAGGAGTTCCCGTCAGACCGGTTTACTAGTGATCTTGGGCATCTCGTCGACCGTACTGCTTTCCGTTTCGTTGGCCGCGAGTACCGTCCCCACCGCGGCGGGCTCATTTCTACTGAGCGGACTGGGCTTCTCCGCCATATATCCCGTTGTCACCGCGACAGCGGGCCACAGATTCCCGGAGATCAGGAGCATGGCGATCGGCACGGTTGCCAGCTGCGGCGGTGTTGGTTCGTTTCTCTTTCCGTTACTGATTTCAAGCCTCGCCGGAAGCTACGGACTGAGACTCGGTTTCTGGTTCTGTGTGGGTTCATCTGCGGCCGGCGTTGTCCTGGCTATAGCTGCCAGAGGGAGGGCCGAAAGCATTATCGACGCTAAGTTATCCGAAGATTAGGAGGCCTGGGGCCTGGGGCCGGGCGTCAGAATTATAAGGAAACGCTCTTTGCACTCGGTAGTTGCGAGTCGGCAAGGATCGGTTGGTCGAGGATCTGACCCGAATGGGGATTGAGGAAGGTGACCACCTAGCCCTTGGTGTCTCCCTGAAGAGCATCGGGTATGTCGAAGGGGGCCCGGATGCACTGTTGGACGCTCTGCTGGAAACCGTCGGCGACGATGGCACGATATTCTTACCAGCCCACACTATGGGCTTCCGACTGTATCTGCTCAAACCGGGCAAACGGGTCAGGATGAGCGATGGCAGGATGTTCAGCCCCTGGGACTATGTCTTTGATCCCGACACAACGCCACCGGTGACCGGTCTCGTGCCGACCACCCTGTGGAAGAGGAATGGATCCTTCAGGTCGTCTCATCCCATCAACTCGATAGTTGCCATGGGAAAGGACGCTCGGTATCTGACGAGTCAGCACGATGATGGGGCCTCGCCATTCTCTCCATACTCGACTCTCGCAGATATGGATGGGAAGGCCCTGTTCATCGGGCTCAACGGCCGTCTGGTGGGACTGAGACATCGAGCACAGAGACTGGCCGGTCTGACGGAGGGGTTCCCGGCACTGGGGGGCGTGAGATATCGGCGGAGGGATAGTTCCATCGGGCTGTACAAGAGGGTCCCCAGCGGATGCGCCAAGGAACTCCCGCGGTTGAACGGGGAGCTGTTTGAACGTGGTGTACTCCACAGGGGGAATCTGGGCGAAGCTGAGTGCCTCACCGGCAAGGCAGAGGAGATCCTTGAATGCCTATCCAACAGGCTGAGATCAAATCCCGAGAGAGTTATCTGTGATGACCCGCGTTGCCTATGGTGCCGCTGCATAGAGACGAGGTATGACCTCCGTCATAGGATGAAGGGTGAGCATCTCTTCCAGAGAAGCAGACTGGCGCGTTCTGTGACGTCGGTGATAAATTCCCTGAGACTCCGTAACTGGTACTGGGCCGAGAAGGGCATGGGTCTCTACGCCAGGGCGCTGCGATTGGCGGAGAAAGCGATTTGAGGAGATATGAGGGATAAGCATGGATGATAGGCTGCAGGATTACCCGCTCAGGCCGTTTCCCAAGTTGATCATCAACTGTGCGCTGACGGGGATGGTACCTACCAAGGAGGACACGCCCCACGTTCCGGTGTCACCAGAAGAGGTTGCGCGGGACGCCGAGAGGGTTATCGAGGCTGGCGCCTCGATGCTGCACGTCCACGCTCGGGGCGAGGACGGGCTTCCCACCTACAGACCGGAGATCTATCGCGATATCATAGAGCGAGTCAGGGATATCGATTCAGAGGTCATCGTCTGCGCCTCGACGAGCGGGAGGGTCTTCAGAGATCCGGGGAAGAGGGGCGAGGTACTCGACCTGAAGGGAAGGGCGAAGCCGGATATGGCGAGTCTGACTCTAGGATCGTTCAACTTTCCAAGGGCTATCGTTTCGCTCGCCGAGGGGGAGTCCGATGGCCCGAGCCCGAGCATAAGCCCGAACCCGCCCGAGACCATCATGCTCCTGGCCCAGAGGATGAGTGAGCGCGGCATACTGCCTGAACTCGAGGTTTTCGAGGCCGGCATGATCAACTATGGCATCTACCTAATGCGGAAGGGTGTCATACCGAGCGACAGACCCTACTTCAATCTGATACTGGGCTCTCTGGGTGCGGCCAGGGCGAACATGACGACCCTTTCCCACATGGTCAGCTGCCTCCCGCCGGGAGCGGTATGGGCAGCGGCGGGCACGGGCAGGTTTCAACTCCCCGTGAACGCCGCGGCGGTGATAATGGGAGGGGGGGTTAGGGTCGGCGTGGAGGACAACATACATTTCGACTACAATAAGGAGAAGCTGGCCACCAACGAGATGCTGGTTAATAGGATAGCGAGGCTCGCACGGGAGCTCGGCCGTGATATCGCTTCTCCCCTCGAAACCAGGGATATGCTCGGAATATGACCGTAGAAAGCCAAGCGGCAAAGATGGACTTGCCGATCGTCCGAACCCCACCTTTTTCAGGTTCGAGGAGAAAGCTAGTGGGGAGATACTGAGATGTCAATCAGGGTTGGCGGGAAGGACGCTTTGATTGTCGTGGACTACCAGAGGGATTTCTGTCCGGGAGGCGCCCTGGCCGTCGAAGGGGGAGACGAGATAGCGTCGGCCCTGAACTCGTACGTAGATCTGTTCGAGAAGGCCGATGCCCCGATCTATGCGACAAGGGACTGGCACCCTTCGGATCACGTTTCCTTCAAGGAGAGAGGGGGCCAGTGGCCGCCACACTGTATAATGGGTTCGAACGGGGCGGAGTTCCAGGAGGATCTCGAGCTTCCTGAAAGCGCCAAGATAATCTCCAAGGGCACAGACCCGGGAAGGGAGGCATATTCAGGGTTCGAGGGTACTGATCTCGAGGATGACCTGAAGCGAGAGGGCATCGCTAGGCTGTTTGTGGGTGGTCTCGCGACCGACTACTGTGTGAAGAACACCGTTCTCGACGGTCTCAAGGCCGGGTTCGAGGCGAACCTGCTGCGCGACGCGACGAGGGCCGTGAATCTCCAGCCAGGGGATGGCAAGGAAGCGATCAACGAGATGGTCGAAGCCGGGGCAGATGTGGTGACTATGGAGGATCTGGTCCAGTAGCCGTCATGCTAGTATCCCTTCCTCTTGTCGATCACGCCTTCCAGCGGCCGTCCCTGCATGAACCTGCCGAGATTCCTCAAGAAGCGGTCGATCACCCTGTCCAGGCGCCGATCGGAAGCCCCGGCTATGTGAGGGGTCATCACTACATTATCCATCTTCCAGAGAGGACTGTCCGGAGACAGGGGCTCGATCTCGAATGCGTCGAGACCCGCGCCAGCTATCTGGCCCTCCTGGAGGGCCATGACCAGTGCACTCTGGTCTATCACCCCTCCCCGGGTCACATTCACCAGCAGGGCGGTATCCTTCATAATCTCTAGCTGATCGGCTCCGATCATGCCCTCCGTGTCCTCGGTCAGAGGGCAACAGATCACCACTACGTCGGACTGCACCAGCAGGTCGGAGAGCCGGGATGGTTCCCACAGTTGGTCGATGAAAGGGGGCCTATCAACCACCTCGGGGTCGACCGCCAATACCCTCATCTCCCAGCCCTGGGACCTCTGTGCAACCCCGGTTCCCGCTCCCCCGAGGCCTATGATTCCGAGGACCTTGCCCCCGAGTTCGGTGGCGGTATCCCTGAGCTCGTTTCTCCTGTCCCAGCTACCCTCCCTCATGAAGAGGCCTATCTTCCGGGTCAGTGCCAGTATGAACCCCCAGGCGTGCTCAGCTAAAGGCTTACCCGCCAGGCCCTTGCCGCTGGTCAATATCACTTCGCTACGGACCAATTCCGGAAAGAGGAGGCCATCGACGCCAGCGCTTATGGTCTGCACCCATTTCAGGTCTTCGGCCGCCTCGAAAACGGGGCGATTCAATCCGCCCAGTATGATATCCGCGTCAACCGCCTCGGCGAGCATCTGCCCCCGGTCTGTGGCTAAGACAACACTGATTTCGGGGAAAGCTTCGCGAATCCTTTCCACATCTTTGTCCGGTATATCCCGGTTGATGAGAACCTTGAGGGCCATGAGATTCACTCACACGGAGTTGGATCGCGCAACTGAAAACTGGTCCTGAATCCACTGTCTGTTCCCGGTCACGTGAAGAAGCGGCGGGAGGGAATCAAGGCGGGTTATCGGTGGTGATGGTAGGTCCGTTCTGCAATCTATCCACCCATTTGCATCCGCCAGTCTGGATACGATAGCCTTTTCTTGCTGACCAGTTGATACACCCACTTGTATGGAGGCAGGCCCCTGTCCGCGGCAACAACGAGCGGGTCGGCCCTTCTCCCAAGCTGTTCCTCCTCCCATCGTCTGAGCCTCAAGGCATACTCGTCCAGGATCTCGGGTTGTTGGGAGGAGAGTTCGTTCAGCTCTCCCGGGTCGGTTGAGATCTCGTAGAGCTCCTCGTCGGGGCATGGCCAGAAGCCGTAGTCTATGCACCTTATGTACTTCCAATCGTCGGTGACCATGGCCCTCTTTGCCTGCCATGCTCCCTGATTCGTATAGATCACATCCCTGACTCTATCTATATCGCCTCTCATCAGGGGAATCAGGCTCTCTCCCTCGATTTCGTCGGGTATGTCGATGCCCGCCAGATCCAGAACGGTGGGAGCAAGGTCGATGTTCTGAACGAAAGACCCAGAGCGGCGTATTGAAGCCTCCGACCACCGAATCAACAGGGGTACGTGGATCGTTGGTTCGTAGACACCGGCATGATCGAAGTAGAGCGAATGCTCTCCCAGGCTTTCGCCGTGATCCGCCGTGATCACAACCAGCGTTTCGTTCAGGGCACCCTTCTCCCACACCGCATCCAACAGTTCATTGACCCGGTCATCCACGTACCTGATGGCAGCATCGTATTGAGCCCTGATGTACTCTGCGTCCATTACCCCCTTGCCGATTGTGTCGATCTTCCTCTTGAGGAAGGGCCACACGCCAGATTCCGTGGCTTCCGAGAGGCTTTCATTATCGGGATCGCATTCGTCACCATCGTAGAACATCCTGTCAAAATCCTTGCCGGGCTTGTACTCGTGGATGTCCCAGTAGTGAACGAAGAGGAAGAAGTCCTCATCCGCGTGGGACTCGATCCAGGGAATCGCGTAGGAGTTGATGTCATCGGCCGTCACCCTCTGGGTCAGGCTCCTGGTACCCGCGGCGGCGTTCATGTAGTATTCGAAGCCCTTGGCGAAGTACTCCTTCATGTTGAATAGGGTGCTGACCGCGGCGGTGGCGTACGAGTTCCTCTCCATGATAGAGGGGAGCCAGGGAGATTCCTCATCGAGCCATTCATGATCGGCGTGTGACACGATTCCGCTTGTGATTCCAGGCTGGCCGGTGAAGGTCGATGTGAAACTCGGCTGGGTAGGCACATCCGTTGGGTAGGCCCTCTCGAATAGCACCGACTCGTCCCCTATCCGGTCGATATTGGGTGACGTATCCAGAGTGTAGCCGTAGCAACCGAGGTGGTCAAACCTCAGGGTATCCAGGAATATCATCAGGAAGTTCATGGGGTATGGAGGGGAGTTCTTGAGTATAAAGGTGATGCCGGGGATCAAACCGCATTAAGTCAGGGGGAGGATATTCACGGGGATTAGGTCGCCCTTCCTTCCTGAGCCCGTATGAAACCCATGATCGATTCCGCGACTTCGGCAGGCCTCTCGTAGCAGAGGACGTGGGAAGCGTCCCGTACCCAGTGGATTTCGATATTCTCTCTTCGGGGTATCCTCATCTGGTCGAGCGTCGGTATCGCTCTACCCCGATCTCCCCAGATCTCAAGGATCGGTATGTCGGTCTGACACAGGAAACCGTACCCGTCCCATCTGGTCCAGATCTTGACGAATTCACGGATCTGGCTCTCGGACCAACCCTCGACCTGTCTCTCCCGGATCTTCTTGCGTTCTTCCAGCTGTTCCTCAGTAGGGTGTTCACCTTCAGGCCGTCGAAGGCCTGCTGTTGGACCTCGGATCTGGTCCATCCCTCTATGGCGATGATGCCCTTTACCAGGTGGGGCCTCTGGCTGCCCATCTCCAGTGCCACCATGCCGCCGATGCTGGATCCGGTGACGTAGAAGTCCTTCAGGCCCTCTGCACAGCAGGTATCCAGGACGTCTGTGGCGAACTGTTCGATCGAGCCGTTTCGCGGCGGCGGCGAGCTATTTCCGTGTCCCCTCAGCTCCACGATCAGGAGTGAGAGGTCCGGATCGAGTTTCCCGACAACCTTGCCCAGGCTGCCTGCGTCACCGAAGCTGCCGGGTATGGCAACCAGTGCCGGACTGGAACAGCGGCTGACATAGTAGCAGATATGCCCCTCATCCGTGTTACGACGCCTCTGGTCAAAGGTTCTTCCACCGATCAGCACTGAGCCACCTTCCGAGGCATTCGCATATAAGTTGTCTCAATGGCACATAGCACAAGGTCAAGTTATAAGCCCCCAGCGTGCCAGTGGCACCATGTTCAAGGATGGTTTACTGCTGACAGGCGGCGAACACGCAAGACTGCATCGCGGACCGTACGGGGTCCGGACCTATCTTCCTGAGGAATGCGAGCGCGGGTTCACGCTCTTCTCCCCCGCATATGGATATCGGGAGTACCTGATCTCCATGAGGGGCCTGGTTGTACACACCTGGCCGGTAACACACACCAACGTGGCCGAGCTGCTGCCGGATGGGAGCATTCTGACCCATAACGACGGTAGCTGGCTGGAACAGATCGATGCAGACGGGTCAGTCTCCTGGAGATGGGAGGGGGACGAAGACCTTGATCTGGTGACCCACCACGATTTCTACAACGTTGACGGAAGGGAGATCGTACATCTTGCCAGGGTCGAGGAGCCGGTCAGGGAGGGCGTATACCAGAAGGGGGTCAAGCCCGACTCGATGAAGACCGATCTTATCATGAGGATAGATCGGAGAGGGCAGGTCCTATGGAAGTTCTCCTTCGGCGACCACATCGAGGAGATATCTGAACTCTCGGGGCTTCCGCTCCCGATCCCGTATGCAAAGGAAACCCCGGACGGATACGTCCCCAGGGGACCATCCGACTGGGCACACACTAACACGGTCGAGGTTCTGCCAAGAACCCCCCTCGGGGAGAGGGACGCCAGGTTCAAGGCCGGCAACATACTGGTGAGCTTCAGGGCACTGGACATCATCGCGATCATCGATCCCGATCTGGATGCCGTGGTCTGGTGCTACGGGCTGGGGGAACTCGACGGGCAGCACCAGCCGACCATGCTGCCCGATGGCCACATACTGATATTCGATAACGGGACCTACCGAGGCCATTCGATTGTGAAGGAGATAGAACCATCCTCGGGGACGGTGGTATGGCAGTACTCCAACGGATCGGATTTCTACTCGCCATTCAGATCAGGCGTTCAGAGGCTGGATAACGGGAACACACTGATATGCGAGTGCGACGCCGGGCACCTCTTCGAAGTCACGGAGAAGGGCAAGATAGTCTGGGACTACTACTCCCCCTTCGTTGGACAGGGACCCGCTCACCTGGGAAAGCGAATACACCGGGCGACACGCTACAACGACTCATATGTCGAACCGCTGCTGAAGAACAGAAAGGACAGGGTGATCGCCGAGGTCGATGAAGCCGGAAACCCGATCAGAAGCTATACAGACCTGATCAAGCTTTACGAATCCTGAGACCCCTTCACGCCAGTATCTGAGGGTGTCTGCCGGCCCCTCGAGTTACCCCTCGACGGCTGATGGAACATAGAAAAGGCTCTCCAGCCAAGTGGATCAGTTGAATTCGAAGCTACTATCTCTCCTTCTAGTCTGCGCACTTCTGCCGGTTGCGACTCCCAGGGCGGTCAGAAAGGACCCCGAGACGGGGAGGATAAGAATCCTCTATCTCGGCGATACCTGGGGAACCACGCCCTTCCACAAGATACGAGTTGACCCCTCCTTCGTGCCCTCCCCCGTGCCAGCCAGCTACTCACACAACTTGGGGCTCAGCGACGCGAAGATCAGGAGGATGATGAGGCTGTATCTGCCCAGGACGTATGATGGCTTGATATCAGACTACGACTTGGTGCTGATGAGCGATACGAACATGGTCTTCTACGGTGTTCGGGACCTCACGTGGATCGAGGATGGGGTCCGCGATGCCGGCATGGGCCTGATGATGGTGGGCGGGGCGGAGTCCTTCGGCTCCGAGGGCTACACTCCGTGGGGATCCTCGCCGATAGAGGAAGCTCTGCCCACCATATGTCTCGACAACAAGGTAACGAAGCACCTCTTCGAGGTGAAGCCCTCTGACCCCGACCACCCCTTCTCTACCTCGCTGGATTGGAGTCAGATGCCCCCATTCAGCGGCATGAACCTGATAAAGGAGAAAGCGGGAAGCGATGTGGTTCTTGTAACCGGGGACTCGAAGGCGACCCCGGTTCTCGTGTACTGGGACTACGGCACGGGGTCTTCGGTGGCTCACCTGCCGGACCTCACTCCGGCATGGGGCGGCCTGGTGATGCAGTGGAAATACTACGCGGATTACGTGGCAAATCTGCTGTTTCTCGCCACCGGCGCGGAGATTCCCCAGGACCAGTTCCTTCTACACGATATTAGGCAGGGTTTCGAGGACTATCATTCTAAGAGATCGCTGACGATGAGCGTGATGGAGTTTGCGTCCAGGTTTGGGGCACAGATCCAGCCGGCGGAGGAGGCATTGCAGGAGATCACCTCGAGGTACAGGGAGGCCGAGGACAGCTACCTGTCGCAGGAGTACGAGGCCACGGCCGATATGCTGGAGGAGATCGATGGGGATCTCAAGGCGTTGGAGAAGACGGTGCTGAAGATGAAGGACAAGGCGCTTCTCTGGATATACGTCATCGAGTGGATGGTGGTGTCCGGCACCCTTATACTCTGCGGGTCGATACTGTGGGCCCTGATGATCAGGAGGAGACTATACCGTGAGGTTCGGACCACCAGGCTAAGTGAAGCCAAGACTGATGGTGGTTGAGTCAATCTCGGCGCCAGGGTAGAAGCCACCCGATCGAGAGGCAGATGGATGCGCCGATGATTTCGGCGAGTAGAATACCGGCCTCCTGGACCTTGACCCTGAAGAAATACGGGTCTCCCCTGGTGCCGTACTGATTGGTGAAGGAGCCGATCAGGAAATCGTCATCGGTTACCTGCCGGAATCCGCCGATGGAGTATATGCTGTGGGGCAACTCGGGGCTTCGACCGAGGTCCTCCCAGGTCTCCCCGTTGTCATGGCTCACAAGCACGCCCACGTAACGCCAATCCACCAGGCTAATGTAGTAGAGAGGTGCCGATCCAGGGCCAGTCACGAAGAAGCCGTCAAGCCCCCTGATCGATATGTTCCCCCCGCTCCACGACGGCTGTATCCGCCTGTCTATCACCCCGGTCTCTGAATCCAATCGAACGTAATGCTGCCGAGGCTCGGGGGTCTGCGCCAGGTAGGCGAAGTGCACCTTTCCGTTTTTGACAACCATGTTGGAGAGCCAAGTATGATACTCGTATTCATCGGGTAGAATGATCTGGGTTGCCGGGCCTGTGTCATCGGGAATGATAGGCGTCTTCAGCAGCTTCCCGTCCGCTCTGTGCCAAGTCTCACCCCGATCCGGGCTGTAGATGTAGTGGATATCCCAGTAGAGGTACTCCCCCTTGTGCTGCGTAGTCCAAGCGTGGTGAAGTACCCCCGTCTCATCCATGAATAGGTGTGGATACTGGGTGGTGGCGTTATCCCCGCTGAAATCCACCACCTGCCTCCGCCTGATGTATCGACCATCGGTGGCGTTCATCATGAATAGCTTCCCGTAGTGGTTGAAGACGAAGGCCTTGCCGGTTGTACCGTCGTACGCCATGGCGTACTTCCCGCTGGCCGCGAAGTCGATCCTGGAGATCTCCGGATCGGTGTAGTTACGTTCCGCCAGAAACCTGAAGAAGAGGAATGGGTACTTCGGGTCGGATTCGTCGCTGCAAAGCGCCAGAATGTTGTTGTCTTCGTCCGTCTCCAGGCACGCCGTCTTGGACCCCACGGTGGGGGACCTGTAGATCGTCTGGAAGCTCTTGCCGCCGTCGATGCTCCTGAGGAGACTCCAGTTACCGGGCCAAGGTGCCTCATCCTCGTAGTCCACAAGATAGGTCAGGAATATGCCGTTGTCGTTCTGGATCACTTTCTGGTTGTGGCTCTGGAAGGTCGCATAGTATGTGCAGTTGAAGTCTATCCGGGTAAGTTCGAAATCGCCCGTGGATAGATTCGATTCAGTCCCTATCTCGTTCTTATCCAGGGAAACCTGCCCTCCATGCGGAGGGTCCTGTATACACGAGACGCCAACGGGCAACAGGAGCAGGAACGCGACCAGGAAGAACACGGTCTCATTGCATGGTCGGGCCACGGTTATCCCTTTGCGTAACCGAGAACGGCATAAATAGATATCCGATCCTCCGGCGAACATAGCTGACGCTGAATGGGCAGGCTAGGGAACGCGCCGATGTGTGGGCCCTACTTCTCCATGTGAACGTCGAGCTGCGGGAAGGGAATCTCGATACCCTCTTTGTTGTAGGCTTCCAGTATGCCCTGGGCGATCTCCCCCTTCACGGTCCAGTAGTCCTCGGTCTTGGCCCACGGGCGCAGCTGAAGGTTGACCGAGGAATCCGCAAGCTCCGTTAGCATCACCGAGGGTTCAGGTTCATCGAGTACCATCTCATGGCCCTTCATCAGATCCATGGCGATACCGACAGCCTTGTCGACGGGGCTTGAGTAGCCTATTCCCACATTCACATCGACCCTTCTGGTCGGCATCCTAGTGTAGTTGATAACGGGGCTGCCCCAGACGATCTTGTTGGGGATGGTGAGGAACTGGTTGTCCGGCGTGATCAGTTCTGTGGCGAGCAGCCCGACGGCCTCTACCTTGCCCTTCATCCCGGCGACCTCGACCACCTCGTCCTTGTCTATCGGTCTCAGGGCGGCGACCCAGACACCGGCAGCGATATTGTTGAAGCTATCCTGCATACCGAAACCGAGTACCAGCCCAAGCACCGCAGACAGGCCAAGTATGACCGGGGAGATGCTGACCATCGTGCTTGCCGCAAATAGTATTACCACCACGTAGAGTATTACCTCAAGGAAGCGAGCAAGAAAGGTCACTATCAGTTCCGGCAGCTTGGTCTTCTTCAGACTCTTCTTGAAAATCGAGAGCGCGACCTTGACGGCTATGAATCCAACAACAAGTATGATGACCGCAAATATGATGTCAAGCAAACTGATGTTGCCGACAATCTCTTCATCTAGGCTGATCAATCTAGACCTCCGATCGAATATGGACCCTTTACCTCTTCTTAAAGATTTCGGGCAACGGTCTTTTACAGCTGTCCCGCTGGGCCGGTCCCTCGGGCGGACAGAATCAGTCATATTTATCTAAGAAATCGCCTCGGTTTCATCGTTGAGCCGAATAACCATCCTCGTTTTCCTGATTCTGTCCGTTTCATGTGTCTGGGCCCAACCTACGATCAGGAACCTGGGCACCCCGGTGAGGGCGATGTCGATCAGGGGGTCGGTCTTGGTGAAGGACCCAGTCACCGGGCGTCCGACGTTCTACTCCGGGATGTTCACCAGCGCCGGAACCGCCCGTCTCATCAGATTCGACTACTCCGACGATTTCGTGGAGTACTTCCCGCTTCCCGGTACCCAGGGCGCGTACGGGCTGACCGAGGGCTTCGATGGGAGGATATACGTCGGCAGCATATACGATGCTAGGATATTCAGCTTCGATCCCGTCAGCAGGAGCATCACCGATCACGGGAGTGCCGGTGGGGAGGAGTATATATTCGAGCTGTGCACGGGGCCGGACGGCAGGATATACGGTGGAACTTATCCCAACGCGAAGGTGGTCATGTACGACCCGGTGGAGCAGAGAATCACAGATTTTGGCAGGATGCATGCTACCGAGAAATACGTGGGCGATCTGACCGTTGCCGACAATGGCCGGGTGTTCGCCGGTATATTCCCCCACGCCGATCTGGTGGTATACGACCCAGCGACCGGAAAGAAGAAAAGCATACTTCCGGACAAGTACAAGGTGGCCCAGGGCGTCGATCCCAACGCGGAGGGGGATATGGTTTTCGCGTCGGTGGATGGTACCCTGGTGATATTGGACGCTGACACGTACGAGGTCGTGAAGGAGATCGTACCCCCGGAGGGCGGTTATATAGGCACTCACAGGCCTATGTCCGGGGGCCCCCTCTTGATCCACGGGCTGCCCGGGGGTTATTACCGGTACAATTCCACCACGGGTGAGCTGGACCCGTATTACAAGCCCCAGTACTCCACCTACGACAATGAGACGGGCATCGCCTATGTCAGGGTCGGCGGGCGCCAGATCTTCCAGGCCCACAACCTGTCAAGCGGTGAGCTGTTGAGCGAGGTGGACGTGGGCAAGGATGGCGATGGGATGATGGTTTTCAGCCTGGGGACGGGGCCGGATGGATGCATCTACGGAGGGTCGGTGAGCCTGCTTCATCTGTTCAAGTACGACCCAGGGGCCGGCGTGCTTGAGGATCTGGGATTCCCGTATCCCGGTGGGGGCGGGGAGTTCTACAGCATCCATACCCATGGCGAGAAGCTGTACATGGCGGCATACTCGGATGCGGTCCTCGGGGTCTACGAACCGGGGAAGCCCTGGAACCCGGGCACGAGCCAAGGGTCGAATCCGAGGCGGATAGGGGAAACGGGGGGAGAACAGAACAGGCCCCACGCACTGACATCCTCCGCGGACGGCAGGGTATTCATAGGTAGCGAGCCGGCCTACGGGGAGCACGGGGGAGCGCTGTCGATCTACGACCCGGAGACGGATACCTTCGAGGTTCACAGGAATATAGTGCCGAACCAGACCGTCATGTCACTGACCCCCAGCCTGGATGGATGGACCATATACGGCGGATCGGATACTAGGGGCGGAACCGGTACGGATCCGATAACTGAGAGGGCCCACTTCTTCGGGTGGGATGTCAGGACCGGCGAGAAGATATTCGATATAGTGCCGGTGATGGCGGCCGACGGAATCAATGCCCTGATCACGGCACCGGACGGGAGGATCTACGGTGGGGCAGGGTCGGCCCTCTTCGTCTATGATCCGGACCTGGGAGAGGTGGTGCACGTTCAGGGATCCCTGGAGGGCGAGATCGAATCGATGGTCGTCGGCGGCGACGGCCTGATCTACGCCCGATCCGAAAGGGCGATATTCAGAATGAAGCCACTGTCCGAAGCAGGGGGGGAGGTCCGGCTGGAGCTTCTTCACCGCGGCGGCGAGGGTCGGGGCCTGGCACTCGATGATCAGGGCAGGGTCTACTTCGGGGACGGAACGGAAGTATGGGTTATCGAGAACATACCCGAGCACCGGCAGCCGTCGTATGATCTTTTGATCTACGGCGATGATCTGGAAGAAGGATGGTCTCTGACCCATTCGGGAGCCACTGTGGGTCTCGAATGGCCGGAAGGTGTGGAAGGGGGCCTCTGCCAGCGTTTGGATGTGGGTAGATACTGCACTCTGGAGTACGTGCCCCCGGAGCCATGGGACATCACCCTCTGGGGATACCGGCGACTGGCCTTGTCCATAAATCCCGGGAACTCGACATTGCGGAGCATAGTCATATCCAAAACGGGCCCCGGGAGCGGGGGCTCGGTTTCCCTTCTGAGCGACTACGATATCCAGCTCCAGCCCAACGAGTGGATGAGAGTAGAGGTGCCGGTTGAGGATCTGGACTGGGCATTTGGTTCGCGTATGGAATCGCTGAAGCTTGTCATCCTGGGCTCCGGTACCATGTATCTGGATTCGATCTCCCTCGAGATACAGGGAGGAGGACTGGTCTGGGCCGGCATACTCGTTTTCCTTCTCGCCTTCATCCGCCCCGGTCGCGCAGGCCAGGTCTAGCTATCGGTTCCTATTTTGGCGATCTGCCCCCGCGTGCGGCCGGAGTGAAAAATGGTGGTAAGGATGCCAGTCACCACCCCTGCGCTGGGAAATGACGGTTGCCATCACGGCTGAAATGTCAGCAAGGGATGCCAGCATCCCAATTGTCAAAAGAACGATCTCCTATCTAGTTCGCGTGATCGGGTTCGATCTACAACATTCTTGGTCGCGGCTGGTGGAAGGGAAGCAGATAACAGCATGTGAAGGAGCAGAGGCCGGAGGTAGGCAGTTGAAAGACAAGGAAGCCGGCTTGAGGCTTTTTGTGGCCCCGGATGGAGATGATTCTAGGTCAGGGACCGAGATTGATGCCCCTGTGGCGACCCTGGAGAGGGCCCGGGACATCCTGAGGGAGATCGGGATTCCGCGGGGAGGGGCCACTGTGAACATCCTACCGGGAGACTACGAGAGGCAGGACTCCCTTCAGCTCACCGAGGAGGACTCCGGAAGTGCGGATGGTAGGGTGACCTTCACTGCCTCTGGGGGCCGTGTCCGTCTTCTCGCCGGTCGTACCGTTTCCGGATTTGTACCCGTCTCGGAAGAGAGCATCCGGCGAAGGCTCCGGAGGGACGCAAGGGAATTCGTCATGGAGCTGGATCTGCGAAAACGGGGGTTCAAAGACATCGGCAGGCTCCGGCCCCGGGGATTCGGCCGCGCTACCAGCCCCTCCCATATGGAGCTCTACTTCGGCGGGAAGCGCATGGTTCTCGCACGGTGGCCAAACGACGGTTACGGCAAGATCACTGCAGCCGCGGAGGAGGTGTCGCTCGGAGACCGAGGTCGATTCGGGCGGCTGGAGTCCGGCTTCATCTTCAATAGCGATAGACCCGCCGGCTGGGAGAGCCTCGATGACGTCTGGATTCACGGCTACTGGGCATACGACTGGGCCAACACCTACGAACAGGTCGAGTCCATCGATCCCCATACGGGACTGATAAAGACAATGCCTCCCCACGGCATGTATGGCTTCAAACCAGGACAGAGGTTCTACTTCCTGAACGTGCTGGAGGAGCTCGACTCTCCGGGGGAGTACTACGTCGACCGCGATGCCGGCAAGCTCTACTTCTGGCCACCGGGAGACCCGGCGGTTTCCGAGGCGGCAGTGTCGATCCTGGACACCCCGATAATTCGAGTGGATGGAGCCTCCAACGTGACGATTCGTGGCCTGACCTTGGAATACGGAAGGGGCAACGGGATCGAGGTCCACGGGGGGAAGTCCGTCAAGATAACGGGATGCACGCTGCGGAACCTCGGCAACAACGGCATAGTGGTCGACGGGGGCAGGCGCCATGAGATATGCTGCAGCGATGTTCACGGTCTGGGTGATGCTGGAATTCGCATCAGTGGGGGCGATCGAAAGGACCTAGTTCCCTGCAACCATCTCGTGGACAACAACCATATCTGGCAAATGGGGCAGTGGTCCCGATCCTATCAGCCCGCAGTTCTGCTGGACGGAGTGAGGATAAGGATCTCCCACAACCTGATACACGACGGACCCCACAACGCTATACAACTTTCAGGCAACGAAAACATGGTCGAGTACAACCACATTCACCACGTCTGCGGCGACTCGGGGGACGTGGGGGCCTTCTATATGGGAAGGGATTGGACCGAGCGGGGTAACGTGGTACGCCACAACTACTTCCACGATACCGAGGGAGGAGCAGGAATGGGTTCCATGGCGGTCTACCTAGACGACTGCGCCAGCGGAACCGAGGTCCAGGGCAATATCTTCCTCAGGTGCACGAGGGCGGCCTTCATAGGCGGGGGTCGGGACAACCTCGTTGCCGGCAATATCTTCGTTGACTGCGAGTCGGCTGTGATGATCGACGGTCGGGGCCTGGACAAGACCCCGCACTGGCACAAGATGGTATACGTTACCATGAAGGAGCGCCTTGAGGCCGTTGACGGATGGCACCCACCCTACAGCGAGCGATACCCTCACTTGCTGGATCTCAAACCCTACTACTCCAGCGACGCCGGCGTGCCACCCGAGGGGAACATAATCGTCAACAACATCTGCTCGGGAGGTACATGGCTGACGATCCAATGGCACGCCGAGGAGGGAATGGTTCTGTTCAGGGACAACCTGGTGACAGAGGATCCATTGTTTATGGACCCTGAGGGGATGGATTTCCGCCCCAGGGAGGACTCCCCCGCATATCCTCAGGGCTACGAGGCCATACCCCTCCAGCAGATCGGGACCTACCCGAACGATGATAGGGCTCTAACTGAATCAGGGAGCGACCCCTGATCTTCACTCCCGCCCGGGCTACACTGGAGTTCCTGGCCCCTTGATGACGACATCCCCAGGATCCGAAGATTCCAAGCAGGCCATCATGACACGTCTAGGGTTCTGCTCTACCGCTTAGGAGGGGAATGGGAATCTTTTTGAGCATTGGTGCCGCATCCAAAGGCCATGGCAGGAAATCCGCCCGTGCGCCTGAAATGTGAGTACTCACGAGGTCTGCTGGGCATCGGGACCTCCCGTCCGCGTCTCAGCTGGCAGCTGAACCCCGGACCCAGGGGATACAGGCAGACGGCCTATCAGGTCCTGGTCGCCCACAACGAGGAATCCTTGGAGAGGGATGAAGGGGACCTGTGGGACAGTGGGAAGGTGGCCTCTGACAGCTCGATTCACATACAGTACGATGGGCACAAGCTGAAGTCGCGGATGCGCTGCTACTGGAAAGTAAGGATATGGGATCAGGACGGGAATCCCAGTCGATACAGCGAGACCTCCTGGTGGGAGATGGGCCTGCTGGAGAAATCCGACTGGAAGGCGAAGTGGATCGGGCTGGATTACCCGGTGGAGGATTTTGAGGGTGGGGCACCTGCCACGATGCTTCGGCGGGAGATACATCTTGATGACACGCCTGCCGATGCCCGTGTGTATGTGTCAGCCCTGGGACTTTACGAACTGTACATCAACGGTGAGAGGGTTGGTGGGGATGTCCTCACACCCGGTTGGACGGATTACGGGAGGAGGGTCCAGTATCAGACCTACGAGGTAACGGAGCTACTCCACGAGGGAGAGAATGTTATCGCAGCGGTTTGCGCCGAGGGATGGTACGCGGGGAGGATCGGATGGGACCCCGAACCGGGCAAGTACGGCAAGAGACCGAAGTTCCTATTCCAGCTAGAGGTCCTGATGGCGGATGGCTCGAGAGGTGATTTCATCACCGATGAGAGCTGGCGAGCGACCAACGAGGGTCCGGTTAGGGCTGCCTCGCTACTGGACGGCGAGACCCGGGACGGTAGACTGGAGACCGAAGGGTGGGACAAAACAGGGTTCGATGATTCTTGCTGGTCCTCAGCCTCGACATCTTCGGAGGACGTGCAACTTGTGCCTCAGTATTCCGAGCCGATAAGGGTGGTCGATGAGATCGATCCCGTCGAGGTGAAGGAGGTCTCTCCCGGCGTGTTTGTCTTCGACATGGGACAGAACATGGTGGGCTGGGTCAGGTTGAGGATGAATGCCGAACGGGGAGGAGAGGTCGAGATCAAGCATGCCGAAGTGCTCAATCCCGACGGCACGATCTACACCGATAACCTGCGAACCGCCCGTCAGACCGATACCTACACGGCGAGCGGGAAGGGCGAGGAGGTCTTCGAGCCAAGGTTCACCTTCCACGGTTTCAGGTACGTGCAGGTCAAGGGATTGAAGGAGATAGGGGCCGGCTATCTCACGGGATGTGTCGTTCACTCCGATGCTCCGATCAGTGGCAGCTTCGAGTGTTCGGATCCGGTTCTAAACAGGCTGATGGAGAACATACTCTGGACCCAGAGGGGTAATATGGTGGGGATACCCACCGACTGTCCGCAGCGTGACGAGCGACTGGGGTGGACGGGGGATGCCCAGGCCTTCTCACAGACCAGCTGCTACAACATGAACATGGCGAGGTTCTATACAAAGTGGCTTCAAGATATGCGGGACGCCCAGGCCGAGGACGGCTGCTACTCGAATTTCGCTCCCAATCCGTGGAAGGGGGAGCGTTTCCGGGGTGCGCCGGCGTGGGGAGACGCGGGGGTGATAGTCGCTTGGAGGCTCTACCAGAACTACGCCGACACCGGGATACTGGAACAACACTACGAGTCGGCCCGAAGGTGGGTGGAGTTCATAAGGGAGAATAACCCGGACCTTGTCTGGAGGAATGAACGCGGAAACGACTACGGCGATTGGCTGAATGCCGACACCCTCAAGCTCGAAGGCTGGCCCGAGGAGGGCGCCGAGGTGCCAAAGGAGGTGTTCGCCACGGCCTTCTTCGCGCATTCCGCGCAGCTCCTGGCGAAGATGGCCTCGGTTCTTGGGCGGGAAGATGAGAGTAGTGAGTACGAAGATCTGGCGCAGGGCATCCGCGAGGCTTTCATCCGGGAGTTCGTGGAACGAGACGGGAGGATCAAGGGGGATACCCAGGCCGGCTATGCACTCGCGCTCCACTTCGATCTGGTCCCCGAGGAGCTGCGCGCAGCCGTGGCCGACCATATGCTGAGACGCATAGAGGCGTACGGAGGACGCGTCTCGACCGGGTTCCACGGGACAAGGGCCATGATGATCGAGCTCGTGAGAAGCGGTCACACCGATGCGGCCTACAAACTGCTGAATAACCGTGGCGTCCCGTCGTGGCGGCATATGGTGGAGGCGGGGGGAACGACAATCTGGGAGAGGTGGGATGGGTATGTCGAGGGACGTGGTTTCCAGGACCCGGGGATGAACTCCTTCAATCACTATGCGTTCGGCTCCGTTGGCGAGTGGATCTACCGCTTCATGGGCGGAATCGGCCTAGATGAAGAGGTGCCAGCTTACCGAAAGGCGGTGATTCAACCTCTGCCGGGCGGAAGGATAACCCATGCCAAGGCCCGTTACGATTCGGTCAACGGGATGATTGAGAGTTCGTGGGTCCTGGAGGGTGGGGAGTTCCGTCTGCATCTCGTGGTCCCGCCCAACTCGGAAGCTGAGGTCTATATTCCCACCTCAGATCCATCTTCGGTTACCGAGGGCGAAGAACCGATAGCGAAGTCCGCTGGTATTGCGCTGATCCAAAAGGAGGAAGGGTCGTTGATAGTCGGCGTTGAATCCGGAATCTTCGATTTTGTTTCCAGGATCAGTTAGTAACCTCTCAGGTGAAGGTATGGCTCGGGTGATGGGTCTTCCAACGGAAGTAACAATTTGTGAGTATCACAAGTAGGTGCGATAGTTGCGTTCTCTTTAAAGGCCACTCCCTGATATGAAAGTGCAATGAATTCAATCAACGGGCTGGTCACAAACCTGTCAGATGCATCAACTTCTATGGGACCCATACTCCGGCACCTGAAGTTCTCATACAAGGGCTTTCTAGCTAAGCTTGTTCCATGGTCGAGAGAGATTCGTAGGGAGCCTAGAGGAGCTTCGCCAGGAGCCAACGGAACGGTTGGAGAAGCTGGCGGCTTCATTATCCGCTATCAGTGAACCCGGCATCGTGGTAATGCAGAAGCCCGAGTATCCAGGCGATGATCGTGGCCGCTACAGGAACTGAGAGTTCTGCTACCGGCAGATAGGCGTATCCAATTTCATTGAATTCGGCAGACGCGAACCACATCGAGTATCGGTCTTCCTCCACCAATACCCGGGGGAACCAGACTCTCTCGTCCCAAGAACCCGACTCGCCTTGTAGCACCGGGTTTTGGGGGTTTCTCGACCAATCCACACCGTTGGACGATGTCGCGTGGCAGATCGTCCAATTCCTGCCTTCGATTCCTCTGTACCACATCTCGTAGCCGGACTCGACCCTTATCACACAAGCGTCCCGTACGGTTCCGGAATCGGGTCCAGAATCCGCCGCGAGTAGAACTGGATCGGGATGCTTGACCCAATGGATCCCGTCCTCGGAAGCCGCGTATCCTATGCCGTAGGTGATCTCTGGACGACTCTGGCACGTGTACCACATCTCGTATTGGCCGTCGTTGTACACCACCCAGGGGTCACCTACCCTTTCAGTGTCATACCACTCTGGCCCCGGTTTGAGAACAGGGTTCTGGGGATGCTTCTCCCACAATACCCCGTCTTGGGATGTTGCCAGATTGATGGTCCATATGTAGTCCGCATCAGAGCCCGTATACCAGATCTTATACCCCTCTTCATCCCGGATGACGCAGGGTGCGAATATGTATCTGGCGTCATAGGAATTTGAACCGTTGATGATCAGGGGGTTGTGTCCGTATCTCGTCCATTGAATCCTATCCGGGGACTCGGCCATACCGATACCGGAAGAAACACCATTGGTGGCGCTGTACCACATGACGTAGGCTTCGCCATCCTTGATAACCGACGCAGCATGGATCGTGAGATTGTCCCACCCATCGTCCGACAGTGGCATGACCGGATTGCCGGCGTGCTTGATCCACTGGCAGTGGCAGGTCTGGAGCGAGACTAAGAAGAGTACCGCTAGAATCGCAACCGCTGTTTCACGAAAGTTGAGCCGTGTGTATCTGGTGGTTGAAGACATCATGTTCCGAAATCTCCCGAAGCTCTTATGTTTGTGCCAGGCAGATTAATCGAGACGCCAGATTCCGATCGCTCTTGCGAATCGAACGATCAACCTGGAAATCAGCCCGGGTCATTCTTATGTCCATCGATCCCGTACTACCTCTCTTGTAGTTAATCGAGGGGAACGAAATGGAGAAACATGTCTTAGCTTTGTGGGTAGTTGTGGCCGTCCTTGCCGCGATACAACTGATGGGAATCTTGGGCGTCGTACAGCTAGGTAAAGAGGGTCCTCAGGGTCCGGAGGGTCCTCAGGGCGAGCAAGGGGAGGAAGGTGCTCAGGGTCCGGAGGGTCCTCAGGGCGAGCAAGGGGAGGAAGGTGCTCAGGGCCCCCAAGGCCTCCAAGGTCCGGAGGGTCCTCAAGGCGAGATCGGTCCACAAGGTCCGCAGGGGGAGAAGGGATTCGGGATGCCAGATTTCGATAGCGGGTGGAAGACCGTTGAACAGGGAAGCTACCTGGATATCGAGCACGGTCTGGGGACGACGCGCCTGCTGGTCTACATGGTGGGCAAGAGTGTGTACGGGGGCTTCGTGAATCAGGGCGGAACCGGCAGTGCAGCTCAGGGGGCATACTGGCTGCTGAGAAGTGATGACGTGGTCCGCGTTGTGAGGTCGATGACTGATAATACATACTCCGAGGTACGGGTTTACATCTGGAAGATACCATTAGTCCTTATACCTATAAACCCGATCATCACGATACCTTGAAGGAAACCTGACAGCTTACCGTCGGGAAGAAAGAAAGGAACCGCTTAGATTATAAGGTATGAGGTACTAGGAAACCAGCAATGTATATACGCAAGTTGCTGATCGCCTCTGTCCTGTTGTGGCTCGTATCCTCGGGGCTCTGCGCAGAACCGAAGGTGAACCCCAAGACGGGATTGATCAGGGTACTCTTCATGGGCGATTCCGAGATGCAGTCCGGAAAGGTTACACCGTTGATGGTCCAGGACCCCATGCTGCATCTGGAGACGGTTCCCGTGGAGGCCCTGACCTGGGCATTTGGTGGGGTTGATCAGGCCGCGAGGGGCCTCAGGGTCTACTTCCCCCGGGTGGCGAGACAGGTGTATGAGGGTTACGACGTTCTCATAATCGCCGATGCACGGGAGCCGTTCTTCTCGCACAAGATACAGAACTGGTTCAAGGAGGCGGTGATCACCCATGGATTGGGTTTCCTCATGGCGGGGGGTCCTCAGTCGTTCGGCGGGTACGAGCCCTGGGGCCACCCGAGCTGGGAGGGATCTCCGGTGGCTGACGTACTGCCCGTGGATCTGCTGAAGGACTGGAGATTCACGGATGCCAAGTTTCATCTAGTCCCGGCCCCCGGCCAGGGTGACCACCCTCTTCTGCGGCAGATACCGTGGAGGCAGGTCCCGCTCCACGACTACAACCGGGTCACGGCCAAACCAGGTTCGGTGGTGGTCGGGGTCAGCGATGAATATCCACCTGGAAGTCCCATCCTGACCTATATGGAGATGGGGGAGGGTCTTACGGAGGCCTTCGTATTCGACTGGGGCGGGGGAAGCGTGCGGGAGTTCCACAGATGGACCTACGGCTCGATAGCCGTCAGCAACCTGATATACTGGGTAGCCCGGGTCGCGATACCGGAGGACATGTCTCTGCATGTTAGCCTTCGCAGCAAGATCACCAAGTACATATCGATGAGGGACTTTGCCCTCTCGGTAATCGAGTTCGCCGAGAAGTTCAATGCGGAGGTGTCTCAGGCATCCAATGCCCTCTCCCAGGCGGATGAGGAGAGGGACCAGGTCATATCGAGGTACGTGAAGGGGGAATACGAGGCGAGCCTCACCCTGCTTGACGATGCCTTGGAGAATCTAGAGGAGGTATCACGCCTGGCAATCGAGGCTAAGGATCGAGCGCTCTTCTGGGTGTATGTGATAGAGTGGTTCACCGTGGCTGGGACAGGCCTGATCTGCGGGACGGTGGTGTGGACGCTGATGGTGAGGAGGGCCATGTATCGGGATGCCGGTCTGACCCGACTCAGTACAAGGGATTGATCTCGCTCTGGGACTCAAGGCTAGGCGCAAGCGGGGATCATCAGCAGATGGAGCTCTATTTCAGGCCTCGATTCGCATCCTTGTTGTCCGTACCTGCCTGTAGAGCCTTCGCCTGATCATTATCGACCAGATGAATATGCCCGAGATCATGGCGGTGCCCGTCACAGCGAGCCACTCGATTATGTACACCCACATCAGGGCGCGGTTCTTGAGATCCACTGCGTCCCTCTCGATCTCGTTCAGTTCATCGTGAACATCCTCGTAGATCTCAAGCGTTTCCTCGAATCTCAGGTCCAGATAGACCGGGAGGGCGCTCCTGATCAGGGAGTCCACTTCGTCCAGTCTCTCCATCATCCCGGCCGTGTTGGCCCCGAAGGAGTCACAGAACTCCAGAACGCCGAACAGCATGACCTTTCTGGTCCCGACGTCGAACATGCTCTGTCTCAGCTGGTGGACCAGGTAAACGTCCTGCGGAACGGGGCGGTGATTCAGGTATATCATCAGGTTTGCCCCGAAGTCGATGGCGTACTCCCACGGGTTGCCCCTGGTACACATAGTGTGGAGCTGACCGGGCTCCGAGCTGGGACCGATGATCTCACCGGCTACGGAGAAGACCCGTGCGTCACTGCCCTCCAGCTCCCAGGTCACCATCGCTGGATGGTCCTTGAACTCAGGACTCTCTATTCGTGCCAGCCTTGTGGCCCCGGGCTTGAGCTTGACCAGGTTGTGATGGAAGTTCGTCATGAAGGGTTGCTTTCGGTCCCAGGGGAGGCTCCTCATGAACTCGTGTTCCGGCTCATCGATCCTCATGTAG
>Ga0180432_10000607_pt1 | contig 59762 bp, 55 predicted proteins | sample SS_ome_10_FD_132414 | JGI IMG/M metagenome (GOLD analysis project Ga0180432, IMG submission 132414) | Hypersaline lake sediment archaeal communities from the Salton Sea, California, USA - SS_1_MS_2 metaG | ecosystem: Environmental > Aquatic > Non-marine Saline and Alkaline > Hypersaline >... | reverse complement strand
TTCCGCCGGCGGAAGAGATCAGTATGGACGCGCAGTTAGGAAATCTGGCCGTCTATTACAATCTGGATATCGGGGAGTTTAAGGAGGATCTGGGCATACCGGTCACCGACTATATCCCGGCCCGCACCACGCTGGAGCAGATTTCCCAAGAGTACAGCATTCCCATGGAAAAGATGCAGAGGTACTTTGCCGGGTTTTCGACGTATAGCGGTTGGATAACGCTTTTTTCACGAGGAGAACTCTGGGGGCCTGTGTTTAGAACATTGTTGATCACCATCGCCAGCCTGGTGGGTCTAAATGCTCTTTCCATTCTCACCGGGTACGGCCTGGCGGGGTTGCGGCGCAAGGATCAAATGTTCATCTATGGTCTTTACCTTCTACAGATGGTCATCCCGCCCATGCTCATCATCCTGCCTCAATTCATGATTGTGCAGCGGTTGGTGAGACTCTTACCTCACTCGGACGTGGCCGGGCCCACGCGCTATGCGGCCCAGATTCTGTCGGTTGTCCTGCTGAACATCCAGGGTGGAGCGCTGACCACGATGATCTATACCTCCACCATAGCCACCATCCCCCCGGACCTGGAAGAGTCGGCTATGATCGACGGAGCCAGCCGCTGGCAGTATCTCCGCCACATCCTGCTACCGCTCCTGAAGGTTCCCGTCGCGGCCGTGACGGTCACCATGCTCCCCACCATTTGGAATCAATTCCTCCAGCCTTACATCTATCTGGATGTGGCCAACACCACCTTGCTGCCATTTATCCAGCAGTACACGGGGCAGTACACCACCAACTTCCAGGTGGTTTACACTGGGGTATTTGTCTCTGTCCTACCGCTAGTGATCGTCTATGTGGTCTTCCGGCGGTGGTTCGTCAGTGGGGTAATGGCCGGGGCCGTCAAGGGCTAACAGCTTTCAGCGGCATGAGCGGTGGGTGGAGCGGCCCCAATCCACCGTATTCAGAGGCTCTGCCTCATCGACAACAAATCGCGACGTCACAATGAGAGAAAGGAGAATATGTACTATCGGTCGTGTCACTGCGACGATAGTACGAAACATACTATGGCCAATCTAACCGTTTCCAAAACCAGCGATTGCTTCGAGCGTGAGGGCAAGAGATTTTTCTACCTGGCCGATGCCGTCTGGCCGGCCCTCGCCAAGATCTCTTTTGCGGAATGGGAGGAATATCTGGAATACAGGAAAACGCAGGGGTTCAACGTGCTGCAAATCTGGATGCAGAACCGGAGCATTTTTGGCAATTGCCCGGCTGCCTTCCGGTTTGATGCCCAGGGGAATCCCGATTACTATACCATGGACGAGGAATACTTCGAAAGAGCCAGGAAGATACTGGCAATAGCCGTCCAAAAGGGGTTCATTCCTGCCTTGGCAGTGCTTTGGTCGGATAAGGTCAAAGACACGTGGATGTCTAGGCAGTACAAGCCTGATCATATTATGCCGCTAGACGCGGTTCAGCGGTACGCCGAGTATGTGGCCAAGGCCTTCGCTGAATTTGAGCCTATCTATCTGGTCAGCGGAGATACCAACTTTGAATCTGAAGAAACAAGCCAGGCCTATTTGATAGCCCTCGACACGATCAAGTCAATCTGTCCTGATGCTTTGACCACCATGCACATCTGGGGTGATTCTTCCTACTTGCCGGACGAGATCGTGCAATCAAGAATCGATTTCTACACCTACCAGTCAGGCCACAAGAGGCATTTGCAGCACTTCGCCTATCAATTTGCTCAAGATTTCTATCATCTGCCGGTCAAGAGACCCATCGTCAACGGCGAGCCATGCTTCGAGGGGTTGCATGGTTTGCTGGATTGGGGCGAGATCGAACAGGCCAGGTTTAGCGCCTTCGATGTGAGGAAAGCGATTTGGTCCAGTCTCTTGTCGGGGGCCAAGGCCGGCGTTGGCTACGGAGCCTTTGGCATATGGCCCTGGCACACCACGAATGGGCCGTGGTGGGAGCATTGGCTGCCGGGGGAGAGACCATGGGAGGGAGCAGAGTATTTTGGCCAACCCTATCCCTGGAAAACCGCGCTTAGATTCAGGGGCGCCTGGGATGCGTCGTTTGCCAAGTGGATATTTGAGACTTACAACCTGTTTGACATCGAGCCCCATTCCGGTATCTCGAATAAGACAGATGAGATAAGGATGTCCACCTCGGCCGACCTGGACAAAGTGCTAATCTATATTCCGTGTGCTGTTGAGGTTGAGGTGGGGCTAGATTTGAGTGACTACGATTGGACGCTTGTGAATCTTACGGATAGAGACATGGCCAAACCGGACATCGAGGTTAGCAAGGATTCATCAACCATCAAGATGCACCGTTTCAACTCCGATGTGCTGGCGATAGGGGTGAGGGATTAGTCCAGCGTCTGCGCTGCGAAACAGTTCAAGAAAGGAGTCGAGCAAATGCATTTCAAGCAAGTATGCGTTTGGGTCACAATGCTGCTGGCATTGCCGGTGTTTGCACTGGCATGCGCCCCATCTTCCACCCCGACTCCTGCGCCAACTCTAGCACCCACGCCTTCCTCTGGCGGCTGGACAGCCTACAACGCGGACAACGGCCTGGGAGGCAATATAGTTGCTGCTCTCGTTGTGGGGCCGGACGGCGCGTTGTGGGTCGGCCTGCGGGACGAAGACAACACCGCCGGCGTTTCGCGTTTCGATCCTTCGACAGGCCCAGGACAAAGTGGGGAGAATCTGACCCGCTACACCATGGACGACGGCCTCCCCTACCGCATGGTCTTGTCCATCGCCGCCGCGCCGGACGGCGTGATGTGGTTTGGGACCTTTGGCGCCGGCGTCGCGCGCTTCGATGGGGAAAACTGGACCACTTACAAGAAGGAAGAAGGCCTTCCCCACAACGAAATCCGTTCCATCGCCGTAGGCTCGGATGACACGGTGTGGCTCGCGACCAAGCGCGGCGTCGCGCGCTTCGATGGGCAGGACTGGACCATCTACACCACCGAAGACGGCCTGGCAAATGATAACGTCTACGCCGTCGTGGAAGCCCCGGACGGAGCGGTGTGGTTCGGTACTGAAGGCGGCGGCGTCTCGCGCTTCGATGGAGAAAGCTGGACCACCTACACCACCAGAGATGGCCTGGCGAACGACAATGTTCGGTCTGCGGCTGTCGGCCTGGACGAGGCGTTGTGGTTTGGCACTCTGGGGGGCGGCGTCTCCCGCTTCGATGGAGAAACCTGGACCACCTACACCACCGCAGAGGGCCTGGCGTCGAATATCGTCTACGCCATCACGGTGAGTCCCGAGGGCGCGCTTTGGTTCGGAACCTATGGCGGCGGCGTCTCCCGCTTCGATGGGGAGAACTGGACCACCTTCACCGAGAAGGACGGGTTGGCGGACAATGACGTTCAGGCCGTCGCCGTGAGCCCGGATGGCGCGGTGTGGATCGGCACGGAGGATAGTCTCTCCCGTTATGTGCCGGTTGAATAATCCAATCAAAGCAATCAAAGAAGCGCGCGTTTCGCGTCTCTAGATGAGTAGACAGTATCTAGGCGGTCGTTCAACAATAACCTCGCATTCTGGTATAATCCCCTCACATCAGAGTGGAGGGAAGCAGGATGTCGAAATACTTTGCGTCGCTCTCATTGATCCCGCTCGGCTTCACCCACCGGGAGAAAAGCGCATGAGTCGGGCAAAGATCCTTCCAGGGTATTGGTATGGCCGCCTGGCTGTCAATGCCGAGGCAGCGATATTCCATCAGTGGGAACAGCTTGAAGCTTCAGGCAGCATTGAGAATTTCCGCATCGCTGCCGGCGAAACGGAGGGATTTCGCGAAGGCTGGTTCTTTGCTGATTCGGATGCTTTCAAATGGCTGGACGCGGCTGCGCGAGTTTACGCCACTCACCCAAGCCCACGTTTGGCTGCATTGATGGATGATTTCATCGCGCTGATCGGCCGTGCCCAGAGACCCGATGGCTATATCTACACCTACAACCAGATCCATTTCCCTGATTCACGCTGGACCAACCTGCAAGTCGAGCATGAGCTGTACTGCCACGGCCATTTGATCGAGGTCGGCATCTCGCACTATGAGGCTACTAGGCGCAGCGACCTGCTCGGGATCGCCCGGCGGGCAGCAGACCGGATCGTGGCGGATTTCAAAGGTAAAGGGCCGGAGCACACCCCCGGACATCAGGAGATCGAGATCGCCTTATTGCGGCTGTACCAGCTAACCGGGCAGGCCGACTATCTGGATATGGCCAGGCAGTTCATTGAACAGCGCGGCCGCCAACGAGGATTCAGTCTCTCTATCTTCCAGCAGAATTCCAGCGCGGAACAGAGAAAGAAGAGGGTCAGGGAGCAGCGGCAAGCATATATGGCCGTCCATCCGGAATTCGCTCCATTCCAGGTCCCTGCCGGGAATGAGGCTAAAAAGCCCCGGAACATTGCTCTGCGCTATATGCTCAACGCCCTGACCGGCAAATACCTCCAGCAGCATGCCCCGGTCCGGTCCCAGACCGTACCCGTCGGGCACTCGGTCCGGTTTGCCTACCTGGAAACGGCAATCGCAATGCTAGCTCGGGAGAGTGGTGACTCGTCTTTTCTTGCTACTCTCGAGCGCACCTGGGATCATATGGTTTCCCGGAGGATGTATGTCACGGGCGGGATTGGCTCACTGCCCGCCCTGGAGGGCTTTGGTAAAGATTACGAACTCGATCCCGAAGTCGCCTATGCCGAGACCTGTGCCGCCCTGGGGAGTATGTTCTGGAACTGGGAGATGGTCCAACTGACCGGCAAGGCCCAGTACAGCGACCTGTTTGAATGGCAGCTATACAATGCTGCCGGAGTTGGCATGGGAGCCGAAGGTACCACCTACCTTTACAACAACCCACTAACCTGTAGAGGCGGCGTAACCCGCCAGGTGTGGTACGAGATCCCCTGCTGCCCATCCAACATCTCGCGCACGTGGGCCGACCTCGGAAAGTATCTGTACACAAGTGACGAGAGAAATGTCTGGGTACACCAATACGTGAACAGCGAGACGGTGCTTGAGGCGTGCGGCGCTGTGAGCCTCAAGATTGAAACCGGGCTCCCCTGGCAAGGAAATGTCCGGATCGAGGTCACGCCACGCGAAACCCGGGAATTCAGCCTGCACGTGCGCATTCCCTCCTGGGCAAAAGACACCTCGTTGCGAATAAACAACGAGAGGCAGGATTTCCCCACCGCAGATCCGGGAGATAGAGAGCAGACCGCCTCAGGCTATGATCCGCGGAGCAGTCGCTTCTGGAAGATCCAGCGGATTTGGGCGACTGGCGATGTGGTTGAGATCGATTTCAACATGGACATCCAACTGCGACGCGCCCACCCAAAGGTCAAGGGACACAAGGGCAAAGTAGCCATCACCGCTGGCCCACTGGTCTACTGCCTGGAGAGCGTAGATAACCACGAGGTGGATATTTTCAACATCCAGATCGATCCGGCCTCTCTGGCAGAACATTTCGATCCCGATCTACTTGGCGGCACAAGCGTGATCACAGCAAAATCTCTGGACTCGAACCCATTGGTTTTCATCCCCTACTGTCTCTGGGGTAACCGCGGACCGTCGCAGATGACAGTCTGGGTAAATGCGTGAAGGAATAAGTCCGCGCAGGCCGCTCCGGGACAGACATCGATTGGGGTCTGGTGGCAGGCAAAACCCAAACGATCTATTCCTGGGAAGACTATTATCTCGACGGCAGGGGACCGCCGTTGTGGTCTCACGATATCCTGCGCCCGGATGGCACGCCGTACAGTCAGGAGGAAGAAACCCTGATCCAAGAGATCACCCGAGTGGATAGGGGATGATCTCAGTCAGACCAAAAAAGCGCCAGGTACCGGAGGAAGCAGACAATGAAGGCAATCATCATCGGTTCAGGAATCGCGGGGCTGACGGCAGGCGCGGCACTCGCCAAAGCTGGGGTGGAAGTCACCGTGTTCGAACAGTATCACCGTCCGGGCGGGGTGACCGCCACGATCGAAAAAGATGGCTATCAATGGGATTTAGGGCAGTTGATGCTGGAAGGTTTCGGCAAAGATGAACCCATCGGGCAAATCCTGGTCGAACTGGGCATCCATGATCAGGTCCCATCAGAAATTGACCGGCGCGGCTACGTGTTCCCGGATTTTGAAATCCGCACGCCCGATACATATGGCGGGCCACAATGGCGGATGGAATTCCTCTTTAATTACACAAGATCAAACGATAGGAGTATGCCCAATGAGTGATTTTACAGTTTTCGATGTGGCCTATCCGCCCGAGGCCAAGCAGCGCGTTATTGTCAACACAGACGCCAAGAACGAAGCAGACGATCAATATGCGATTGTCCAGGCGGTACTGACGCCGTCATTCGAGCTTCACGGCATCATTCCGGCCCATTTTGGCACAGGCAAGTCCGCCACAAGCATGCAAGATAGCCACGACGAGACCATGCTGCTCCTGCGCCTGATGGGCCTGGAAGGAGAGGTACGGGTCGAAGACGGCGCGGCGCACGCCATCCCGGACGAATCGACGCCCGCCGATTCGCCCGGTGCCCGCCTGATCATCGAGGAGGCAATGAAGGATGACGATCGGCCGCTTCACGTCGCCTTCTACGGGCCGCTCACCGACATGGCGTCCGCCCTTCTGCTCGAACCCAAGATTGAGGACCGGAACGTTCGCGTGGTCTGGATCGGCGGGGGGGCTTGGCCGAACGGCGGCCGGGAATACAACCTCTCCAACGACATTCACGCCGCGAATGTGGTGATGAAGTCGAATCTGGAGGTGTGGCAGGTGCCCAGAAGCACGTACCGGACGATGGGTGTCACCTACGCCGAGTTGATCGAAAAAGTGTACCCCCAGGGCGAGATCGGCAAGTACCTGGTCGAACAGCTCTTGGAGTTCAACGCGAAGACACGTCCTGAGATGGAGTACCGCTCTCTGGGCGATTCCCCCTGCATCGGCATTATCATGGACCCCGAGTGCGGTCGATGGTCGTGGCGTCCTGCGCCGACATTCGACCCGCAGATGCACTACATTCACAGCGGACAATACCGTCCCATTCGGGTCTATGAGAACGTGAATACGCGATTCATCCACGAAGACCTTTTCGCGAAGCTCGCGCAGTTCATCCGGCGTGGGTCACTCTAAACCGTTGTGATTATTCGCCTTGCGGGCAGAAGCGCGGAACAGAACGTGTTCGAGTTAGAGTTTCTGCCCGCTTTCTTTCATTGGGATGAGTAGACCCGAAACGGCACGAAGTGAGGTAACTATGAGCGAACACATACCTGGCCCCAGGGGATGGGTAGCAGAGCAAGTTGAATTCTATGTATGAAGGAAGCGGTGGTACCGAAGGCTTAACCTTAGCGCCGCGCGTAGTCATCCTTACGGATTTTCCGCCTATCGACGTGATTCCCGGATCAACATTCAAACAAGGCGACCCGCCCGAAAAGTACTCCGACCCAGATGACGTCCAATCATTGATCCGTCTTCTCCTCTATGCAAATGATTTAGAAATCGAAGCACTCGTCGCTTCAGCGGGCACCCTGGCCAATATAGCGCGAAAACGGAACATTCTGGATGTGCTGGATGTATATGAACAAGTGCAGCCAAACCTGATCAAGCATGATCCCAGGTATCCTACTGCGGACACCCTACGTTCGGTAACCTGGCAGGGGATTGATGGCGCTTGGGGTACGCCTTACTTCGGAGTCAAGGGAAAGCCGCTAGACACGCTTCTGGGTGAGGGGAAAGATACAGAAGCATCGGAGGCAATCATCCGTGTTGTGGATAAGCCCGATCCCCGACCGGTTTGGGTTTGTGTCTGGGGTGGGTCGTGCGAGGTGGCCCAGGCCATCTGGAAAGTGCGACATACCCGAGAACCCGAAGCGTTCACCCGGTTCCTTGGCAAACTGAGAATCTACCTAATTTGCAGACAGGATAATACATCTGACTGGCTTCTCGACACCTTCCCCCGTTTGTTCATCATCCTCTCGGAGGATAATTACAAGGGCATGTTCTGGAATTCGCCTGGCTCCGATCCAACACTTTCTGACCTGGAATGGGCCAACGAAAACCTGCGCCAGGGACACGGGCCTTTGGGTGCAGCTTACCCACGGAGCGGATGGAATCACGAAGCTCCGGGGGTATGGGAGGGAGACACACCTTCGTACCTGCATCTGGTCAGCGCCGTACGTGGCGTGAACGATCCTGAGAAACCCGACGAAGGCGGCTGGGGCGGCAAGTTTGTCCGTCCTGATCCTGAGAGGAATCATTGGTTCGACGATCCGATGGGCCCAGAAGCAGTCTACCAGTGGCGAGCCGAAGTTCAAAAGGAATTCAAACGTCGGGCCGACTGGATGCTTCCATGAAAAACGAATCCAAGGGGAAAGAAAAGCCATGCGCATACTCATTATCGGTGGCACCGGCATCATCAGCACGGGCATTACCCGCCTGCTCATAGAGCGTGGCGACGATGTTGTTCTCTACAATCGAGGCCTGAGGCGCTCACTGGTCGAGGGTAATTACACCACAATCACCGGCGACCGCAAAGAGTTTTCGAGTTTTGAAAACCAGATGCAGGAAGCAGGCACCTTCGATTGTGTGATCGACATGGTCTGCTATCTGCCCGAAGAGGCAGAAAGCGCCGTTCGTGCATTCAAGGGCCGCACAGGGCAATACATCTTTTGCAGCACGGTGGACGTTTATACCAAACCCGCTGCCGCCTATCCCATCACAGAATCAGCCGAGCGCTTGCCCTCGGAGAAGTTCCCTTACGCCTACAATAAAGCACGCTGCGAAGAATTGCTCTTTGCCGCCCACGAGCGCGGCGATCTGGTCGTGACCAGCATCCGTCCGGGGCACACCTATGGCGAAGGCGGCAATAACCTCCTCCATGCTCTGGGCCAAGGCAATTACCACGTGGATCGCTTGAAAAAGGGGCAACCCATCATCGTACATGGCAACGGTACGTCCTTCTGGCCAACCTGTCACCGGGATGATGTGTCCGTGGCCTTTGTCGGGGCTATCGGCAATGAGAAGGCCAAGGGGCGCGGGTATCATGTGGCCGGCGAAGAATGGATGACCTGGGAGGGATATCACCAGGGGCTGGCGGAAGCCATTGGCGCCAAAGCGCCGGAATTCGTCCATATTCCTACGGACGTCCTGGTGCGTATCGCCCCTCAGGAGGCCTACTTGACCGAGGTGAACTTTCACTACAACAATCTCTTTGACAACACGGCAGCCAGGGAAGACCTGGGCTTTCGGGTGACGATTCCCTGGGTCGAGGGTGCGCGCCGGACCGTCAAGTGGCTGGAGGAGAATGGCAAGCTCGAAAAAAGTGGGGACTTCCCCCTTTACGATCGAATCATTGAAGCGTGGCGGCAGGCGGTTGGAAATCTGACAAGAGTAGATTGACAAGATGAATAGACAGTATCTAAACTCAGGGAGTCAGAAAATGCAATTGACCAAATTCAAGAACAAGCTGGGCAAGCTGCGGGTAGCAGCCGATCACCGCCATCTGGAATATGATGACGGCACGCCGTTTTTTTACCTGGGCGATACGGCCTGGGAGTTGTTTCATCGCCTGAACCGCGAGGAAGCGCAGTATTATCTGAGCAATCGCGCCGCGAAGGGATTTACGGTCATCCAGGCCGTTGCTCTGGCCGAACTAGGCGGGACAGATATTCCCAACGCGTACGGCGACCTCCCGTTGATCGACCGCGATCCCTCCAGACCCAATGCAGATTACTTTCGCCATGTAGATCAAATCGTGCAATATGCGGAGGAGTTGGGGCTGTTCATTGGTCTCTTGCCAACCTGGGGATCATGCTGGAAACTGGTTGGCGGAGATGACAGCGCCATCTTCACCGTCGAGAATGCCCGCGTCTATGGCCGATTTATCGGTGAACGTTATCGGGACAACGCCATCATCTGGATTTTGGGCGGCGATCAATTCATCGAAAGCGAAGAAGAACATGCCATCATAGAGGCGATGGCGCTGGGGCTGAAAGAAGGCGATGGGGGTGCGCACCTGATTACCTTTCACCCGCGCGGGCCGGGGCGTTCGGCCGAGTCTCTCCATCAGGCGGAATGGCTGGATTTCAACATGTGCCAGTCGTCGCACGGAGCGCACGACCACGACAACGGATTGTTCATTGACCACGACTACGCCCTTGAGCCGCCCAAGCCATCCGTGGATGGCGAGCCGCACTACGAAACCATGCCCGTCGGCTTCTATTACAAGGAGATCTCGCGCTACGACCGTTTCGACGATTATGACGCGCGCCAGGCTGCGTATTGGGCACTCATGGCGGGTGCGTGCGGCCATACCTATGGTCATAACTGCGTCTGGCAAATGTGGACACCCGAACAGGGGCCCAAGTTCTGGGCCAATATTCCCTGGTATGAATCGCTGGATCATGCAGGCGCATTTCAGATGGGATATGTGCGGCGTCTGTTCGAATCGTATCCGTTCCAGGAGTTGATACCCGCCCAGGATATGATCCTGGACGGACCAACCAGCGGCGGGGCAAAGATTAGGGCGACGCGGTCGAGAAATGGAACGTTTGCCTTCATCTACTCACCCAGAGGCGAGCCATTCACCATCGACAAGCGCGGGTTCAAGGCCAGGCGAGTCAAGGAATCCTGGTACGATCCGCGCTATGGCTGTACCTATTATGTTCATACGACCGTCAACGCATCCTTTCAAACCTATGTACCGCCGACCTCGGGCCGGGGCAATGATTGGATTCTGATCATGGAAGATGAAAAGGCCGACACTCCGTACCCCGGATTGTGAAATGATACCCGAACGAGGGAACTGAATATGGACAGTGGTCCAAACGCTGAAAACTTGCTGTGCGAATACGCAAGAAACCCCATAGCTATTGACGTTCTCTCTCCCAGGCTCTCGTGGGCGATGGAACATGGGGAGAGAGATCAAACCCAAACGGCTTATCAGATACTGGTATCCCGCGACTTGCCCAATCTGAGTGCAGACAGAGGTGAGATGTGGAACAGCGGGCAAGTGCCGTCGGCGCAATCGGTCAATGTCGTTTATGCGGGCGCGCCCCTGGAGAGTGGCCAAACGTACTATTGGAAAGTCCGGGTGTGGGATAATCAGGGCCGGGTCAGCCCCTACAGCCAACCGGCGACGTTTGAAATGGGCCTCCTAGAATCCGATGACTGGAAAAGTGGCTGGTATGGGTGCGATGGAGGTATGCTGGGCGGCGGGTTCTTGTTCCGCCGCAACTACGACCTGCCTAAAGAGATAAAACGGGCCAGAGTCTACATCTCCGGGCTGGGCTACTATGAGCTGCGGATCAATGGTCAAAAGGTGGGCGACCACGTCCTCGACCCCGCCTGGACGGAATACTCTAAAACGGTCCTGTACGTGACGTATGATGTGACCTCGTTGCTGAAAAAGGGCGAAAACGCCGTAGGCGTTATGCTAGGCAACGGCTGGTTTGGGAAGCCCCGGCTCCTATTCCAGTTGAATGTCGAATATGCGGATGGCACGAGCGAGGCGTTTGGTCATAAGGGCTGGGAATTGCAATGGATGGTCGCCCGCAGCCCTGTCCGGAACAACTCGATTTACGATGGTGAAACCTACGATGCCAGGCTTGAACAGCCGGGCTGGGATAGCCCCGATTTCCAGGCAGACCCGTTCGAGTGGAACCTTGCCCAGTGCGTTGAGGAGCCAGGGGGCGAGCTGAAAGCGCAGATGCTCGAGCCGATCAAGGTGGTTGAGACCCTTCAGCCCATAGCCCTGACCAACCCCAAGCCGGGGGTGTACGTCTACGACCTGGGCCAGAACATTGCCGGTTGGGCCAGGTTGACCGTACAAGGGCCGAGGGATACGGCTGTAACGCTCAAATTCGCCGAAACGCTCTATCCCGACGGCACGGTGAACCAGGAGAACCTGCGGACAGTCAAGGCGACCAACACCTATATTCTGAAGGGCGAAGGGCAAGAAGTTTACGAACCGCGGTTTACCTACTTTGGGTTTCGCTATGTCCAGGTCACCGGTTTTCCGGGAACGCCAAAATTTGAGGACATCCAGGGACGGGTGGTCAGGTCATCGGTGGAAAAAATCGGCGCTTTCACCTGTTCCAACGAATTGGTCAACCAGATTCAACGGAACATTGTGTGGACAGAAGCTAATAATCTGCACGGCTTGCCCACCGATTGCCCACAGCGCGACGAGCGCATGGCCTGGCTAAACGATATGACGGTGCGGGCCGAAGAGGCCATCTACAATTTCGATATGGTCAGGCTGTACACCAAATGGCTCAGAGATATCCGGGATGCCCAGGACAAAGAAACGGGCGCTGTCCCCGATACGGCCCCCTATCGCTGGGGGTCTCTGCCGGGAGATCCGGTAGATTGTTACACCTTTCTGACCTGGTTTATGTATCTCTATTACGGAGATAAGCGCATTCTGGAGCAGCACTATGAGGGCCTCAAGCAGTGGGTTGATTTTCTGGGCACACAAGCAGACGACCATATTGTGACGTATACCCGCTTTGGAGACTGGTGCACGCCCATCACGGATTGCTACCCGGCCGGCACAGAAGAAGTAGCTCCGGAGGATAGAGGCTCTTATGCCTGGGTTGGCGCTTATCCGTCGATTACGCCGGGAATCCTGATCTCTACCGCTTATTTCTATTACAACTGCATAACCCTGGTTTGTATTGCCGAAACCTTGGGCGAAACCCAGGATGCCCAACTCTACGCCGGGCAGGCCGAGTTGATCAAAGCGGCGTTCAACCAACGCTTTTTCGATACCGCCGAGGCGCAGTACGCCACCGGCAGCCAGGGCTGCAATGCTTTGCCTCTCTTTCTGAGCCTCGTGCCGGGCGATAAACAGGACGCCCTGCTCGAAAATATCGTCGATGATATTACGGAGAAACATGAGGGGCATTTGAACACAGGCAATCAGTGTACGAAATACATGTTCGAGGCATTGACCCAACTCGGCAGGGGGGATGTGGCTTACACCATGCTGACCCAAACCACCTATCCCGGTTGGGGTTACATGATCGAGCGGGGCGCGACCACCATCTGGGAACGGTGGGAAGAGATGACGGGCAAGGCCATGAACTCGCACGATCATCCCATGCTGGGCAGTATCGGGGCCTGGTTTTACAGCTACCTGGCCGGCCTGCAGCCCGACCCGGACCGGCCGGGCTGGGAACATATCCACATAAGGCCCTATCCTGTGGGTGATTTGAGCTATGTAGAGGCTTCTCTGGAGACGCCGCGTGGCCTGACTTCCTCGAAGTGGCAGCGAAACTCAACTAGTTTTAAGCTAGAAATAACCGTCCCGGCCAACAGCCAGGCCGAGGTAAGCTTACCCACGCTGGGATGGGCATCTGTGTCCGTTACCGAGGGTCGACAGACTATTTGGGACGGTGAATCCTTTGTGACGGGTATTCCCGGCATCCACGCTGCGCATCGAGAGGAAGGGTACGTGAGCTTTCAGGTTGGTTCGGGCAGTTATGAATTCGAGATCCAGAATGAGGGCGCGTAAGGGTAATCGCAAAGCAAAGCACAATGACCTTGATCACGAATCTAGTCTGTGAATATCGCCCCAACCCTCTGGGCATCGACGTCATCGCGCCTCGGCTCGGTTGGCAGATGCAAAGCGACCGGCGAGGGGCAAGGCAGACCGCCTATCGTATCCTGGCCGCCAGCGATCCGCAGCGGCTGCGCGAAGGTCAGGCCGATCTGTGGGACAGCGGCAAAGTCCAGACAGATCAATCCATTCATATCCCTTATGCCGGTGAGGAACCGAGTTCACGCCAACGAGTCTACTGGCAAGTGACCATTTGGGATGAAACCGGCCAGGCCAGCCACAGCGATCCGGCCTGGTTCGAGATAGGACTGTTGGAACGCAGCGATTGGAAAGGTGAGTGGATTGGCGCAGCACTGGTTGGCGGTCCGCGCACTACCATCCCGGCGCCCTTCTTGCGCCAATCCTTTCAACTCGACGGTGAGATAGAAACAGCGCGCTTGTATGTGACCGCGCTGGGCCTGTACGAGTGTTCTCTCAACGGCCGGCCAGTGGGCGAGGACGTCTTCACTCCCGGCTGGACAGACTATCGAAAACGGACGCAGTACCAGGTGTATGACGTCGCCAGCTTGTTACGCCAGGGCGAAAACGTCATCGGGGCTATCCTCGGCGACGGCTGGGCCGTGGGACACATTGGCTGGCATCACCGGCAGCAGTACTTCGACCGGCCCCGCCTGCTGGCCCAACTGGAGATCACAATGGTTGATGACCACGTGATCACCATCGCCACGGACCGCTCCTGGAAATACCAGTTCGGCCCGCTCCTGGAAAATGACCTGATCATGGGCGAAGCGTACGACGCTCGCCTGGAGCTGCCCGGCTGGGATGCGCCCGGCTTCGATGACAAACGCTGGTTGGACGTCGAACGCTTTGACGATCCCGGGATGGCCCTGGTTGCCACCAATGGGCCAACCGTGCGCCGCATCAACCGGTTGAAGCCGATCAGCGCCCCGGTGGACAGGAGTCGCGATGCCACCAAACGTTACATCTTTGACCTGGGCCAAAACATGGTGGGCCGCGTGCGCTTCAAAGGCAGCGCCCCGGCCGGCACAACCGTCACCCTCCGTTTTGCCGAGGCCCTCAATCCTGATGGGACGCTCTACACCGCCAACCTCCGCACGGCGCGGGTCGCTGATTATTACACCTTCAAAGGCAACGGCGAAGAAGTATGGGAGCCGAAGTTCACCTTCCACGGTTTTCGGTATGTTGAACTGGTAGATTATCCCGGCCCGGTAACCCGCGATACGCTCATCGGCGTGGTGCTCCACTCCGAGATGAGGCCGACCGGCCATTTCGAGTGTTCGGAACCGCTGCTCAACCAGTTGCAGCACAACATCGTCTGGGGACAAAAGGGCAACTTTGTGGACATTCCCACCGACTGCCCTCAGCGCGACGAGCGGCTGGGTTGGACCGGAGACATCCAGGTATTTGTCCGCACCGCCGCCTTCAACTTCGATGTGGCCGGCTTCTTGACCCGCTGGGTGCAGGATGTGGCCGATGCGCAGAGCGAACAGGGCAGCGTGCCGCCCGTCGTGCCCAAGGTTGACACATCCTTTTCAGATGACGGCGGCCCGGCCTGGGCCGACGCGGTGGTCATCGTCCCGTGGACCGTCTACCTCTGTTACGGCGACCGGCGCATCCTGGAAGACAACTATGCCACGATGACCAGGTTCATGCGGTTCATCCTGGATGCCAGCCCCGGCTACATCCGCTGCGCGCCCGAATACGAGGGCTGGCCCGGCTATGGCGACTGGCTCTCGATCAATGCCGCCACCCCGCGCGACCTGATCGGCACGGCCTTTTTAGCCTACGACGCCAGCCTGATGGCCCAAATCGCCGCCGTTTTGGGAAAGGGCGAGGATGCAGATCGCTATCGCCGCCTCTCGGCCGGGGTAAGACAAGCCTTTGCATCTCGTTATTTGATAGGCAGCCAACTGCCGGACGCCGACGCGCCCCCATCCGAGATCCGGCAGATGATGGACCGGGCCGATGCGATTTCTCGCGGCAACTTGAAGGCGGTTGACTACGGGCCAATCACCTCACAAGTTTTCAACACCGACCTTTTTATGCCAACCCAAACGGCCTATGTCCTGGCCCTGCGCTTCGACCTGCTGCCGGAGGAACTGCGGCCACTCGCCGCCGCCGAGCTGGTGGCCGACATCCAGCGGCGCGATATGCATCTCTCCACCGGCTTTGTCGGCGCGCCTTATCTGCCGCACGTCCTTGGCCACAACGGGCGCCTCGACATCGCCTATGAGCTCCTGTTTCAGAAAAGCTGGCCTTCCTGGCTCTATTCGGTGACCCAGGGGGCGACCACCATCTGGGAACGCTGGGACGGCTGGACTGAGGAAAACGGTTTTCAGGACCCTGTCATGAACTCGTTCAATCACTACGCCTATGGCTCGATCGGGGCCTGGCTCTACAGCGTGGTGGCAGGCATCGAGCTCGATCCGGCCCGGCCGGGCTACAAACACATCATTCTGCGCCCCCAGCCCGGCGGCGGGTTGACCCATGCTACCGGCAAACTCAACACGCCCTACGGCGAGCTGGTCTCGCAGTGGACGCTCGCCAACGATACGTTCGAGTGGACAGTCGTCGTCCCACCCAACACAAGCGCGACCCTGTATTTACCGTCGAAAAAAGAGAGCCAAATCACGCTCGATGGGCAACCCGCCAGTGGCTCGGTTCACGAGGTAGAGGCAGGCGAATATCGGTTTGTGGTGAGCGGACCTACCTTGACAATGTCACGTTAGCTGGCCCCAGACTTCCGAACTCTAGGACATAGCTCCAAGTCGCACTACCCAACCTCTCCCTGTCGTGTATTTCTCCCATCCGAGGTAGTCCCCCCCCATCTGAGGTACTCCCTCCCCACCGCCAGACCCGCGCTCGCCCGTCTACCCACCTGCTCCCCATCGTGTATTTCTCCCATCCGAGGTAATCCCCCCCCATCCGAGGCACTCCCTACCCACCGCTAGACCGGCGCTCACCTCTCTACCCACCCTCTCCCCATCGTGTATTTTGATTTGGGACAGATGACCCATTAGGCATGATCTGGAGTATCCATCTGCCCGTGCAAGTGGGGATTCCCAGCTACGATCTCTGGGTGATGTTCTTTGACAATCTCAATGTAAGCCCCCAGCAGCCGCTTGCTGATGGACAGTATACCGGACACTTCTTCAAGCGCCAACCCGCGCTCCAGGAGTTTCGTCACGTTCTTGTAAGTCTAGGCGTACCTCTCCACCGAGCGCAGGCTGTGGGTAGGAGATAGCTTCTTGCAGATATCGGGCTCGATATGGCCAGCTTCCAGCAGGCGAGCCACCTCGACCTTGTGGCTTAGGGTAGGCCCTACGTCGTGTACCGTGCCTCGGTGGGGTAGGAGACGACCTTCGGTCTGCTGGATGCGCGCCACGTCGTTGATGACTTGAGACTCAGTGGACAGCGTAATCACGTTCAAGTCAGTGTAGGCTAACGCGCCACGCTGCTCCTTGGCCTGATCCAGGAGCCTAGTGTGGCGTCGCCGGCGGACGGCGATAAAGTCCTCGCCGTCGGCCAGGGCTCGTATGTCCTCGTCTGTCACGAGATCCAGGACGACTGGTACCTGCGGGATCTCTTTCATCATCTTGTAGGCATGCTTGCGTCCGTCATTGGCTACTGCCATCCAGAGCATTTGCCCCGGCTCAAGCAACGAGGCCGGTTTCGTGAAGATGTCAACGACCTCTAGTATCCGCTTGATCATCGCTTCGGCAAAGACAACTTTGCTTTCATAGCCAAACTCAGTGACGAATAGTTGCCGCAAGATGCTGGCCAAGGTTTTTTCACGCAGGGGGGAAAAGTTCCTCTGACGCCGGGTACGTTCGTTCATTGCAGCTCCCCCTTTTTGCCAGCCGTCAGAGGAACGCCTGGCTGATCTGAAGCCACTTCTGTCTCCGCCGACGTACAGATTATCGTTCGCTTAAGCCGTTCCAGGGTGCGGGCGTGCTCAGGAACGTTCAACTCGGCGTAGAGAGCTCGATATTCCTCGATCAAGTTCTCAGAAATACCGACGACGCTTTGCATCTGCGCCGGGGTGAGCCTGCGGTCTTCTAGAATCATAACCAGCGCGAAGTGGTTTAGATAACGCGCCATACTAGAGATGCCATGGTTGCCCAATTCACGAGAGATGCGCGAGAAACTTAGGTCTTGGACGTACTTGCGGATGACGGGAATCTTGTGCGACACACCCCGCCCTATATCCCGGACCTCACCGCGCGAAGGGAGTGGCTGGTCTCTTCGACGATAGTAAGCGAAAATACGTTGAACGGTCTTCCGGCTCACGCCCAAGATGCAGGCCACGTCTTCCTGGCTCAGCGCACCACCTTGCATCGGCGCCTCGTAGATTATACGGTGAGCACGCAAGCGACGCAGGGCCTCCGGCCCTTTGGTGGCCCACACCTGGCCGTCTCCATCGGCGATGATGGTCAGATGCACTGGAACTTTGCGGCATTCCTTCAGTGGTTTGCCGGGCGGTTCGTCTATGGCGATGGCCTGGTAAGTGATCTGGCCCGGTTGACGGGAGAAGCCACTCTGCGAGTCCACCAATTGCTGAACGCGCCGGGCGAGAACTTGGGCCTCGACGGGCGACAGAGCGTACCCGGTCTGTAGCTCGACCTGGATGGTATGCAGCGTCGTCTTTGTAGTCAGGCGATCACCGCTCTCCTGAGATTTCACGTTTGACCTCCCAATAGATATCAACTTGGCGGTAACGGCGCAAGTATATCACCTAGGGGTCATTTGTCCCAATTTCTCCCATCCGAGGTAGTCCCCCCCATCCCACCGCCCGGAATCCTCACAACCAACAATGTGATTGGACCGGGTGAGCGAGTCGTGCTAGAATACGCCAATATGTCCAAACACGTCTTGCTCGTAGAGGACGACGCGCTTTCCAGGCGTAGTGTTGCCTTTAGCCTGGAGCAGGCGGGGTACCGTGTGACGTCCTGTGCCAATGCGGAGGATGCGTTGGCCTTATCTCGCCGTGACCTGCCTGATCTGGTTCTGCTGGATATTGGGCTGCCCGGTATGGATGGCCTGGAGGCACTGCATCACTTCCAGGCTCTCGTCGGTGCGCCTGTTATCTTTGTCACCGCGCGCCGGCGCAATCTGGACGAAGCCCTGGGGCTAGAGCTGGGTGCCGACGACTACATCACCAAGCCGTTCGACACCAGCGTCCTCTTGGCCCGGATCAAGGCCGCCTTGAGACGGTCCCAACACCCCCCCGCGCGTTTCCAGGACAGGCAGAAAACGCTAACGGCAGGCGATTTGGTGATTGATCCGGCTGCCCATACAGTAACCGTAGGTGGTCGGTTGGTGGACCTTTCCCCGCGGGAGTTTGCGTTGTTGCATACCCTGGCTCTGGACGCCGGGCATGTCATCTCCGTAGACGACCTTCTGGCCCGCGTGTGGGGAGCTGAGTATGTGGGCCAACCTCAGGTCGTGTATGTCCACATCCGTTGGCTGCGCGAGAAAATCGAGGAGACCCCCAATCAGCCCCGCCGTATCATCACCGTGCGCGCTGTAGGATACAAGCTAGAGCCTCAGGAGAGTTGATATGCGCACCCTCCGTGCTCGGCTCATTCTGAGCCATATCCTTCCCCTGCTCATCGTCGTTTTGCTCATCGGGGTTGTCCTCGACTACGTGCTGGAAACACGCATACTGCTGACTAACATCGCTGGCGAACTCGCCGGTGAAGCTATGCTCGTGGCCACACTGGCAAGTGACAATCCGCAGATCTGGAATGACCCAGGGCAAGCTCAGGCTTTTCTGGATCCCCTGGCACCAAACCTGGTTGCGACAGCGATGTTAGTGGATTCGGAAGGGCACCTGATGGCCTCCACGGAACCCGCCGATGCTGAACGTCTGGGAGGAGTCCTGGGGGAAACTCGACGTCTCGACAGAGTGCGCGCCGGTGAAGTCGAAGTATACACCGAACATAGCTGGTACACCCCGGCGGATGTAGTGGATGTATGGGTGCCGGTATGGGGGCACAATCACCAAGTCGTTGGCGCCGTTCGCTTGACGAATCAAGAGGCCAATACCCTTGAGCAGATCCTCACCGTAAGGCACCTCATTCTTAGCGTGCTGGTTGTGGGATTGCTGCTGGGAACGGGGCTGGCCTGGGTATTGGCCATTAACCTGGGAGGCGCCATCCGCCAGGTGACCCAGGCCGTCCAAAAGCTGAGCAGTGGACAACAACATGAACCCCTGGTCGAACAGGGCCCTGACGAGATCCGTCGGCTGCTACACGCCGTCAACACGATGGAAGAACGTCTACAAGCTTTGGAAGAGAACCGCCGTCAGTTACTGACCAACCTGGTGCATGAATTAGGGCGTCCTTTGGGAGCGTTGCTCGCAGCGACGCAGGCATTGCAGGGTGGAGCGGATCAAGACGAAGCACTACGCCAGGAGCTTTTTTCGGGTATGGTGGAGGAAATCGGCTTGCTTAGGCGGCTGTTGGACGACCTCTCCCGGCTTCATGATCGGGTGTCAGGCACGTTGGATCTTGAGCATCAACCTGTGGTGCTGACCGATTGGCTGCCCGTCGTATTGGGCTCCTGGCGAGAGGCAGCCAACGCCAAGGGGCTGAACTGGCAAATGGCCCTCCCTGATGATTTACCTGTACTGGAAATAGATCCGAACCGGATGTCCCAAGCGCTGGGCAATCTGGTCGGCAACGCCGTCAAATTCACCCCATCAGGAGGGACCGTCTCCGTTGAAGCTGGCATCAAGGATAGCGAGGTTTGGATCAGGATTGGCGACACAGGGCCCGGCATCTCGCCGAACGAGCAGCCGCATATCTTTACGCCTTTCTATCGGGGCCAATCAGGCCGCCGCTTTGCCCAAGGAATGGGACTGGGGTTAAGCATCGCCCGCGATCTGGTGATGGCGCACGGAGGACGATTGAAGATGAGCAGTTCGCCCGGCCAGGGCAGTCGTTTCACAATCTGGCTTCCCTTCACACCCGATCAACCTGCATAACACACACCATCGGAGCCGCCGCAGAAACCAGGTTTTTTCCGAAAAACCTGGTTTCTCTCTCCAACCACTGCAAAAACTGACTTTCTGCCCGTACCCCTTTTCCCTGCAAAGGGCGGTTCTGACCGCGCCCCCTTCTCCTTAAAGTTGCCTTAAGGTCGTCTTAAGATTCCCGCAAGGACGAAACGAGGCAAGTCATGCTATCCTATGTTCAACAGGTCGCACAGTGCTCTTCTGGCCTGAGCACAGTTCAGTGACCTGGGCGTTGACCGGCGTCAGGTCTCGCGCAGCAAAGAACCACTGGAGTCAGATGCCCGAGACAATAGCATTGGAGCGCCTGGCTATGCTATCTATAGGTGCTGTACCGCTACTCGTAAGCGTTCCAGTACTGGTCGTGCTGGGGCTTGTGGCCTGGGGTTTCTGGAGATGCCGTGACTATCAGGATAGCGATGTCCTGATGAGTGTTTACGATCACATGCTAGAGGGTCTTCTGATCCTGGCCGCTTTTACGCTGAAGGTCTTCTGGGTCTATCTCTTACCGTAAGTCCGTTCACGCGCTTGCTTCTGTCGGAGGCGTGGAAGCAGAATGTCGCAACCACAAGCCGGACCAACGTACCATGTCCTGGTCACCGTGGGTGACCGGGAACAACTCCGCCCGCTGCTGGCAGTGGGTTGCGCGCTGGCCAGGGCGCACAATGGCGCAGTGACGTTGCTGTGTATCACACCTGACGGGGCGAAGCCAGATTGGCTGGTCGTGCCCGAGCCGTCTACGGCGAGTGCAATGGAGCCGTGCGAAGATGTGTCGCCAACGGATGTCGTTTATCCGCACGTACTCGTCCACCCTGGGCGCGATGCTGGAGCAACGATCTTGGCTACGGCACGTGCAAGAATGCCCGACTTGCTCTTGCTGGGGTGGCGGGGCTTACCCAGCCGGGGGCGTTACCTGCTGGGCAGCACGCTCGATCCGGTAATCCGCTATGCCCCCTGCGACGTGGCGGTGGTGCGCGCCCATGACAGCTCCCGAGACGCTTCGGGTCGGGAGCATCCCGACGTTTTGGGCCACGTACGGCGGGTGCTGGTGCCTGTGGCTGGTGGCGCCAACGCCTCGCTGGCACTAGAACTGGCGCTGCAGCTTTCGCCCGGCGTCCAGGTTACGGCGCTGTACGTCGTGCGCGACGCCATCGGTGAGGCCAAGGTTGCGCTGGGGTACGAGCGGCTGAACACAGCGCTGACGCCATGGGCGGACGGGGAGCGCGTGCAGCCCAAGGTGGTGAGGGCCCATGATGTCGTTGAGGGCATTCTGACCGAAGCCGGCACCGGTGGTTACGACATAGTGTTGGTTGGTGCTACCGGCGAGAGCTTCCTCGACCGGGTGCTTTTTGGAAACGTGCCGCAGGCTGTAGCTGCCGGCGCTCCGATACCGGCGATCGTCGTCAAGCGCCGCGCGACCCGGGCAGGCACGCTCCTGCGCCGCGCCGGGTGGATGCTGTTTCACGCGTTGCCTACCCTCACCGTCACCGAGCAGGCCGATGTGTACCGGATCTTGCAGCGCGGGGTGCGACCCCACGCGGATTTCTACGTCATGAGCGGTCTGGCAGCGGCCATCGCTGCGATGGGCTTGCTGCTCAATAGTCCGGCCGTGATCATCGGTGCTATGCTCGTTGCCCCGCTGATGCTGGCCGTCCTGGGGCTAGGCCTGGGCGTAGTGCAGGGTGATCTGCGCCTGCTGCGGCTGGCGATCGATGCTGTACTGCGCGGCGCGCTGCTGGCGATAGCGGTGGGTCTGCTGATGGGTCTAGCTATGCCAGCCACCGCCCCTGCAGTCCAGATGCTGAACCGCGCGCACCCCACCTTGCTCGACTTGGGGGTGGCGCTGGTTTCCGGTGCGGCCGGCGCCTATGCGCTGTGCCGCAAGGATGTGTCAACCGCGCTGCCGGGCGTGGCGATCGCGGCTGCGCTGATGCCACCACTGACGACGGTCGGCCTCGGCCTGGCGCTGCGCGACAATCACATCGCTAGTGCAGCGTTGGTGCTGTTCCTCACCAACCTGGTCGCTATCAGCGCGGCTGGCGGGCTGGTCTTTCTGTGGTTGGGCTTTCGACCTGAGCCGGGCAAGCAGGAGCATAGACGAGTGTTTCGCAGCGGAGTGTTGGGTACAGTGGTGTTGCTGATAGCTGTTTCGACGGCGCTGGGTATACTGACGATCAACTCGTTGCGTGAGGCCGCCTTCCAGCGTGCTGTACAGACGGCGCTTACCGAAGAAGTAGCCACGATGGGGCAGTCGGAATTGGCTGACTGGCAAATCACAGCCGACGATGATGAGACAGTGCACCTGGAAATACACGTGCGCGCCACGCGCCCAGTGTTGTACCAGGAGACGGTGGATTTGCAGGCGCGCGTGGCACTGCGCCTACAGCGGCCGGTGGCACTGGCGCTGACCGTGATCCCTGTCACCCAACTCGATCCATTCCTGCCGCCGACCTTCACGCCCACGCCAGACACATAACCATCGCACATCACGATCGACCACTGTGACCGGCTTAAGCTATCTCAACACGCTCGACACACAATACAATCGGGGAGGGCATAGTGAAGTTCATCAACACACTTCTGAAAGGCATGGCCATCGGAGTGTCCAACGTGATTCCAGGCATCAGTGCAGGCACCCTTATGGTATTGCTTGGCATCTACGACGAACTGGTGGAGGCGATTGGAAATATCCTGACCAATAAGAGCAAGAGGAAAGATTACCTATTGTTCTTGTTGCCTTTGGCGATCGGAGCTGTCGGTGGGGTCCTGGTTTTCGCCAGTTTGATCACTCTCTTGATAGAACGGTATGCAGCGCCGATACAGTTCTTCTTCATCGGACTTGTTCTCGGGTCCATTCCGGCTGTGCTCAGAATGCATCACGAAATGAAACCCTCCATACTTCGGTTGGCGGCATTTGTCGTGGGGTTGGGACTGGTGATCTTCCTGGGAATTGAAGAGCGGCTTGGTATTAGTGCACACATCGCTGCTGGCACGTCGTCACTCCTGGGATTCCTTCTCTTCGCCGCGGTCGGCTTTCTAGCCGGAGGCACGATGGTCACGCCGGGGGTAAGCGGTGCGTACGTCTTTCTGCTGACGGACACATATGAGCCGATTATGCAGGCTCTCGCTTCTCTGACCCAACCTCCCATCCACTGGGGGGTGCTCATCTCGGTGGCAGCGGGGGCCGGGATAGGACTCCTCGTTTGCTCCAGACTGATTGCTCTGGCCCTCGAGCGACAGCCAGCCGTGACCCTCTACGTCATACTGGGGTTGATCTGTGGTTCGCTCGTCGGCCTTTGGCCTGCGGGGTTAGAAGTTTCCGCGTCCTCTCTTGCCAGTATGCTGGCCCTGATACCCGGTATTGCCATCGCCTATCTGCTCGGCAGGTCGGCCAAGAGCGGGTCACCCAGGTCGCACGTCGTGAGAAAGGAAGTGGTATGAAGACAATCGTGGACTACTTGTACGTGAGCTTGATGGTCGCTGGTTTGCTGGCAGGTCTGTTCCTCTACCGGGCCGCAGCGCGCCGCTTTGTTGAATGGCTCATCAGGCAACCTGGGTTTGGCAAGCCATTTCAGGAGCAAAACAGTCACGCCTCGAAGTCAGAATGACGTTCTGTTCCGAAAGGAAATCTCAATGGGAATCTCAATGACAGTCTCCGTTTACATTGTGTTGGCGCTAGTTATTCTCGTCGGGGCTGTTACGGCGGTGCTTTCCAGGAACCTGCTGCGGGCGGCCGTCGCGTTGGGAGTGGGTAGCGCGGCGCTGGCCACTCTGTTCTTCCTGCTCAAGGCACCCTACGCAGGTGGTTTTGAGCTAAGCGTGGGGGCCGGATTGATCAGCGTGCTGTTCATTATCGCCGTCAGTCTGACCGAATCAGTGCGGGGAGGCCCACGTGAAATCTGAACGCACTGCCTGGATCACCGCTGTAATCGTGCTGCTGATCGCCGGCCTGTTGATTGGCCGGCAGTTCCTGAGCATGCCCGGCGGTGCCCCCGCAGCACAGCGATCCGACCCCATCCGTGGGACCAGCACCGAAGGCTTGTTCCGCCAGTGGTTCTGGGAGAGCCGCGGACTTGACCTGGTAGCACAGGTGGGGCTGATATTCGCCGGTGCACTGGGCATCGCCGCACTGTTGCCCCAGGGCAAAGAGGAAGATATATGAGCGCTGAACTGGCCTGGTTGGACATACTCAACACCTCGCTGACTGTGCTGCTAATCCTGATCGGGTTGCTCTGTCTGCTCACGCAACGCAACGTGATCAAACAGGTGATTGGCCTCAAAATTATGCTCCAGGGTGTCACGCTGGGCCTGATACACGCCGGGCATCTGCATGGCGACGTACGCTTTGCCGAGACAATGGTCATTTCAGCGCTCATCGTGGAGACAGTCGTGATCGCCATTGGGTTGGCTTTGATCGTCAACGTCTTCCGCCGCTACCCCTCGGGAGACGTTGATCGCCTGACTCGATTGCGTGGATGACTTGATGAGTCCACTGGCCGCGACCACTATTGGATTACCACTTCTGGCGAGTGCATTGGTGGCCCTAACGTCACGACGTATCCACCGGTCGACTGCGCACCGCGTGACGCTGGCAGCAATCGGCCTGACAGCGTTGTTCGTGCTGGCCTTGCTGCTCCCGGATGTCTTTCATCTGCATTCTGTCGGACTGGAACAGCCCGCTTCATCTGTCACGGTCGAGTGGCTACCCGGTTCCGGCCCCATGGGACTGACTACCGGAGCTTCAAGCGTCTATGCCGTGCTGGTGACCACCGGGGCCGGGTTTCTCGCCTTCCTCGGCACCGCGTCGCGCGGCGTGGAGTTTCGGCCCCTTTCTGGAGCAATGACGCTCATGGCGTTGGCCTCTGCCAACATAGCTTTCCTCGCCGACCACTTCTTGGCGCGCTACGTCGCGTTGGAGGTCGTGGCGTTGTGCGTTGCCCTGGCACCATTGGTCGAAGTACGCGACCCGGCAAGTATCCGCCTTGCCTGGAACACCTACCTCCTGCTGCGGATAGGCGACGCAGGTCTACTCGCCGCCATCCTCATTTTGGGAGACGCAAGCGGTACCCTCACCATTGATCCGGCACTGGAGTCTGTCTTGAGTTCTATGGGAGGGACGGGCGGCGAGCTGGACACTATCGGGCTGGGCTGGATGGTGACCGGCTTCGTGCTGGCAGTGTGGGTCAAGTTGGGCGGCTGGCCCTTTCACCTGTGGGCTCGGACGGGGCGACGGCTTTCGCTGACCTCACAGGCCTGGCTCTACGCCGTCGTCGTGCCCAACCTGGGCGCTTACCTGCTCTATCGCGTCACGCCGCTGCTGGCGCTGGCCGGCCCGCTGCGGATAGCGGCGCTCTGGCTAGGCGCCGGTGCCGCCGCGTTGGCGACGCTCATCGCGCTCACACAGGCAGACGTGCGCACCGCGTTAGTCTACGTCGGAGCTGCGCAGGGCGGATTGGCGCTCTTCACCGCCGCCACCGAGAACAAGCCAGCCATCTGGGTGGGGTTGCTGGCGCTGACCCCCCTGCGTCTCCTGCTCTTCCTGGCATCCGACGCATCCCGGAACGCCAATTCGGCCGGCCCACGCGGGCTCGCGGCAGGCCTCTTCGCCCTGGGCGGGCTCGCGCTGGCGGCGTTCAATCTGCTGACCACCTGGTGGGCACGGGAAGCAGGCACTCCATTGGACACACTGTTCATGGCTGAAGTTGCCGTCGCGCTGACCGCCGTCTGGACGGCGCGGACAGCCTGGCTGCTTTCCCGTCCCCCACCCGACGCGGAAAGCGAAACAGCGGTGCACTCGGATGTCCGCCATCCGCCGACACAATGGATCGTGGTGGGATCGCTGGGTGGCGGCGTTCTGGCCTGCGGTCTGGCGTTCAGACCTCTGTTTCGCCATCTGATTGCCGCCGGTCATATGACATCGCCGCCCCTCCCCACGCTCCCAGCCTGGCTGCGATATGTGGCGACTGCGCCGGCGCTGTTGGCGGTGTTTGTGCTGAGTCTGGCGGCGTGGCGGCTACAAAGACGGTCGGAACAAGGGCTTTTGGGCAGGGTAGAGCCGGCCGAGGACGTGTATGATCTGGAAGAAGGACTGGCCCGAGCAGCACAGGCGTTGCACGCCGTGGTCGAGGTAGGCATTGCCGAACAGATCGTCAGCCTGGTCACCCGCACGGTGGTGCAGGGGGCACGCGCTGCCTGGACCGTGGAACACAGGGGGCTAGAAAGCATCACCAACCGCTCCGCACAGGCTGTGATGAACGGGGCGCACGCCGCCCACCGCATTGTGGAACAGGAAGGCCTGGAAGGCATCCTGCGCCGCGCCGTGCGCTCCATTACGACGCTAAGCCGTATTCTCCAGCGCTGGCACGCCGGGCGACTGCGGCGCAACCTGCTGTGGATCCCCATCACCTTGCTCCTGGCCGTATTTGCGCTGGCGGTGTATGGGTGGTAGGTCCATAGATTGAGGAGGAAAACATGAACGCGGAGACAATATGGCTGATGACCATTCTGGGCGCTCCATTGGCGGCGGTCCTGCTGCTTTTCCTGCTGCGGGAGCGTGGCGTGCGCGTGGCAGGATGGATCGCAGGCCTGGCAGCGGCGCTCTCGCTGGCCGGGACCTTCGCCCTGCTGCCGGCGCTCCAGCGCGGTGACGTGCCTGTGCTGGATGTCCGGTGGATCCCGGATGCGAACATCCGCCTGTCGCTGCGTATGGACTGGCTCACGTTCCCCTTCCTGGTCACGGAGGCAGCCGTGACATTGCTGGCCATCGTCTATACCTGGGGCTACCATCACCCCGACAGCCGAACGCCTATCTTCTACGGCCTGCTGATGCTATTCGCCATCGGTATGTCCGGCACCACCCTGGCCGACGCCATGTTCCTGTTCTACATCTTCTGGGAGCTGATGTTGGTGGCCTCATGCGCGCTGATCGCCATCTGGGGCGAGGGCGAGCACCGGGGTGCGGTTGCGCTTAAGTACTTCATCTTCACCCACTTGGGTTCGCTGATGGTGCTGGTGGGACTGCTCCTGCTATACAACGCCACCGGGAACGATAGCTTCTCGGCCCTGCGTGCGGGCGTCACGCTGGCCCCCGGCCTGGTCACGACCGCGACAGTGCTTTTCATCGTGGGCTTCTGCGTCAAGATGGCCATCTTCCCGCTGCACCTCTGGCTGCCTGACGCTCACGCCGTGGCCCCGATGCCGGTCACCATCATGCTCGCAGCGGCGATGCTCAGCATGGGCACGTACGGTATACTCCGCTTTCCCCTGAGCATCTTCTCACCAGCTCAGATGGCCCCCTTCGCCGTGCCGATGATGGTAGCGGGCATTGTCTCTGAGCTCTACGGCGCGCTGATGGCCCTGGCCGAGCAAGACATCAAACGCATTATCGCTTACTCCAGCGTCAGTCAGATGGGCTATATCCTGTTCGGGCTAGGTACACTGACTCACGACGGAATCGCAGGCTCGACGCTGCACGTCATCTTTCACGCCATCGTCAAGGCACTCCTCTTCATGGGCGTGGGGCTGGTGGTGCGCGCCACGGGGCGGAGGCGCATCACCCAGATAGGCGGCCTGGGGAGCGCGATGCCGCTGGTAGCGCTCTGTATCGGGACGGGAGCGCTGGCTATTGCCGGCATGCCCCCCTTATGCATCTTCGACAGTGAGTGGATGATCTTTGCCGGTGGCTTCCACACTGCTCACATTGGCCTCTCGATCCTGACGCTGTTCGGGTCACTGCTGACCGTGGCCTATGCCCTGTGGTTCGTGGGGCGCATCCTGTTCGGTGACCGGCCGGAAGGATTGACGATTGACCGCCTACCCCGGGCAATGGTGGCGCCGACAGTTCTGTTGACCGCGCTGGCCCTCATCGAGGGACTCTTCCCGGCCCCCGTCTTCAACTGGGTGGACCAGGCCTTGAACCTGATCCTGGGGGGCACCTGGTGACGGGTGACTTGCGGGTTGTCCTACCCCTGGCCTGCCTGGCGGGTGGCGCGTTTGTCGTCTATCTGGTGGCACGGTTCGTCACCAGCCGCAACGACCTGCTGGCCCTGTTCACGGCGGGTGTCCTCACGGCGGCGCTGACCGCGCTGGCACTCTTGCAGTTGGCGGCAGCGGATGGCGGACCTCCGAGCGGAAACCATATCCCTTCCTGGGGTCACTTCGGACCAGACGGCGCCTTATTGCGCGCCGATTCCGGCGCGTTGGTAGTGATAGGCATTGCGCTGGGACTGGGGCTGCTGGTGACCGTCTACTCCGCTCGTTATCTGGCGCTCGACCGCCGTTATGAAACCTTCTACCCGCTGCTGCTGATGCTGATCGCCGGTCTGATAGGTATGTTGCTGGCCGAGGATCTGTTTAGCCTCTATATGTTCAGCGAGTTGATGAGCGTCGCCGCTTACGTGCTGGTCGCCTTCCGGCGGCGCAATACAACAGCCATTGAGGCCGGCTTCAAGTATCTGGTGATGGGCAGCGTGGGCACAGTCATCGTTCTGTTCGGTATATCGCTCGTCTATCGCGAGACGGGGCATCTTATGTTATCGCAGATGACCGGCACGCCGGGTCCGTGGACCCGGGCCGGGGCGGCCTGCTTCCTGGTAGGCCTGGGTATCAAGAGCGCCATAGTCCCCCTTCACACCTGGCTACCCGATGCCCACGGACGAGCCCCCAGCAGTATCAGCGCCATGCTCTCCGGTGTCATCGTCCAGAGCGCCTTCTACACGCTCCTCAAGGTCTGTCTGGGATTGGGCTTTCCGACGCGCAGCCTGGGGACGTTGTTGATCGTGCTCTCGCTGCTCAACATGACGTTGGGCAACGGACTGGCCCTGGTACAGACCCACACCAAGCGACTGCTGGCCTACTCGACGATCGCGCAGATGGGATATATCATGCTGAGTATGGGGGTCGGATTACGCTACAACATCCCAGAGGCCGCCCAGGCTGGTCTATTCCTGATGCTGGCCCAGGCTACGACGAAAGGGCTGGCCTTCCTGTGCCAGGGAGTGTCCTACTTCTACTGCGGCGCGACCACAATCGACCAGTTGCGCGGGATAGCTGCCCAGATGCCGTTGATCGCCGTGGCTTTCAGCGTCGCGCTGGCGGGGCTGGCCGGCGTACCGCCGTTGGCCGGATTCGTCGGCAAGTGGTTCATCTTGACCAACGCCGTGCGTTCGGCAGATGCCCTTGGCTACGTGGGACTGGCGGTCTTCCTGCTGAACAGCCTGCTCGCCCTGGGTTACTATCTGCCGCTCATCGGTACATTGTTCGCGCCTCCTCTCCTGGATACAGAAGGAGCTGGGGCAAGGCGGATTCAAGTCTCACCATGGATGGCGCTGCCCATCATCACACTGGGGGCGCTTGTGCTTGCTATTGGTCTCTACCCGGGACCCTGGCTGGCGTGGACAGCCAACGCGGGCGTCTACCTGCTGGCATTGAGAAGATGAGAGATGATCAAAGACATACTGTTGAGCCCCCCGGCCGCCGCGTGTATCTTCCTGGCACTGACTTACGGTCTCTACAGGTTGGGTGGGATGCTGGCCGCGCCGGGCGAAGAACATCCCGGCAAGTATCTGCCCTACGCCTCCGGCGAGGATCTGCCGCCGCCGAGAGCACAACTGGCCTATCACGATTTCTTCCATTTGGCGTTGATGTTCGCCATACTGCACCTGGCGACGTTGGTCGTCACGACGCTGCCGCCGGAAGGCGCGTCACACCGCATCGCGTTGGCCTACCTGGTGGGCATTGGGATCAGCGTGCTCGTCTTGACAAATCAGGGGTAGAGACGCAAGATTTTGCGTCTCGGCCGGAGACCGGACAGGGCAGCATGGTCACGATCAGCAGTAGAGACGCAAGATTTTGCGTCTCGGCCGTAGACCGGACAAAGCAGCATAGTCACGATCAGCAGTAGAGACGCAAGATTTTGCGTCTGCGGATAGCACCCCATCCGCAAGGAAGGGGCCGTCACCACAACGTCGGAGGAAGAATCACAGATGCTAGATAGGATCGTGCGCTGGGCGCGGCGCAAATCACTCTGGGCGCTACACTTCAACAGCGGCGGCTGCAACGGCTGCGACATCGAAATCCTGGACCTGCTCACACCACGCTACGATGTGGAGCGACTGGGCATCTTGAAGGAAGCCTCGCCGCGCCATGCCGATGTCCTGCTATGCACCGGCCCGGTAACGCGCCAAGCACGGGACAGGCTGCGCCGCATCTACGAACAGATGCCCGCTCCCAAATGGGTGGTGGCCGTGGGCAGTTGTAGCTGCTCCGGTGGCGTCTTTCGCGACGGCTATAACGTGCTGGGTGGCATCGACCAGGTCCTGCCGGTGGATATCTACGTGCCGGGCTGTGCTTGCCGGCCGGAGGCCATCATCGAAGGGCTGGTGCAGTTGCTGGGGAAAATCGAGTGAGTGAAAGAAATAGAACTGGACATACTTCCGAGGCAGATCCACTTCGAGCGTCTTGACCTGGCGTAACAAGAGAGGGGGAAACCATGCGACATCAAATTGCTAACCGGCTGGTTGTTCAGATCACCTTGTTGGTCCTGCTGGTCATGGTGATCGTGGCGCTCTTGCAGAGCGGGGCAGGGTAAACAGGGATGGACATCCACGCTGTGGTGACAGCCCTACGCCAGACCTGTCCCGACCGAAGCATTGAGTCGCGAGCGGTGCCCATCGCCGACACGTTCGTTGCTCTTCCGCCGAACTGCGTGCACGCGGCGGTAGCTCTGTTGATAGAACACTTCGATCTATACCATCTCTCCACCATCACCGGACAGGATACCGGCGACGAGATCGAGTTACTCTACCACTTCTGGGACAACAGCGGTCTCACGTTGCGCACGTCGCTGCCGCGAGAGTCGCCGCACATCGCCACACTGACCGATCTGGTCCCCGGCGCCGCCTTCTACGAGCGCGAGGTGAGCGAGATGCTGGGCGTCGTCTTCGATGGACATCCCAACCTGCACGCGCTGCTGTTGCCCGACGACTGGGAAAGCGAGCCCCCAATGCGACGCCCGGAGGAACAGCCATGAACCGTATGACGATTCCCGCGCGACGGACCGCCGGCATCGACGGATTGGAGCAATCCGCGCCGGCCCTCCGTTCTCCACCGGAGGAACAGCCATGAACCGTATGACGATTCCCATCGGCCCGCAACACCCGGCGCTCAAGGAACCGCTCTCATTCCTGCTCACCGTCGAGGGCGAACGCATCGTCGAGGGTGCGTTGCGCATCGGCTACGTCCACCGGGGGCTGGAACGCATTTTCCAGAACCGCAACTACATACAGAACGTCCATGTCGTGGAGCGCGTCTGCGGCATCTGCTCGCATATCCACACTACCGCCTATTGCCAGGGGGTTGAGGCACTGCTGGGACTGGAGATACCTCCCCGGGCGCTCTGCCTGCGCACCCTATTGTGCGAACTGGAGCGCATCCACAGCCATCTGCTCTGGCTGGGCGTGCTGGCCGAGCACATTGGCTTCACTACCATCTTCATGTACGCCTGGCGCGACCGCGAGATCGTGCTGGACATTATGGAGGAGCTATCCGGCGGGCGTGTGGCACACGCCGTCAACGTCATCGGCGGCGTTCGTATTGACCTGGATCAGGAGCGCGTGCAATCGATTCTGACGCGGCTCGATGAGCTGGAACAGCAGATCGAGACTTTCCTGGGAGTGATCGAACACGAACGCACATTCCAGGTCCGCACGCGCGGCGTAGGTCACCTATCGGCAGAACAGGTGCGGCGCTACTGCGTGGTCGGCCCCGTGGCGCGCGCATCAGGCGTGGACGTAGACCTGCGGCGTGACGCACCTTACGCCGCCTACGCCGGACTCGACTTCCGGGTCATCACCGCCGAAGAGGGAGACGTATGGGCACGTACGATGGTGCGCACGCTGGAAGTCGTCGAAAGTCTGCGCATATGCCGCCAACTGCTGAGGGGACTGCCCGGCGGACCATTGTCGGTGCGCGCAGCGCGGCGCGTACCTCCTGGAGAGGTGGTCAGCCGCTGCGAGGCGCCGCGCGGTGAGTTGATCTACTACATCCGCAGCGATGGCAGCGACCGGCCGGCGCGGATCAAGATACGTACGCCCACGCTGACCACGTTGATCACCCTGCCTGACCAACTGCGGGGCGTCAATACCGCCGATGTGCCCACGGTACTGTCCGGCGTAGACCTGTGTATTGCCTGTGCTGATCGCTAAGGGGGTTGGAAATATGGGAGACGTGCTGTCCGCTCTATTCACACTGCTGGTCTTCCCAGGCTTTGGGTTTCTCTTCTTCTGTGCGCTGGTCTTCCAATGGATCGATCGGCAAGTGGCGGCGCGCCTGCAGGGACGCATCGGGCCGCCTTGGTTTCAGCCGCTGGCCGATTTCATCAAGCTCATGGCCAAGGAGGACGTGCTGCCCGCTGGCGCTCACCAGCGAGCCTGCGCGGCACTGCCAATGGTGTCATTGGCGGCGGTGCTGACCGCCGCGCTGGTCATCCCTATCAACAACCATGCAACCAGCGTGTTCGAGGGAGATCTGATCGTAGCACTATTCTTGCTCAGCCTGCCAGCGCTGGCCTACTTCCTGGCCGGATGGCTCTCCGCGAGCGTCTTTAGCGTCGTCGGCGGCAGTCGCGCACTGCTGCAGTACTTTGCCTACGAGGTCCCCTTCCTGATGGCGCTCGGCGGCCCGGCCATTCTCTGTGGCTCCTGGTCCATCTCGCGGATTGCGGCTCAGCAGTCGCAGACGGTATGGATGATAGTCGTGCAACCGGTCGGCTTCTTACTAGCCTTCGTTGGACTAATCGGCAAGCTGAAGCGTTCCCCCTTCGATATACCCAAGGCCAAGTCGGAGATTGGCGCCGGTCCGCTGACCGAGTTCAGTGGACGCAAGCTGGCGCTGTGGAATCTCTCGCTCGACATGAAGACCGTGGTCAGCATCTTTCTGCTGGTCAATGTCTTCCTGGGTGGTAGCCTCACCCCATTCGCCGTCCCTGCCGCGTTGATCTTTGGTGTGAAGGCCCTACTCATCCTGCTGGCACTCTCGGTCACGGGGGTCCTGTACGCCCGACTGCGCATTGACCAACTGGCCATCCTGGGCTGGCGCGGGCTGGCACCGCTGGCCCTGGTGCAGACGTTGATTGTGATCCTGATGGGAGTTTAGTCGGTGTCTCGCCTTGTCAAATCGTTGGCCCACCTGCTGCCGGAATTGGCGCGTACACTGTTCGGCAAGCGGGTCACGGTGCACTTCCCCTTCGCCCCACTCGAGCTACCTGCCTACTTCCGGGGCAAGGTGGTCGTCCGACCGGAATTGTGCGTAGGTTGCGGACTGTGCGCGCGCGATTGCCCGGCCTTGGCGCTGGAATTGAAGCGTGAAAGCCGCGAGCAGTTCCGGCTGATTCACCATCACGATCGATGCGCCTATTGCGGACAATGCGAGGACAGTTGCCGACACGGTGCCATCACATTGGTCAACGAGTTCGTACCCGCCACAGCCCGGCGTGACACCCTGACTCGGGTCGAGGTCGAACGAGGAACCAGTACAGGACAGAATCCAGACGAAGCCTCAAACGACGATGTGCCGCATGGCAAGCCGGACGATCAAACGGGGCTCCAGAAACCAAAGATCGCCAGACCTCCTCAAATGCACTGGCCTGACGATCTAGAGTAATGCTCAGGTAGCGGGGCCAGGATTCGAACCTGGGACCTCCAGGTTATGAGTTCCAACCCTGCTACGTATGCTCTGGACTGTCAAACCAGGATCCTGAGGTCACCTCTTGCTCTCCGCTTCCCAGAAGCTTGGCTTCCTAATCCAGCGGTTAGGATTTATGCTTCTTTCCCAGTAGCGCTTTCACTTTCTTGGCGATCGAGGAATACAGTCCTGCCAAGCCTGTGGGATAGAGAATCATCAGCAGAATCATCAGCGCACCGTAGATCACCATGTGAAGACCTGGCATCTCCGTCAGGTTCGACCGAAGGTACTCGATGAAGAAGACGAATGGGAAGGCGATGACCATCCCCCCCCACATGCTGCCGCGCCCACCGATGTAGGCGATGGCCAGCACCTCGGTCGTCTTCGCGGTGTGCATAACCGACCGTGGCGTCAGAGACGCATAGTAGTGTGCGTAGAAGCCACCGAGCCAGCCGGCGAAGAAGCAAGACAGCGCGAAGTTGAACACCCGATAGTATGTCGGGTTGATCCCCGAGGCCCGCGCGGCGTCAATGTTCTGTCCGATCGCCTTGAAGGCCAACCCGAAATGGGAGCGAGTCACCAGCCGCAGCGTGACGTAGATCACCACCATCATCACCAAGATGATGTAGTAGTAAGGTAGATTGTTCGTCGTTTCCAGGAACGTGGGCGGATGCAGCCCCATCGAGCCGCGGGTCAGGGGGGTCAGGTTGCGCATCAACCCCATCAACGCAATCCCCACGAACCAGGCCATTACGGCCGCGAAGATACCGCGCAATCTCAGCGTCAACCATCCCAGTCCAAGCCCCAACAGGCCGGCCAGGCATGCTCCCGCCCATATGCCGATCCAGGGGGAGAGCCCCGGCTGCACGATCAAGAACGGCATCTCATTGGCCAGAATGGCAGAGGTGTATGCGCCGACACCCAGGAACGCAGCGAAGCCAAAGTTCACCACGTTGATGTAGCCAGACGTGAAGTCGAAGGCTACCGCCTGCGCGGCGAGGAATGCCCCCATGATAAGCCATCGCACCATGTGCTCTTGATTGAAGGGGGGGACCACAGGCAAGATGGCCGCGATGATCAGCAACGCCGCGCCCAATGGGGAGAAGCCGATGGCGTTCAAGCCGGAGACGATCACTGCCCATCGATCCGTGTCTTTCTCTTGCGCTATACCTATTGACGTCATAGTTACACTCCTAATCCATTGCTCCGACTAGCGCTCGGAGATGCCCTTGACCTCGGAGCCAAAGATGCCCGAGGGAACGACGAGCAACACCGTGATCATCACCACGGTGGGAATTACGTCGGCCCACACGACCCCCGCGAACTGCTGCGTCGCCGTCTGCAGGATTCCCACCACGAACCCGCCTACGATAGCGCCGGCCACGTTTCCCAACCCCGTCATCATCACTACGTACCACGCCAGGTAGAGCGGGTTGAGCCCCACCGTCGGATAGGCTTGGAACAGGAATAACAAGCTGGCCCCTGCGATAGCCGCTAAGGACGTCGCCAGACCAAAGGTCAGCGGGTAGATGAAGTTAAGGTTGATGCCCATCATCTGGGCCCCGATCTCATCTTGCGAAGCCGCTCGGATCGCTCGACCGGTGCGCGTCCGGCGTAGGAAGAACCACAGAGCGCCGATAGACACGGTGGCGATCATGAAGGCCATGGCGCGGTCCACGGAGATCGGTGCCCCCAGGATTGTCAGGGGGTCTGCGTCCCAGTAACGCGGGACACCCCGGAAGTTGGCGCCCAGGACTAGCGTGGTGCCGTTGGTCAGCATGAACGAAATGCCCACTGTCAGCAGGAAGGCGTTCATCACCCACTCCCCAGCCTTACTCATCAGCCGCAGGGGGTAGAAAAGGGTTTTCTCAAGGAACACACCCAAGACAAACCCAGCTATGCCTGCTGCGATGATAGCCAAGAGGGGAGCAACGGACGCCAGAAATGCGTTGGGGTTGACCTGAAGGCTTTTATGTATGGGAGTGAACACGAAATAGGATACGTAGGCCCCGACCATAAACGACTCGCCGTGGGCAAACTGGGGAACGTTCATCACGCCAAAGACCAGCGCCAAACCGACGCCCATCAGCGCCCACATGCCGCCGGTGACGATGCTGTTGACGATCTGCGCCAGCCCGCCCACTGCGCCAACCACGATGGACAGCGCCAAGGTGCCCAACAGCACGATCGTGGCAGGCAATTTCGTGGTAAATGCCTTCCGAAGCAAATTGATGGGTGAAGTCCTGGATTGCATAGTCTCCCTCTCCTTGTGGTGCATTGGTACACTGCGCCAGTGAGTAGATTGACCTAGACTGATCTGGATTGATCGTTGCGCGCCTCGTTCTACGGGTATATCAATACACCGGCTTCAGACTCCCAGATAAGCGCTCTTGACGTGCTTGTTAGTCATCAATTCGCTGCTTGGCCCCTCCAGCGCGATTCTGCCCTGCTCAAGCACGTACGCTCTGTCGGTGATCTCCAGCGTAGCGTTCACCCGCTGCTCCACGAGCAGGATGGTGACGCCGGTCTCCTGCAGCGTCTGAAGTGAATGAAACACATCCGTGACCAGATACGGGGCCAGACCGAGTGAGGGTTCGTCGACCAGCAGGAGCTCGGGGTTCGACATCATCCCGCGGGCGATGGCCAGCATCTTGCGCTCGCCACCACTCATCGTCCCGGCCAACTGGCGCTCACGCTCCTTGAGGCGGGGGAAGAGCTTGTACACGAACTCCAGCGTCTCCAACTGTTGATCCCGATCCCTGACGATATACGCCCCCATGAGCAGGTTTTCTCGCACAGACATATCCACGAACAGGTTGAGATTCTCCGAGATGTAGCTAATGCCCATCTTTGTGGTCGTATGGGCCGGCACGGCGTTCATGCGATTACCCTTGAAGAGTACCTCGCCGTCCATAGGGGGCAATAGTCCGGCGATGGTCCTCATCACAGTCGTCTTCCCAGCGCCGTTCGGTCCGATCAAGCCGATGAACTCTCCTTCCTCCACCGTGAGCGACACGTTCCACAGGACCTGGAGAAAGCCGTAACTGGCATCGAGATTCTTTAACTCAAGCAACGGAGCCTCCCTATTCTAACTAGCCTGGGCACAGATGATGCCGTAATCGTTGCTTCGGGCACCGTCGGGACCGAAGCCCCGAGCAGGGTGCGCGCTGCTCGTCCCTATGCGGAAGAAGCTGGCCTCGCTAGTCACCAAGATATGCTTTGATCACCTTAGGGTTTTCTAGTACCTCGTCTGGTGTGCCTTCGGCGATTTGCGTTCCATACTCGACGACCATGACGCGGTCGCAGATACCTTGGATGACGCGCATAATGTGTTCTACAACGATGATCGTCATGCCCCGATCCCGGATTGCACGGAGGATGTCCATCATATCGTCGAGTTCGCCGGGGGTCAGGCCGGCTGCCAGCTCATCCAGCAGGAGGAGCTGGGGGTTGCAGGCCAATGCCCGAGCCAGGTCAAGCCGTTTGAGCTGTACAGTGTTCAACCGCCCGGCCGGGACGTCCCCAGCCATCGGGAACTCCACGAACTCAAGCGCCTCACGGGCGCGTTGCTCGGCTGACCTGTGACCGTTCCCGGCGGCCCCGAATACTGCGCCGACCATGACGTTCTCCTGGACGGTGAGCTTGGGGAAAGGGCGAGAGATTTGGAAGGTTCTGGACATACCCATTCGGCACATCACGTCCGCCGATGCCCCGGTCGTTTCCTCTCCCAGGAAAAACACTTTCCCGGAGGATGGGGGGTAGATCCCTGCGATGCAGTTCAGGAACGTGGTCTTCCCTGCGCCGTTAGGGCCGATCAGACCGTAGATCTGGCCCTCCATCACGTCCATACACACGCAATTGACCGCTGTCAGTCCACCAAACCTCTTGGTGGTCTGCTCGGTGTGAAGAATCGAGTCCACTTGTGCCATCTACGATCACCTTTCGCTCTTACGGGAGGACCGACTGCCCTCGCCGAACCTCCAAGTTAAGCGGCTCTTCCCCGGTTCCGATGCCCGCGAGGCGAGGGCTGCGAGCGCACTTTGCACGACGTCTGTCTTGATGTCTTGGTAAGGGGATGGGGCTTCCCCCATCCCCTGTTTCGCTTGTCTGGGCTACGCAGCCGCTACCACCCAATGTAGGGTGTAGGGGCAAGCGAAGCGACTAGGGTTTGGGCTGAAGTTGCTGCTCGGCCCACTCGGGCGGGTAGATGACCTTGCCCTCGCCGTCGAAGTATTGGAGCACAGGGAAGATGTACTTGCTCGGGCCGACGACCGGGTCTGGAATCGTCTCCGGCGTGTACTCGTACTCCTCCATCACGATGCCGTCGGTATAGGTCCACTTGCCGGTCCAGATGTTCTCCCGCACGAAATCGTACAACGTCTCGGTGCTCAGCTCGCCGCACTCATCGTAGACTTCCTGCGCGATGGCGATGAACATGTTGTAGTAGTCGTAGCTTATGCCACCCGATGAGGGGCTGGGTGCAAAGCCATTCACCGCCTCGAAGTCCTCGGCGAATTGCTGCCCCTCTGCCTTGGCCCAGCCGGGGATCTGGTCTATCACGTAGTCCGATGCGTCACCGGTCACCTCGTACCACTCGCCAAACCAGCCCAGGCCATCCAAGACGATCAGGCTCTTCAACCCTACCTCATCCGCTTGCTTGATGAAGCCGGACACGGCAGGCAACCCTGTGCCTGTCCCTGCCACCACAGCCGGGTTCAGCTCCTTGAACTTGGTGAGCAGCGGGTAGAACTCGCTTGCGTCAAGGGAGAACAACTCCTCCGCCACGATCTCCCATCCTGCGTCCTCAAACTGTCCCCTGAGACCCTCGAGAACGCTCCGCCCCCAGTCGGTGTCCTCGGCGAACAGGGCCACGGTCTTGGACTCTGGGGCATAGATACCAGATTCGATCGCGTCCTCTAGCGCGTATACGTAGCCGCTTGTTAGCTTCGCGGGCATCGGCCACATCTTGTACATCCAGTAGCCGTACTTGTCTGGATCGGATTCGAACGTCTCGTTGACTGTGTTGGTTGCTCCGAAGCCGCCCAGGTGCGGGAACTTGTGTTTGGCTGTCACTTCCATGCAGGAGACCGCCACCGAGCTGTGCCAGTTGTTCAGCCCAACCTGGATGCCTTCCTGGACGATGGCTTGCTCGTACGCCTGCGACGCTTTGGCCGGGTCCGACTGCGAGTCGATCCACACAGGCTCGAGCTTGTAGTGGCCGATCTGCCAGTCAATGGCATCAAATGCCATGTTGGCCGCGCCCTTGAACTCATCGCCGATGCGAGCGCTCGGGCCGCTGAACGGACCCACGATGCCCATCTTGAAGACTTCTTGTTCCTTCTCTGCCTCTTCCTCTGCAGGAGGCTCGGTGGGTTCTGGTTCTTCCTCTTCAACAGGGGGCTCGGTGGGCTCTGCCTCTTCGGCAGGAGGCTCAGACGGCTCCTCTGTTGGTTCGGGTGTGGGCTGTGCGCAGCCAGCGAGCGCAGAAGTCAGCCCTACGATCAGCATAATGGGTAGCAGAATCTTGATCAGTTTTTGAAGCGTCTTCATCTTGGTTCCTCCCTATTGGGCTAATCACATTTCCTCGTTCATGAACGCGGTACCGAGAGACCGGGAACCCTGTTGACTCGATAGTCACCTCCTTGTATAATGCCGCCAGCCCTCAGGGTCAACTGAGGGTGCGCTGTGCCCGTGGAGGTCCAAGTGCGCCGTGAGGGTCAGCCTTGAACGAAAGGCGTGTGCCTGGCCTCCACGGGCAGCTGCGAACGGACAAGTTGTGGTCCACCACACCTCACCTACAATCTGGTAGAGAGCGCCGGGTGGCGAATCATCTCACGAAACGTCTCTTGGCGTCAGCATTCCTCTTCCTCTACGAATGTCTTCAGTTGACGCGCCGTGGTCACGTCCAATGGCGGATCCTCGTGCGCCGCGACCAGTTGTCGCCAGCGCTTCGTGGCCCGCGCCACGACGTCTGGCCGTCCGGCCTGTTCCCACTCGTCCATCCCGGCTCGATCGCTAACCGCTGGCTGCCAGAACTCAGTTCTGCACCGTGCTATCGTCTCATCCTCCACCAGGAAGTTGCCTCCCGGTCCCACACGGGCGATCGAATCATAGGCCAGTGTTTCTTCATTGATAGTCATCGGCCGATGGAACCACCGCACCCGGCCACAAATCTCGTCGTCTAGCACGAACTTCTCGTACGAGAATGCCAGATACGAACTCAGAATGCCGGCCGCGTGCAGTACGAAATCCGCCCCGCTGTTTATGACCGTCAGCATGCCCATCATTGACTCGAGTCCCGCCTGGGCGTCCGGGAAGTTGGCGTCGGTCAGAGCGCCGCTGCCGCGCGATGGTAGGCCGTAGAAGCGCACCAACTGCATGTGCGCAGCGGTGATCTGTGCCAGCTCGGGGCTCCCGATCGCCAATGAGCCACTTCGCATGTCTATGTTCGTGGAAGTCGTCCCGTAGATCACGGGCGTGCCTGGACTGACCATCTGGCTCAGGACGATTCCTGCCAGCATCTCGGCGTTCTGCATCGCCAGAAGACCGGCGAGCGTGATCGGTGCCGTGGAGCCGGCCATAGCCAGATTGGCGATGAGCAAGGCTTGACCCTCCCGCGCATACGTCATGATCGCTCCGGTCATCTCACGGCTGTAGCCTAGGGGTGTGAGACTGCTGATCACCCCCATCGTTGCAGGCTTGTCACCAGGGCTATCGCCGAACAAGATGCGCACGATTTCCATCGTATGGCGCACGGCCAACTCACTGTCCACGCTGCCGATGAAGGGCTTGTCGGAGTGGAGTACGTGGGCATAAAGCATATGCAAGGGCGCCATCTCGGCCGGCACGTCGCCCGGCTCCGCCAGGAGGTGTCCGCTGACGTCTTGATTCGGCAAGGCGTGGGTCAGCTTTACCAGCGTGTGGTAGTCTTCCACCGTCGGCACCCGTTTTTTCCCATCTGCGTCGATCAGGAAAGGCGCCCCATATCCTGGCGAGAAAACGATGGGCTCACCCTCGCCGATGGTCACGCTGCGCTCGGGATTGCGGGCGTGGAGGGTGAACTGGGCGGGAACCGTCTCCAGGGCCTTCCAGAGCTGGTCTTCTGTGATGTAGACGCGCGAGCCGTCTGTCTTCACACCGTGGCGACTGAACACGGATAGGGCGTCTTCGGAGGGAAACTCCACCCCTACGTTAGTCAGGACTTTCATGCTGGTCTGATGGATTTTCTCGATGTCTTCCTGTGACAGGATCTCTTGAACCATCACCTTACCCTCCCGTGGATAATTCGATACTGCTACCCTCTACCTACATGTACCCCTCGAACCGTTGCCGAACGACCGCTGAAAACACATAGTCGATCAAGGTCGAATAGTCGAAGACGGGTAACCCCGTCGCCTCCTGCACGGCAGCAGCGTAGGGCGGCAGGTCGGTGCACTCGAACAGCAACGCTCTGACGCTCGGGTTTTCCTCGACCAGTGATTGGGCGATCGTTACCACCTCACTTTCAACGCGCTCGAAGTCGAGCTTGCCCACCTCGGCGTGGATTGCGGCGTGAAAGGCGGGCTGTTCCTCCATCCCGGCGACCACGTAGTTCGCCTGCATACCGCCCAGGGCAATCCGCAGGTGCTCAGGCGTGAGGCTTCGCTCTGAGGCGGAGATGATACCGACCTTCTCATCGGGCTTGAGCAGCCGGGATACGAACGGAAGCTGCAGCAGGCTGGACATGAACACCGGCACCGGCAGCTCTCTGGCCAGTGCTTCCTGGAAAAGGATCATGAACCCGCAGTTGCCGGTCACTGCTCTCACCCCGGCCTTGACGAGCCGCCAGCCGGCCTCAAGCATTGGCTCGAGCAGTGCCCGGTCGCCTTCGTATACCAGATGCTCCATGTCGGCGCCGCGCACGACTTCGTAGCGGACCGGATAGGAGAACGTCGTGGCATTACCCGGCGTGCCGGGAGGAAACGGCATGAACGTGTCCATCATGATGATGCCGATCGCTTGCCCGAAGGTAATCTGGCCAGGCTTGACGGTGTAGATCATCTGCTGACCTCCTGGCTGTGTAGAAACGTGAATCCCGTCTTGCAACTTGTGCCTGCGGTTACTGGGCATCCACCCAGATGCGGGCAGGGAACCACTCGCTCATAAGCTTCACTTGCAGTTCGCTCCCAGCATCACTTGCTGTGGAGGAGAGGTAAGCCATGGCCAGACTCTTGCCGAGGCAATGGCCGAACCCCCCCGATGTCGTCCTTCCGATCACTTCTCCTCCTCGCGTACGCACCGGCTCCTGGCCCATCGCGTCGAAGGTCTCGTTCCCCGATACCTCCAGGCGTACGAGGTGCCTCTCAAGGCTGGTTTGCCGCTGCTCAAGCAACGCTTCGCGCCCACGGAAGTCGCCCTTGTCGAAATCGACCAGTGGCCCCAGACCCGACTCCAACGCAGTGAACGCGCGGGTGAGATCTGCGCCCCAGGCAGGCGTTCCCGCCTCCAGTCGCATCGAGCTCAGGGCGCGTGCGCCGACCAGGCGGATGCCCAATCCGTCGCCTGCTTCCATAAGCGCCAGGAAGACGTGCCGGAGGGACTCGGCCAAAACCTGTATCTGCCAGCCGTCCTCGCCTCCGACGCCGGACCGCACGATCCGCGCCGGTGCGAAGCCCAAGATCGCCGGCATTACGTCAGCCTCAGTCAGTGTTGACTCGGTGATCTCTGCAACCTGTGCGATGAGTTGAGCAGCGCGTGGCCCGAAGACGGCCAGCCCCGCCTCACGCCCGGTGAGATTCTCGACGTGAACCGAGCCATCGCCTGGCATCGCCTTTTTCAGCAGATCAAGATCATAGCGCTCTGCACCCGGCGCGGACGTGAGTAGAAAGTGCTCCTCAGTCTCGCGCACTACCGTGAACTCGGAACGCACGGTGCCCAGCGCGGAAAGCGCGTAGCCCGTGGCTACGCCTCCCGGTTCCGGCAGGCGCGTGCAGAGTACCCGATCGAGCATCGCTTCCGCCCCTGCGCCTGTCACCGCGAAGCGAGCGGCGTGGCTCACGTCGGCGATCCCCACGCCTTCCCGGGCGCTACGGCACTCGGCGCCGACGTGTTCGAAGTAGTTGGGACGGTGGAACGAACAGATGTCCATCGGCTCAACGCCCTCGGGTGCATACCAGGTGGGTCGCTCCCATCCGTAGACGGCGCCGAACACTGCGCCCCGCTCGGCCAAGAGATCGTGAATCGGCGTGGTCTTCAATTGGCGCGCTGCCGGGAGTTCCTCCTCTGGCTTGGGCAAGCGATAGGTGCGCTCGTATGCCTCCTCTACCTTTCGGGCTGAGTAGCGCCGCGTGGCGAACACACCGAAGCGCCGCGAATCGCAGGGCCACATATCGATCGATGGTTCGCCCTCGACGATCCACTCGGCAAGCTGCCAGCCGATGCCGCCGGCCAGCGTGATGCCGAATGGATTGCCCTCGCCTATCCAGAAGTTGCGCAGCCCGAAGGCGGGTCCGGTGGTCGGCATATCGTCCGGCGTGTAGGGCATGGGGGCGTGGGTGACGGCCATAATGCCGGCGGTGCCGAGCACGGGCACGCGCTCGACGGCCTTCTCCATAAACGGCATCAACTTGTCGAGATCGGGTGGCAAGCCTTCCGGGCCGTAGTCGGATGGGACGCCATGCACGAAGGTCGTCTCTCCACGTCCCTCGTAGCATCCGAATGCGAGGCCCATTCCTTCCTGGCGAACGTAGTAGGACTCTTCAGGATCGCGCATGACCGGTAGTTCCGGCAGGCCCGCGTCCCTCCGCGTGAGTAACTCATCCAGTGGCTCGGTCATAAGATACTCGTGCTTGACGGGCACCGACTGTGCCTTGAGTCCGGCCATGCCGAGGGTGTGCCAGGCATGGTTGCCGGTGCAGCTAACGACGTGTTCGCAGACGATGTTGCCCCTTCCGGTGTGTACCAGCCATTCGCCGCTCTGCCGCTGCTCAAATCCCGTTACCTCTGTGTTGCGATAGATCTCGGCCCCGCCTTGTCTCGCACCCGCAGCCAGCGCCTGGGCAAGATCTGAGCCTCCGATGTGCCCGTCATCCGGGTTATAGATGCCAGCCAGCACGCCGTCTGTGTCCAGCAGTGGCCAGAGTGACTTGACTTCATCGGCGCTAAGCAACTGGGCCTTGACGCCGGATGACTCTGCTATGCTGAGATAGCGTTTGAATTCATCAAGGCGGTCGCGGTGGGTGGCGAGCCGCAGATTCCCGCAGATGTGAAATCCGGGATCCTGACCGGTCTCTTCCTCGATCCGTGTATAAAGCTCGACGCTGTGTTGGTTGAGGCGGGAGACGCAGTCGTCGAGCGTGTAGAGTATGACATGGCCGATGGCATGAGAAGCTGCGCCGGAAGCCAGCTCGGCGCGTTCACAAAGTACAACATCCGACCAGCCCTTCTGGGTCAGGTGGTAGAGCAAGCTACATCCCGTCACACCACCGCCGACGACAACGACGCGAGCATGGCTTTTCATTATTGCTCCTTCCCTTCTTCGGCCTTACTGTGCCAGGAATCCAGTATTTGCATTCTTCAAGAGGTCGGTTCACATGCTGTCGTGCCTGATTCACGATGCAAGTAGCTTCGTAAGCATCGTCGCCGCCTCAACAGCGTCCTGCCCGTAGCCATCGGCCCCGATTTCATCGGCCCATTCCTGAGTGACCGGCCCTCCTCCCACAACCACGCGGTATTTATCTCTCAGGTTCAGCTCTATAAGGGCATCAATGACTTCTTTCTGTCCAGGCATCGTCGTAGCCATGAGCGCCGAAAGGCCGATGGCGTCCGCGTTCGCCTTTTCGGCCTCCTCGATGATTTCCAAAGCCCCCTTGTCGACGCCAAGATTCACGACATGGAAACCGTTAGTCTCAAGCACAGTGGCTACGATATTCTTGCCGATGCTGTGCAGATCGCCTCTGACAGTTGAAATGACCACGGTGCCTACATCTACCACATCCTTTTGCAGCCGCTTGATCTCGGGATTCAGTATCTCCATGGCCGCTTTGAATGCTTCTCCAGCCATCATGAGTTCTGGAAGGTATGCTTCGCCCTGCTCAAACCGCTCTCCAACAGTGTCCGTCCCTCTCGCAAGACCCATTTGCATAGCTTCGAGCGGGTCCATGTTAGCCTGGAGAGCTGCCATTGCGTTTTCTCTTGCCCTATCTTCGTCACCCTCAATGACGGCGCTTTTCAGATTCTCGAGGATCTCGTTCTTCTGCATTGATCTAGGCCCTCCTAATGTGCAGGTGTAATCGTGTTTCTACTCAAAGGGTATTCCGATGGCACCCAATTCTTCTTTCACTTCTCCATACAGGCGCAGATAGCTTTCCCCCGGCTTCCCGGTTTTCACATCGAAGCAATCCTGGTAGCGGTCGCCTTCAGGAGCATTCGGAATGCGTGATTCGTATTTCTCAAGTAGCTTGATCACCAGTTCGTTTGCCTGCTGCCGGTTGAGTCGGGAAGCGGCCTTGACCATCTCAATCCCGAATTTCGTCTCCAGAGGCGTAGATGCGTCAATCTTGACACCCTTCGCCGGGGTGGGCATCTTGACAGCGTCGGCTCCAGAGGTCGTTGCGGCCAGAAGGTAGGCAGCAGCTTCATAGAAGTACATCTTGGTGTTCGGACCAGCGGCCATATACCCGAGCCAGATAACCGGGATGGGGATGTTTCTGCTCCCCGCTTGGCTGCTTGTGGACACGAGCCAGAGTACGTCTCGGGTAGAGCAGCAGCCATGCTGGAAGTGGATGGGGAAACAGAGATGATAGTTGGCCCTCATAGCGACGATGCCCAGGAGGAAGTAGGCTGTGTTCACCACAGCCGTTCCAGGTGCTCCGCCGCAGTACCCACCCAGCGAGGGGGCGCCCTGACACCCCACGTTAGCGCCCCAGTTCAGCAGGTAGGCCACCTTGTTCATCGCCCCGTAGTCTATCTTGTTTTCGGAGATGATTCCGATGATCCATCCATCCGTGGGACGCGCTCCAAACTGTGCCGCACTTGCCCCGATCGTGGTTACAGCAGCGGCAGCGGCCGGAACGAGATTCATCAGCGGCAGTCCCGGTCTCCCGGCCCGTCTGCAGGCGTCGCGCGCGACTCTGATACAACGAATACCCGCATACATCTCCAGCGGCGATCCGGCCTTGACTCGCATCCCTCGGACCGTGTTGGTGACGGAGGAGATGCTGATCGCCTTCGCCTCAGGATGTGCCACGTTGGTTGCCATGATGTTGACCGCCATCTCTTGCGACGAGTGAATGGTGCCCCAATTGACGTGACATCTGGCCGGGCGCTCATCATCGGGCTGCCGAACGCGAAAGACACTCGCGTCTTTTCCCTCTCCGGTCAAGCACTCGCCAGGAGCGCTTGCCAGGGCATCGCGGATCTCCTGCTCCGTAAACTGGATCACCCGGTTGGTATCTTGGCAATAGACGCCAACCCGTGCCAGAAAGTCTACCGATGCCTCGTATACCCTGTCTGCGGCCGCATCATCGGCGGGGACGGGTGTTTCGCTGTCATACTGGACCCCGTACTCCTTCACCACCTCTCTCAGTTTCGGGATGAAGGTCTTCATTTCGAAGTCCTTTTCGGTCATGAGCGGGCCTGTCTCAGCTCGCTCGCAGATATCCAGGAAGTCTATCATTTGTCTACTCCTTGTATTCCAAGCTATCCAAGTCAATATGAAGGGAAGCGCAGCGGCTCCTTAATGTAGGTACAGGCGGAAGCTGTGGTACGGTTTCATGCCTCCTCTCCTGGGTTGGCGAGTCGGGCTCTGACACAGCCCAGATCACATTGCACCACTGGATCATCTCCTATATCACCCCATCGGCTTCGAGCTGCTCGATCTCCTCCGTGCTCAAGCCTAGCCGTTCTGCATAGATCTCGTGGTTGTGCTCTCCGAGCGCCATGCCGGCGAACTTCACTTCCCCTGGCGTCTTCGACATCTTCGGGATCACGTTCTGCATGCGAATAGTCCCGAGTTCTGCATCTCCAACCTCAATGATGTCTTCTCTGGCTTCGAAGTGCGGATCCTGAAAAATCCTCCGGATATCGTAGATGGGCCCCGCCACGACGTCGTTCTGCTCGAGAATCGCCATCGCATCGTCCAGGCACAGCTGATGGAACCAGTCGCCTATGATGGCGTCGAGTTCAGCAGCGTTCTGTACTCGATTGGGGTTGTCTTCGAACCTTGGATCATTCGGCAGATCAGGCTGTCCGATCGCCTGGGCCAGTCGCTCGAACGTCCGCTGAGAGCTCGCTGATATGGCAACCCATGCCTCATCGCTGGTCTCATAGGCGTTGCGCGGGGAACTTTCCTCCATTCGGTTTCCCCGGCGCTGCTTCACAAATCCAAGCTGGTCAAAGGCGATCACGAAGGACTCCACCAGGCGGAACAACGGCTCGTACAGGCTCACGTCCACGTACTGACTCTCACCGGTTCCCTTGACATCGCGGTGATAGATGGCGAACATCGCCCCCATAGCACCGAACAAGCCTGCGACTGCGTCAGCCAACGGGAACGCCGACAGGGCCGGCGGTTTGTCCGGGAAGCCGGTGAAAGAGGGTATCCCACTCATCGCTTCCGCGATCGTACCGTACCCCGGCCGATGGCTGTACGGACCGTCCTGGCCGAACCCGCTGATCCGTACCATGACGATACCCGGATTGACCTCCGTCAGATCCTGATACCCAACGTTCCACCGCTCGAGCGTACCAGGGCGGAAATTCTCAATGACGACATCTGCTTCCAACACGAGTCTCTTGAACAAGTCCTGTCCTTCGGGTTTGCTCAGGTTCAGAGTGATCATCTTCTTGTTGCGGCCGCTGACTTTCCACCACAGCGAGACGTCATTCTTCTTCGGCGCCCATTGCCGTGTCGGATCGCCGCGCCCGGGAAGTTCGATCTTGATCACCTCAGCGCCGAAATCGCCCAAGAACGACGCAGCCATAGGCCCGGCGATCGTCGTTCCTGCATCAATTACGGTCAGCCCCTCTAGCGGTGTTTCCGCTGATTTGTCTGCAGACCGTGTTTGCATTGTGTAGTTAACCTCCAAACGATGAATCCCTTGTGATTCGTCTACTGGGCATTGGGTGGCGGGTGCAGGTCGCAACTGCGGCCTGCCTTGACGACCTGGCCGGGGAGCGTCATATCCAATATATGCTCAGCCCGTCGGACCGCATCGAGTAGGCGCGGTAGATCAATATGGGTGGCAATCTCCATCTCGTGCAACATATGCACTGCGTCTTCAGTGCACACGTTGCCCGCGGCTCCGGGCGCGAACGGGCACCCCCCGAGACCTCCAAAGGATGTCTCAAACGACGTCACGCCGTTCTGCATAGCAGCCAGCAGATTGGCCATACCTGCCCCACGGGTGTTGTGGAAATGCATCGCGATCCCCGTATCTCCGAACTCCTCCAACACGCATCGAGCGACGCGGGCGACTTGTCGAGGGTTCGCCATGCCCGTCGTATCGCACAGGTTCAGTTCGACACAGCCCATCTCCACCAGCTTGCGACCGACGTGCAGCACGTTCTCAACGGGTACGTCTCCTTCGAAAGGACATCCGAACACCGTGGCGATGCTGGCTCTCACCGGCACCCCTCTCCCCTCGGCCACATCCAAGACCGCCTCGAAACTGCGCAACGACTCAGCGATGCTCCGGCGGACGTTGCTCCGGTTGTGCGATTCGCTGGCGGACACAACCAGGTTCAGCATATCCGCTCCTGCCTCAAGCGCCCGTTCGGCCCCGATCAGATTGGGCACCATGGCGAAACACCGGCAGCCATTACGTCTCACCTTCTGTATGACCTCACCGGCATCCCGCATCTGCGGCACAGCCTTGGGGTGCACGAATGAGGTCACCTCCATTCGACGAATGCCGGCCTGGATAAGCTCTTCGATGATCTGAACCTTGTCTACGGTGTTGATGAAATCGGGCAGAATCTGGAACCCGTCCCGCGGTCCTACCTCAATGATCTCCACCTCTTTGGGTAGAGCCCCGTCCCACACTACGGACTTGACATCCATGCAAACGATCTCCTGCTCACAGCGCAGCCAGAATTTCGCGCGTCACTGTGCCGATGTCGCCGAAGTGCTCCACCACGTGCACGCCGGCTTCGCGCAGCGCTTGCTGCTTCCCTTGCGCTGTGCCTATTCCTCGGCTGATCATCGCACCGGCATGGCCGAAACGCACGTCAGGCCTTGCGTAACGTCCTGCGATGTACGCCACCATCGGCTTCGTGAAGCCTCCACCCCGGATGAAGTCAGCGGCGTCTTCTTCGACCGTCGTGCCGATCTCGCCGAAATAGGCTACGAGCTCGGTTTCGGGATCTTGCTCGAACAGCTCCAGGTACTCCCACAAGGTCGTCCCTACAAACGCATCTCCGCCCATACCTATGGCAGTGCTCTGGCCTAAGCCTGCCCGATTGATGTAGAATGCCAATGTTGTCGTATGCCCGCCGCTCCGCGATAGCACGCCGACCGGCCCCCGATGGAAGAATTCTGTTGCGGAAACTGGATTTCCACCGATCATACCGACCAAGGCTTTCTCGGGACTGATCAGCCCTATCGTGTTGGGACCGATGACGTGAGCGCCGTACTGCTTGGCAAATGCAATCACTTCCAGCATATCTTGGTGTGGCACCCGTTCGGGGTGCAGCGTTATCACACCGATACCGGCATCCAGTGCCTCAAAGGCCGCCAGTTTGGCAGCCTGCGCCGGCACGAAGATCGCCGATGTGTTTATGCCAGGATGGTGTTCCGTGGCCTCAATAACCGTGTTGTAGATCGGTACCCCCTCCGCAGTCTGACCGCCTTTGCCGGGCGTCACCCCGGCCACCACCCGAGTGCCATAGCTCTGCATGAGCTTGATTCGCAGTCTGGCTTCACGCCCTGTGGCTCCTTGCACGACAACTTCCGTGTTTTCATCAATGAAGATGGACATAGTCACGACTCCAGCCTGTAGACCGTCGGTTCAGTCAAGGTGTCCATATACTTGTCGAACTTCTCCAACGGCAAAGTGATCGTCACAGCCTGATGACCAAATAGCTCACAGTCCAATTCACAACCCAGGCATTCGACGCAGCCGCCCCGCTTGATCTCCTCAAGCGACCACCGCAGGCTCGGCACACCTCGCGCCTCATCAAGCACAAGGGGGCCACCCTGGACGTTGCAGACCACCAAGCAGGCTTTGCTCTCACACGCTGCACACCGACTGAGATCAATGGTGATTCGGCCACCCGACCGCATTTCGAACGTCAGTATGTTGCTAGTCATCCAATGCTCCCGGTCTCAGATCTCCATTCCTGGTGCAACGAGTAGAAAGCCTCAGCAGCATCCCGCTCCGTGGCATCCCGGCCCATAACTCGCACCCAACGCCCCTCGCTGATACCGTGCTCTGCCAGGAGCCTGACCGCATCCTCGTCCCAGGCCCCACGGAAACACAACACAGTTGGAATATTGGGCTGTCCCTTCGTCTCGGGGTATAGCTCTTTCAGAGCCTTGATGATCCCCCGAGCGGTATTGTCCAACTGCTGACTTGATATACAAGAGACGAAGACATATCCCTGGATGCCGGGCTGGGAGAAAATCAGTTTCGTAACGCGGTACAGTTTGGACCCTACTGGATTGCCAGATGTGTCGCAGAAGTTCACAGGGCAGAAGCCCAATGGCACCAATTCGTCCATCGTCGTCAAACAGGCACCGGCTCCCACACAATCGAAGCCAATGGGAATCCGGTTGTGTTCGCGAGCATAGGAGAGATCCGGATCAATCTGCACGAAGTGGACAGTGCCGCGGTGATCTTCCTCATCAATGGTGGCTGCGATCTCCTCCAAGAGAGTTGGGCTTCGACTTCCGGCCTCTTCCGCCACATCGAGGTTCAAATCTGCTTGACGCTCGAGCGCATCTCCGTCAATATCCACGCGCGCATCCAGTGCTACGAGGCCCTCTGGGGTGAGGGCTAGCGGATTGATCTCCACTAGCTTGCAGTCGTGGGTGCGATAGATGTCGTACATGCGGCAAAGGATTCGGGCGATCCCAAGCTTCTGCCTGGAGGTCAGGTCATCCGCGGCGTTTACCAGCTTCAGTGCTTCGTACGGATAGACGCCCCGGAGGATATCAATGTGCAACTTGTGGATGGCCTCGGGATCCGCCAGTGCCGTTTCCTCGATGTCTACTCCTCCATTTCCGCAGAAGATTATCACAGGAGACCGCGCGTTCGGATCTGCGGTGACACCTAGATAGATCTCCTTCATGACCTCCAACCGCTGTTCAACCAACAAGGTGTCTACGGGTAGCCCGCAGATGTTGTCTTCCATGACGTCCGCCGCAGCGGCTGCCAGCTCAGCCTCATCATTGACGCTGCGGACCCCGCCGCCCTTGCCTCGCTTCCCCGAGCGAATCTGGGCCTTGACCATGGCCGGGTAGCCGATTTGTGCGCCAGCGTTCTTGGCCTCACTCACAGCCCGGACGACCTGCCCGTCAGGCGTAGGAATCCCGAAACGGCGAAGAATCGTCTTCGCCTGATACTCCAGTAATCTAGCCACGCTCTACACCACCTCCAGAACCGATGCCGTATGGGTGAGGGACCGGAACTCACAGATTGTCTACGGATTCTCTAGTCAAGTGTGCTCCAAGGTACAAATGCGTAGCCTTCCATGATGCGACGCGCCGTCCGGCCCACGGTAGCACGCACTAGACGTACACCATCATCGGACTGCACGGCTGCTTCAACACCAATCACACCGGCCGGATGCCCAATCCGCGTCAGTGCCTGTCCGCGCGACTCGGGGCGGGCGGCCTCGTAGACGATCGTACCCGGGATCTTGGCCGCAGCACCCGTGCATACCGTCCCTGTCACAGCGTATGCTTTGTGCATCCTGAGCATGAAGAGGAGACGGGCGACAAAGTCAACTTCCTGCGCGGTGACCATCCGCCCGGTGGTGAAGTCAACGTAATCATTCGGTGGGCTAATCAAGACGAAGAAAGGAATGTACGGACTCGCCTGGGCTGCATCGCGCCAGTCCTCAACTAAACCGATCTCCGCGGCGACTGTGCCGCGTATCCGTTCGATGTGATCATTCAACTCTTGATTGGAGTCGATCTGATCGGGTGTTTCTGTTCCTTCTATACCCAGGTCCTTTGCCCGGACAAAGACGCATGGGTTTCCCGCATCCACGACGGACACATCAACCACGCCGACCCCTTCCACGTCCAGTTGATCCAAGGGATTGCCGGTTGGCAAGATACGTCCGGTCACAGCTCCAGCGGTATCGGAGAAATCCAGCTTGATTCTTGCTCCCGTACCAGGAACCCCGTCAATGTGGTAGTTGCCCTCGACTGCTGCCTTCCCGTTGACCACCGGGACCTCGGCAACCAGGATACACTGCGTGTTGGTCTGATGAATGCGTACGGTAGTCGTGGGTTCCGCAGCATCAACCAAGCCTTCGTCAATGGCAAAGGGACCGACCGCGGAAGAGATGTTCCCGCAGTTGCCCGAATAATCAACGAACGGTTCATCAATGCTGGCCTGGGCAAATGTGTAGTCCACGTCAGCGTCCTTGCGGGTGGGAGGGCCGATAATGGCCAGTTTGCTCGTCAGTGGATCAGCTCCCCCCAGACCATCAATCTGGCGGACATCAGGACTGCCGTACATACGAAGAATGACTCTGTCGCGCAATTCGGGTTGTGCAGGCAGCTCTCCTCGCATCACGAACAGAGCTCGGCTTGTACCTCCGCGCATGACGACACACCGTATCCGTTTCTGCTCCTCGTGAAGTCTCATAGTTCTATTCCTCTCTACTCTCTGGGTACGGGCGTCCTGGCGTCCAGTTGTTCTCGCACGTAAGTCGTCAATCCGCCTGCTTCGATGATCTCAATCAGAAACGGAGCCAAAGGCGGAGCCGAGCATCGAAACGGGTGTGTCAGGTTCTCGATCTCTCCCGTTTTCACATCAATACGAACCTCGTCCCCATCTTGGATACCCGAGATGGACTCTGGTGAGGTGAGTGCAGGCAGCCCGAGGTTGATGCAATTCCGGAAGAAGATCCGGGCATAGGAAGTTGCCAGGAGGCAGGATATGCCCAGCGCCTTCATGGCAGCGGGAGCGTGCTCGCGCGAGCTTCCACACCCGAAGTTCTCCCCGGCAACGACGACGTCGCCCGGTCGGACAAGTTCATGAAACCGAGGAATCATGTCTTCAAGGCAATGAGAAGCCAACTCCTGGGGATCTGTCAAGCTCAGGTACCGCCCCGGTACCAATTGATCCGTATCCACGTTGTCACCCAGTTTCCAGGCGCGTCCCTCTATGATCATTTCATCACCTCACGACTTCATCGGGATGCGCGATCCGGCCCATTACCGCAGAGGCTGCCGCCACAACTGGAGACGAAAGGAAGACCTCGCTCTCGGGGTGGCCCATCCTCCCCACGAAGTTCCGATTCGTCGTCGCTATCACGCGCTCACCGGCTGCTAGCAGACCCATATGGCCACCAAAACACGGTCCGCAGGTGGGCGTGCTGACCGCCGCACCCGCCTTCGCGAAAACCTCCAACAGTCCTTCCCGGAGCGCCTGGAGATAGATGTTCTGCGTGGCCGGAATCACGATAAGGCGCAGATCACGAGAAACGTGCTTACCGTCAAGAACGCGTGCAGCCCTACGTAGATCATCAATCCGTCCGTTCGTGCAAGAGCCGATGAAGGCCGCGTCCACCTTCGTTCCCATCACTTCGCTCAGGGGCTTCACGTTGTCAGGAGAGGAAGGGCACGCCACCTGAGGCTCGATCTCGCGCACGTTAATTTCAGTCACTGAGTGGTACCGGGCATCGGGATCGGAGTTGTAGACGGGCACAGCCTGCACCCCCACGGCCTTCAGGTATCGCTCTGTCTCCCGGTCCACGGGCACGATGGCGTTCTTCGCCCCCGCTTCGACAGCCATGTTGCACATAGTCAGTCGTTGATCTACCGATAGTGACTCGATGACCGACCCGACCAGCTCCATGGTACGGTAGAGAGCGCCCTTAACGCCGATTTTCCCTATCGTGTATAGGACCAGGTCTTTTGCTCCTACCCAGGATCCCAACTCACCTTCATAGACAAAGAGCATCGTCTCTGGAACGCACAGCCATACCTTGCCCAACGCCATGGCAGCTGCGACATCCGTACTGCCGAATCCAGACGCGAAGGCTCCCAGTGCGCCATACGACGTCGTGTGCGAGTCAGCGCCTACGACGACCATCCCTGGCCGTATCAGGCCTTCTTCTGGGAGAAGCGCGTGCTCCACTCCGAAGTTCTCACCCCGCCCGGCCTCGAAGTAGTGCGCAATACCCTGTTCGCCGGCAAACTCTCGCAAGTACTTGGTCTGTTCAGCGGCCAGCACAGTAGCGTTCGGCACGAAATGATCGCACACGATAGCTACTCTGTCGGGATCGAACACGTGCTCGGCCCCCATCCGTCTGAATTCGATCACGGCCAAGGGCATCGTCGTGTCCTGTCCAAAGACGAGGTCGGCGGGTACTTTGACAATCTCTCCCGGCTTCACCTGTGCCTGCCCCGACGCTCGAGCCAGGATCTTCTCCGTCATTGTCATATTCATGGCAGCAGATTCCCTGCGGACGCACGATCAATGTCCGCGGACGCACGGTCAATGTCCGCGGACGTACGATCAATGTCCACGGACGTACGATCAATGTCCACGGACGCACGGTCAATGTCCGCCTCATCAGAACGGGAGGTCTGTGGCGACTCCCCCCCGTTTGCGTGGGTGCTAGCTGAGCAGGGCAAACAGCTTGGCAACGTCTTCCACCTCGTGGATACCCGTCACGAAGTTGACGATACGCGCAACCCTCTCTTCGTCCTTGATCTCGCGCATTGCCAGATTGACGAATTTGCTTTCAAGTTCTTGCTGAGTGACCGGATTGCGCCAGTCCCCCTTTGGATCATCAACCACGGAGGTGTACTCTGTGCCATCTTCCATCGTCACCGTCACTGCGCACGAGTAGTGCTCGGGGTATCGGCGCTCGAACTCGTCGTCTACCTCCCAGGTTACCTTTTTCATAAGCCGCCGTACGTCCGGCCGGTGTATGTTCTCCTCCACGAACGTGTCAACGTCAATCTTGCGGTCTATCAGCGCAATTGCCGCTTGCCACGGCATGCTGAACTGTGTATCTACCACGTTCTGAGGGTCCATCTTGCGCGGGCGTGCCAGCAACCTGATGGTGTAGTCCGACGAGCGGATGAGGATGCGGTCTATCTTATCTGGGTCGGGCCGATACTGATTTGCGACATCCAGGCACGCGTCCAGATGTCCTGCCGAGTACCGGCAGCATGGATAGACCTTGATACTCGTTTTGGCGAAGACCCACGTCTCTCCCAACCCATCGGTAATCCAGCTCGTGTCATACTCCCGATTGTAGGAGTAGGCTTGTAGGAAGCCGTCTTCTCCCTCGAAGATCGCCGGGGGACCGTTGAATCCTTTCTGAGCCATCATGGCAGAGACAATACCCACCATGGCCGGGTGTCCGGCCTGCAGGCGCTTCGTGTACGAGCCCGATGTGTTCCAGGCCATCAGTCCTCCAACCTGGCTTCCGGCGATACCCAGACTGTGGACTGTCTGCTGAAAATCCAGTTTCAGTAGCTTGGCTGCCGCGATTGTGGCACCGAACGTACCGCAGGTGCTGGTGGGGTGGAAGCCCTGATAGTATGTCTTGCCCAGAAACGCTGAGCCCAATCGGCATACCATCTCGTTTCCCAGGGCAACTGCCTCGACGACCTCTTTCCCGTTGGCGTTCAGCTTCTCGCCCAGCGCCAGGCTCACGGGGACCGTCGCCGCACTGGAGTGTGAGTTCGACTGGTTGTGGTCGTCCGTGAAGTCGAAGGCGTAGCCCTGGATCGCATTGGCGAAAGCAGCGTGCGGCGCTGCCACTCTCCGATTGTAGCCGATAACGGTGCTCTCCTCCGGGCCGCCCAACTCCAGGGCCACTTCAGCTGCGATACGGCTCGACTCAATCTGCCTGGAGCCAATCATCGAGCCCAGCAGGTCGAGGATCAGGTTGGCCGCTTTCCTCCGTGCTTCCTCCGGGAGGTCCTCATATCGAAAGTTCACGCTCAGTTCCGCTATCTGTTCGCTGATGTATCTCTGTGGGGTCACTCCAGATCGTTCCTTTCGTCTTGGATGCTCATCACTCATTCTGCTGGCTCCTCAAGAATTTCGTGATTGACTCACCGGCTGTCAGGATGTGGTCTGACATCAACTCAGCAGCAGCTTCGACGTTGCCCTCCCGGATCGCCTCCAGAACAGCCTGGTGTTGCTGGATCGACCGCTCAGCTCGGCCAGGTATCATCCACAGGAGATCGGTGGCGAACTGCGGCCATAGACCTACGATCATGTCGCAGAGGCGCTGAGACCCAGATTTCTTGTATATCAGAGAATGAAACTGGTAGTTGGATCGGCGCAGTCGCCTGAGGTTCATTTGGTCCCAGGATTCTTTCATCTGTTCCAGTAACGCCTCTAGTGCAGCGACGTCTTCATCTGTGAGTCTCGGCACCGCCATCTTCGTCGCCAGACCTTCGAGCGCGGAACGAATCACGCTGACTTCCTTGCTTTCATCCGGCGACACCTCCCTCACATAGACACCCTTGTAGGGAACGCGTTCCAAGAAACCTTGAGCTTCCAGTAGACGAAGAGCCTCTCTGATTGGGGTAGGGCTCATGTCAAGCTGCTCGGTCAATTCTTTCTGGTGCAACCTCTGACCCGGGACGTAATCACCTCTCAGGAGAGCCTCGCGGAGAAAACGAATGGCGCGCTCTACGTCGGTGTACGCCGGGGTATCAGATTCGCTGCCAAGTACTGGGTTGGCCATACTTGACCTCCGTGGAGAAGGATCGGTCGAAGTGTGACGCGAACGTTGTGTGCCTTGCATTGAATGATGCTCGCTTCGTGTGATAAGGGGGACTCTACGTACACCCATATTATATATCAAATTATATTTCTTGTCAAGTGAATCTGTTAGTTTTTGGCGTTTTGACGCAAATCTCTTGACAGAAAATATGAAATGATATATAATATGATAGGGTTGGAGTGGGCAGGCACCTTCGATAGCTCGTCCTGCCGGGGCGACTGAGTTGAGCTTCCATGCAATCGCATACACTACACATAGGGGGGAAGATATGATCGGCGGTACGTACGGCAAAATCCTGCATGTTGATTTGACGTCCGGAGACACCCGTGTCGAGCAGCCCAGCGACGATTTCTACCGCTTGTTGGTCGGTGGTCGCGCAGTCGTTTCCTATTTGTTGCTTCGAGACTTGCCGCCGGGGACAGATCCACTCAGCCCAGACAACCTGTTCATCGTCGCTCCTGGCATCATGCAGGGCAGTAACCTGCCCGGCTCGGGGCGGCACGGGATCGGAGGCAAAGCGCCGCTCACCGGTGCGCTGGGGAACTCGGACGTGGGAGGTTTCTGGGGGCACGAGTTCAAGCGCGCCGGCTTCGACGCGCTGGTGGTCCACGGGCGTGCCGAGTCGCCCGTCTACCTGTGGATCAAGGATGGGGAGGTGGAGATCCGCCCTGCTGAACACCTGTGGGGAAAGAAGACCGCCCCGGTACAGGCGGCGATCCGGGATGAGCTTGGGGATGACCGCGTACGCGTCGCGCAGATCGGTCCCGCCGGGGAGAACCAGGTGCTGTACGCCAACGTGATCCACGACGTCAACCGAGCCGCCGGGCGCAACGGCATGGGGGCCGTGATGGGATCCAAGAACCTCAAGGCTGTAGCGGTACGGGGGACGATGGACTTGCCGATCGTCGACCGGGATGCGGTGAGGGATGTCGCGAAGTGGCTGCGAGATAACTACAAGCAACGGATGGCATGGGCAGCGGCCGGCATTGGGCGCGGCACGCAGGACAGCCTGATGGGCTGGGGGTCGCTGGGTGGGCTCCCGACACGCAACTTCTCCAAGGCGATGTTCGAGAACCGGCACCTTCTGAGCGGGGAGCGCAACTACGAGATGTATCTCAAGGAGCGCGACACCTGTCAGGCGTGCCCCGTGCGATGCAAGCAGGTTTTTGAGAACGAGTCCGATGATCCCTATCGCCGGCTCGATCCCGTCTACGGGGGCTCCGAATACGAGGCTATGGGTGCATTTGGATCCTGCTGCGGGGTGGAGGACAACCTGGCGGTGTTGAAGGCGAACGAGATGGCCAACGCCTACGGGCTGGATTCGATCTCCACTGGGATGTCTATCGCGTTTGTGATGGAATGCTTCGAGAAGGGCATCCTGACTAGCGAGGACACCGGCGGCCTGGAATACGGCTGGGGCAAGGCCGAGGTGCTGGCACCTACCATCGAGATGATCGCGAATCGCGAGGGGTTTGGCGACATTATGGCCGAAGGCACAGCGCGTATGAGCAAGCGCTTTGGGCCAGAGACTGAGCCTTTCACCCTCACCATCAAGGGCCAGGAACTGCCCATGCACGAGCCGCGGCTCAAGCACGGCATGGGCATCGGCTATGCCCTCTCACCGCTCGGCGCCGATCACATGATCAACATCCACGATACGGACTTCGCTGGCGAGGGGTGGATGCTCAATCGGGTCAACGCCGTGATGGACGAGAAGATCGAGCCCTTGCCGCCGGACGAGCTGAGCGAGGATAAGATACAGATCCTGTACCACGAGGTCAACTTCATGCATTTCCAGGACTGCGCCCTGAACTGCTTCTTCTACTGCTATGACTATCACCATCTCGCAGAGGCGCTCTCGGGCGTGACGGGCCAGGAGTATAGCGTTCAGGACATTCTGGATGTTGGAGCGCGTGCTCATACCTTGGCGCGATTGTTCAACATACGCGAGGGCTTCACCGCTGATGACGACACGCTGCCCAAGCGCGTGATGCAACCATTCACCGAGGGGCCGATAGCAGGCAGCGAGATCACCGAAGAAGAGCTCAACTGGTGCAAGCATCGCTACTACGAACTCATGGGGTGGGACCCGGAAACCGGAGAACCGACCGATGAGTGCCTGCGAGAGCTGGGCCTGGACGATCTGCTAGCGTAGAGCAGTTCAGGGCGTCAAAGGGTTGACATTTCACACCACCTTGAGCAAGTTCCAATCCTGAAACCGTTCTCCCAAACGAAAGAGGCACCCCCTGAGGGGTGCCTCTTCAGGTAGCGGGGGCTGGATTCGAACCAGCGACCTCCGGGGTATGAGCCAGAAGACCTGCCCGATAGGTGGGTATTGTCCAGCAGAGGTACTCCCTACCCATCGTGTGTTTCTCCCGTCCGAGGTAGTCCCCCCCCCTCTCCCCATCGTGCATTTCCCCCATCCGAGGTAGTCCCCCCCCCTCCCCATCGTGTATTTCTCCCATCCGCGGTAGCCCCCCCCCTCTCCCCCCCCTGTTTTTCTCCCCTCCGAGGTGCGCCCCCCCCCTTCCCTCTCCCCCCCCACCCCCCGCCTTCAGCGCCCCCCCG
>Ga0180432_10000606_pt1 | contig 59784 bp, 53 predicted proteins | sample SS_ome_10_FD_132414 | JGI IMG/M metagenome (GOLD analysis project Ga0180432, IMG submission 132414) | Hypersaline lake sediment archaeal communities from the Salton Sea, California, USA - SS_1_MS_2 metaG | ecosystem: Environmental > Aquatic > Non-marine Saline and Alkaline > Hypersaline >... | reverse complement strand
CCGGCTCTCGACGCCGAATTTCTCGCGCAAGTACCGCTTGCCGTAGAGCAGTTGCCGCACGAGCGATTCGCCGCTCGGGACGTTCGTGTCCATCTCGACCCACGTCGCGCCGTCGGCCTCCCATCGGCCCGCGGCGATGTGCTCGCGGATTTTCTCAAGAAGCTCCGGGGCGTCCTCCTCGACCCAGGCGTAGGCTTGCGGGCTGGACTGGATGAACGTCCAGTCGGGATACTGCTCGAGCAGCCGGCACTGTGTGGCCCAGGTGCGCACGCACTTGTGGCGCGTCTGCTTGATCGGCCACAACCAGGCCAGGTCAATGTGTGCATGGCCGACAGCGACGACGGTGGGCGCGTCCGCCGCCGGCACCTTGGCGCGTGCTTCGTCGAACGCCTTCTGTGCTGCCGCGACTGACGCGTAAAACAGCTCGCCCGACGGGTCGCGTTGCTCGTCGGCGGGGACGACGACGAGGCCGACGTTTTCGCGCACGTCAATCGCGTGGACGGCGGCGTCCACCGCCTCGATCAGCTTCTCGCGCGTCGGCAACGCTTCGTCGAGCAGGTCAATGATTTCCAGCGTCACGCGCAGGTCGTGGTAGAGGTCCTCCGTCGCAAGGTCGGTCCAGGCGAGGCCGAACGTCTCCAGCGCGTGACGGCACGCGCCCCGTCCCGCGAAAAAGACTGCGCGCACGTCGTAGCTCCGGCCGGGCTGGAACGGGTAGCGGATGCGCTGGTGGTGCTGGTCAATGGCGCCGACGCGCCGGCCGTCAATGAACGCTTGTCCCTCGGGACCGGCGGGGAAGTTGTTCTCGTCGGGGGGTTCCAGGTAGACGGCGCGATGACCGAGTCGCAGCTCGATGCCGTCGCCGTTGCAGTGTTCCGGCGGCGTCACCGTCGCGCGGAAGTAGGCCCACTGCTGCTTGCCGCCCCACCCGTCGCCGAGGCGGATTGGCTTCCACGCTCCGTCGTCGGGCGGCGCGTCGTAGCGCGGCTTCGCCGGCTCGAGCACGCGGATGTCGCTTGCTGCAATCGTGTCGCGGACGATCTTGGTCTTGATGAGGCCGAGATACGTGCGGAGCTTGCCAAGACGAAACTTCAGGTGAGCGTTCACAGTTGTGCTGCCTCCGTTTGATCAATTGCGCAGAACGCCGGGTCCATGTCACGTCACTGGATCGAAGCAATGAGATCGCGGCGCGAGAGCTCGACGACGGCGGTGGCCGTGTCGGCCGCGCCGTAATAAACGAGATACGTATCATCGCGTTCGACGATGCCGGTCGGGAACACAACGTTCGGCACGAAGCCTTCGCGCTCGAAGTCGGTTTCCGGCACGAGAATCGGCTCGGCCGCGCGACCGATCACCCGCTGGGGATCGTCGAGATCGAGCAGCAAGGCGCCGGCCGAGTAGACGCCGACGCCACGCTCGCCGGGGGCGTTTCGGGTGCCGTGGTAGATCTCCAGCCAGCCCTCGCTCGTTCTCACCGGCGGGGTGCCGGCGCCGATCCGCCCGGTTTCCCACGTCGAGGTGCCGCCGTGGAAGTGTTCCTGGCGGCCCCAATGGACAAGGTCGGGTGAGCGGGCGAGCCACATCTCCGGCTTCGTGAACGGCGTGCCCGCGTGCGGCCGATGGAGCGCGACGTAGTCTGCGCCGATCTGCTCGGGAAACAGGACGACGTCCTTATTCTCCGGGCAGAAGATGATGCCGTGGCGCTCGAACGTCTTAAAGTCGCTCGTCGAGGCCAGCGCCGTGGCTGCGCCGTGGCGCGAGACGGCGACGTACGTGATATAGAACATGTCGCCGATGCGGGTGATCCGGGGGTCCTCGACGCCGAACTCCTCGTGCTCGCCGTCGGGAACGAAGTGCGCGCCCTCGGCAGAGATCGAACGGCCGTCGGCGCTTCGAAAGGCCCTGATGTGCGAGGTGAACGTGAGCCGGACCAAGCCGTCGCGTTTGCGTCGGACGACGCGCGGGTCAATGGGCTCCAGTTCCTCGTCGGGGACCCAGTCAATCACCACGCGCGCATCGGCGTCCCGCCGCGGCAGGCCCGTGAAGCCGGCCCGCTTCTCGAGCGGCCTTTCGGCGACTCGGACGAGCAGGAGGACCTCGTCGCCCACGGCGATCGCGCCGGGGTTGAACGTCCCCACGACTTCGAGCTCGTCGAACGACGCCTGTACGTCGCCCGGTCGCAGGAGGCACTCGTTGTAGCGTCGTCGGATCATCTGCCAATACCTTTACTCACCGCAGAGATCGCAGAGATCGCAGAGAGACTGTTTTTCAATTTCCTTCATCTTTGCGTTCTCGGCGCTCTCTGCGGTGAAATCCTACTCGGGCAGCTCATGGACAAGCCTTCGAATGCCCTGCTTGAGTAAGCGAACGTTGAAGTTTATCAGCAGACCTACCGGACACCCGGATAGCTTGAGATAAGAAAGCAGTTGCGCCTCATGAATCGGCTCGAGCTTGTCGACTGCCTTGAGCTCAACGACGACCTGGCCCTCGACGAGCAAATCCATCCGATAGCCGCACTTGATGTTCAGGCCTTTGTAGACAACCGGCAACTCCTTCTGACGTTCGATAGCTAGTCCGCGCTGCGTCAACTCAAAGGCAAGGCATGCTTCGTATGCGGATTCGAGGAGTCCCGGGCCAAGCTCGCGATGCACAGCCATCGCCGCGCCGATGACCGTCTGCGTGATCTTGTTGAGATGTGTTTTCATCTCTGCGTTCTCTGCGCTCTCTGCGGTGAAACTATCCGTGCGCCAGACGATCGGCCTCGACGGCCATGGCGAGCGAGGCCCGGCCGTTCTCCTCGGTGATTTGGCGGACATGGCTGCGGTCGCGGATCCACGCCATCTGGTCGGCGAGCATGGCCCGCAGCAGCTCGCCGTAGCGGTGCATTTTCTTGTCACCTTCGCCGAAGGTCAGCTCGATCATCTGGCACGCGTCAATGGGTTTGTGGCGTCCCCGGCAGGCACGGTCCTTCGGCGCGTAGGTCGCCGTCACGTCGAGCCGTGCGCCGGGGAACAACTCGCAGAGCTCGCGCGTGCCCTGTTCGTCGGCGAGTGCATGGATGCGCACGCGCGTCGGCACCCACTCGTGCAGCGTCACGTCGCCCCGCTCGAAGACGAGGCGCATTTCCTGCCTGTCGAGCCGGGCGGGCTGATGGAACCCGTGGTAGAAGTTGACGAGCACGCCTGGGCCGTACCGGACGGTGCAGTGCACCTGCTCCTCGATCGTCGTGTCGGGCCGGCGCGTGCATTGGGCGGCGAGGACCTCGCCCTCGCCGAGCCAGCCGGCGAACAAATCGAAGAAATGGACGCCGTGCTCGACGAAGAGGCCGCCGCTCTTGTCGCGGTCCCAGAACCAGTGCTCCGGCGGCAGGTGCTCGTCGGTCGCGTAGTTTTCGAAGGTGCCGTGCAGCGGCTCGCCGAGCACCTTCGACTCGATCAGCCGGCGCATCGTCCAAAAGAGCGGGTTGTAGCGCTGCATGAGGTCAGCGACGAGCAGGCGGTCTTTCTCGCGGGCGAGTGCGATCATTTCGTCGGCCTGGGCGGGCGTCAGCGCCAGCGGCTTCTCGCAGATGACGTGCTTGCCGGCGTTGAGCGCGAGCATGGCCTGCGGGTAATGCAGAAACGGCGGCGTGGCGATGTAGACGAGGTCAACATCGGGCCGCTCGACGAGGGCTTCAACCTCGACGATGTCCGGGACGCCGAACCGCTGTGCCGCGGCATAGGCCGCCTCGCGATGCGTGCCCGCCATCCCGACGAGCTTCGCGCCGGGGACCTGTACAAAATGCTGCAGGGCGAAGAGCCCAAAGCCGCCGCAGCCCACTACGCCGAATCGGACTTCCTGCTCGCTCATGCCTGTCGCCCGCCTGCTCCGGGTTTCCGGTCTTGTGAGTTTATGCGTTAAAAGTCGAGGCCCAGGCCGAGAATGCTCTTCAAGCTCTTGTTGTCCGCACCGCTGGCCGGGGTGGAATCGTAATCGAAAATCACTTTGAAATCGGTGAACAGCACGTCGGTGAGGGACACACGCACGTTGAACTCCGTGTTGAGGAAGTAGTCGCCGAGATCCTCAATCGCGGGATACCACGCGAGCTCGTGCAGCAGCTCGACCTTCTCATTGAAGCGCTTGGCGACGTGATAGGCGATGCGGGCCGTGACCTGCTCGTTTGCGTCGGTCTCGTCGGCGAAGTCCTCGCGCAGCCACGCGAGGCCGCCCTCGGTCCGGAAGCTCAAGTCGTCGCGCTGGATCCATTCGCGGCCGAGGCCGGCGCCGGCAATGAGCCTCAGGTCGAGGTCCTGGATGCTGTCCTTTTCGATGCGGGTGTTGGCGTACGCGAAGAGGCGTGGGGACAGGAAGTAGTCGTATTTCGCCTCGGCGACGCGCGAGTCCTCGGTCGTGATCCAGTCGCTCGTGTCGGCGTCCTCGCGGCGGCCGTGGAGCAGCGCGGCGTCGAACGTGATTCGGTCCGCGTCGCTCTTTCGGACGAGATGGGCGCTGAGGCTTGCGCTTTCGGTGTCGGTGTTGCTGCGCGTAAGCGTCAGCCCTGCCGTGACGTTCCCCGTCCACTTGGCCCTGGGTTTCTCGGGCGGGTTGATCGCTACGACGTCCGCGATGGCGAACACCTGCGGCTCGAGGACGCCTTCGCGTTCGATCGCAAACCGGCCTTCATCGGACGCCGACACCTGCTGCGAGACAACGGTCCCGTCGCGGAAGTGAATCTCGATGGGTGTCTCCGTCGAGATCGTGCGGACCTTGGCCGTCTCGACGGTCACCTCGCCGGCGGACCATGAGTCAATGGTGAGGTGCTCGTCGGCGAGGTGCAGGATCGTGCCGGTCAGGCGGTCGCCGTTCTTGAAGATGACTTCGTCCGCGGCGCTCGAACACGCGAACGCGAGAATCAGGATCACCCAGACTGGGGCTGTAAGACGCATCGTTCTCCCTCTTTCGAACGTAAGCATTTCCTGAGGACATGCGGCGGCACTCAGGTCGCGAGACCGCAAATGTCGTCGACGAGTTTCGAGACGGCCTCCACCTTTTCGATTTCCCCGACCTGCGATATCTCGTCGGAAATTCCGAGAATGAGCTTCGGCGCGAACATGTCAATGGCCCGGCGCGCGAAGTCGAGCAGCTCCTCGACGGGGAAGCCGGGCAGGAAGTCAATGGCGCGAATGAGATCGAGCACGACCATTGTGTCGCCGACTGCCTCCTTGATCTGCTCGAGCGTCATGTCGCCCATGGGCACGGGCGTGAGGGCCTCGATCCCGTCGAGGCGGGTCTCGCGCGCGTACGGCAGCATGGTGACCGAGTTGCCGTCCCAGTGGGTGTGGACGAAGCGGCCGGCGGCGTGGAGGCGGTCGGCGATGCGCTGCCAGCGCGGGAGAAGGTATTTTTTGAGGATAGGCGGCGGGGTGAACTCGTTCGTCGCGTGGTCGCCGAGGTTGAAGAGGCGGCACGGGAGCTCGAGGGCCGCGTCGATCAAGCGGTCGTCGCGCCGGTCGCACGCCTCGAGGTATGCCTCCACGTCGGCCGTGTGGTCGTAGAGTAGGTAGAAGGTCTCGACGAGGCCGCAGTATTCCTTGATCAGCTCGGTGAAGCCCGAGCTCGAGAGGAAAAGCGTCGGCTCGGCGCGATGGCCGACGCGGCTCGCCGCTTCCTTGAAGGCCTCGTGGTTGGTGCGGAACTGCTTGCGGTCCACGAGGTCCGTCAGCACGCGGAGGTCCTCGACGGTTCTGACGGGCCACTCGACGATCCGGCTGTTCACGCGCCGGTCGCCCTCCCAGATGTCCTGGTACACGGTGGTGAGCTCGCCGAGCGGCGTGCGTATGCGGTAGACCGTGTGATCGGGGTGCCGCTCCTGGATGTGCACGACGTCCTCGTGCGGCTCGAGGCGCTCGAGGCCGCGGCTCGCCTCGTAGCGTATCGAGGCGCCGAGCTCGTCGTAGATCTCGAGGTTGCTCATGCCCTGGAAACGCTTCGGCAGCGTGCCGCGCCACATGTGGTGCTCGATCCACGTCTCGAGCCTCGGCTGCCACAGGACCTTGTCCGCCGTCCCCTCGAAGATGGCCAGGTTGAGCTCTTTGCGGGTCATGTAGAAGTTCCTCAATGCTGGACTGTGCCTGGTGGTGAACGGAACCGGATTACGCGGTTGTTGTCAAGGGTATTGCCTGGCGCGGCCCTTGCGCGAAGGCCTCGAAGATGCGCGTGGCCTGCCAGGCCTGCTCGAGGGTGCCTTTGGTCGGCGGGCGGCCGTCGAGGACCGACTGCGCGAACTCATTCACTTCGCCATAATAGCCGAGCAGAAACAGGCCCTTGTTGTAGAGCTGGCCGAGCGAGAACTCGGGCTCCCACACCACCGTCGCCTCGTCGGGCTGCCCGATGAAGAAGCTCGGCTCGTCTCCGTAGCCCACCCGGGGGCCGCGGTGGTAGCTGAGCCTGACGTTGTTCTCGACGACGATGCGCCGGCCGGAATCCGACACGATCGTCGTGCGCTCCAGGCCACCGTTGAGCGGCGCGTCGTGCGTCATCGCAAGCGACGCCACCGCCCCGGACGCGAAGTTGAACGTCGCCACGCCCGCGCCCGAAGCGCTGCGCTCGTAGTAGAGGCTCTCCGGCATGCCGACGAGGAAGAGCATCAGTGAGACCGGGTGGCACAGGTGGTCGAGGAAGCCGACCACCGCGTCCACGTTCTCGCCCTCGTGCACGTAGCGACGCAGCTCGTCGTGAGTCGGCACGCGTTGCGGGTACTGGAGCGTGGCGAGCGAGATTGCGCCGAACTCCTCGGTGCTCGCCAGGGCCTTTGCCTTCTCGTTCGCGGGCGCGAACATCTTCTTCATCCCGACGAGGACGTTCCGCTTCGCGGCGTTGGCGGCGCGCTGGATCCGCTCGACGTCCGCGCAGGACGCGGCTGGCGGCTTCTCGATCCACACGTGGCGTCCGGCCTCGAGGCAGTCCACGGCAATGCGCGGGTACTGCGGCCGGCCATTCTCGTCGTAGCCGGTCACGATGAAGACCGCGTCGAGCTCTTCCTTGGCGAGCATCTCGTGGTAATCGGCGTACGCGTTTTGTGCGCCGAACTTGGCGGCAAAGGCGCGCGCCTTCTCGCTCGAGAGGTCGCATGTGGCTACCAGCTTGACCGGCGCGAACTGGAACGCCGGGTAGATGTTGCGGAACGAGTGGGAGCCGCAGCCGATGAACCCCGCCCGGACCTCCGGTTCGTCCACAAGGTTTCCGTGGAAGTTGATTCGCATCGAGCCGTCTCCTCCGAGTCTCCGCCGCGGCCGGGCTCTGGGCTGCCGGCGCGGAATCTTGCCCCGGGCGGGCCGGCGGGTCAAGGGCTGGGACAGCATGCGGTTGAGTCGCGTCTTCCTCGGAAAGGCCTTCGAGTAGGCACAGAACGGTTCGTGGATAATCTCTTGCGTGCAGTCGCAGACAGGAGTAAACGGGAACGGGACTTCCAGAGACCGCGCCCACGGGAAAAAGGGGCAGGACAACGCTGGTGCGCTGCTTGACGCGCCAGCGAATTCCTCCCTATCCCCATGGTCCCTTGCGGCGGGAACAGACGCCGGCTGTGCCGGGAAGGACAACGCAGGATGATCTGTCCCAATTGCGGCGGCAAGCTCATGACCTTCTGGAGATTCCTGTCCCTCATCAACCCCAAGAGTGTGCTGTCGCCCGTCTGTCCTGATTGCGGGGCTCGCCTGAGGCCAGGGAAGAGATTCAGGCGTCTCGTGTGGATTCTCCTGTTGGTGGCTGGGACGCTGGGTCTCGGTCTGGCTGCTGCCGATAGCCTCGGGGGATGGGGGACGAGCTTTACGGTCTACCTATGGATAGCTGGGAGTGCGCTCGTCGGATGCCTTTCTGAGTACCTGATTTGGCGCTTCGGCGATTTCGAAGTAGGGGAGATGCAGCTCGAAGCTCTCTGGAAGCCGCTCGTGGCGTTTTTCGCGGCCCTTGGGGCGATAGTCCTCGCAGCAGTTTTTCTGGCTGGCCCCCTTGTAGGGCTGATTTCCGGCTTCTCGGAACGGAAAGCACCACCTGTATACGAGCCGGATGAGGCGGCGGTGTTTGCGTACGAGCATCTCCCCGACGAGTTCCGCGAGTCGCTCACGAAAAGTGATGTGGCGCTCATCCTCGAGTTGAATTTCGAGTACCTCAAGACACTTGGGCTGGTTGACAATCCCGACCCTTCCGAGGAGCTGGTTGTGGTGGATGACGAGGAGGAAGCTCGCTTCATCATTAAGGAAGCCCAAAGGTACGGGAAACGGTATGAGCCAGAGCAGATCTACGCCGTGCTGGACGCGGAGTATGAGTACATGAGGCATATCGGCATCGTGAATGAGTAAGCGCACGGAACCCATTGACACATAGTTCACCTATTGCCCTTGCATTTCCGCCCGAACTCGACTACAGAAGTGGCCTGCGTGTTCGTTGACCTTGGGGTAGAAGAGACGCTCACGGAACAATTCGCGCGCGAGGAGGCGTGTCATGCGACTGACCGGTGGCGAGATCGTCGGCGACTGGCTGATTCGTGAGGGGGTGCCCTACGTTGCGGGCATCCCGGGGCACGGCAACATCATGCTGGTTGACGCCCTGCGCGACCGCCGGGACAAGCTGGGCTTCATTCAGACACGGAGCGAGCACGGCGCGGTGCATCTCGCCGACGGCCACTACCGCGTCTCGGGCGTGCCGCTCGCGGTGACGACCTCGATCGGACCGGGCGCGTGCAACACGGTGATCGCCATGGCGACGGCGTACGTCGAGAGCTCGGCCGTGCTCTTGCTCACGGCCGACGCGCACACCTACATGCGCGGCCACGGCATCTTCCAGGAGATCGAGCGCGACCTCGACTCGAATTTCGTCCGGCTGCTGGAGCCGGTTTCGAAGCGCGCGTGGCTCGCGACCGAGCCCGCACAGCTCCCGTCCATCATGCAGCGCGCGTTTACCGAGATGCTCACCGGCCGGCCCGGGCCCGTTGCGATTTCGTTGCCGATGAACGTCCAGGCCGACGCCGCCGACGTGACCCTGGCCGATCCCGCGCACCGCCACGGCGCCCAGCACGTGCCGCTGCCCGACCCCGCCGAGATCAAGAAGATCGCCGAGGGGCTGATGAAGGCCGAGCGGCCCGTGATCTACGCCGGCGGCGGCATCAACGCGGCCGGCGCGTGGGACGAGCTCCGCGCCGTCGCGGAGTTCACCGGCGCGGCGGTCTGCACGACGTTCCAGGGCAAGGGCTGCTTCCCCGAGGACCATCCGCTCGCCGGGCTGCTCACGGGCAGCAAGGGGACCGAGTGCGGCAAGACGCTGTGTCTGGAGGCCGACGTGATTCTCGCCGTCGGCGCGCGCTTCGTGGACCAGTCCACGAGCAGCTACCGCCCGGGCCACGCGTTCAACCTGCCCGCGCAGCGCCTGTTCCAGATTGACCTCGACCCGTACGAGATCGGCAAGAACTATCCCGTCGAAGTCGGCGTTATCAGTGACGCGCGCACGGCGCTGGCGGCGCTCGCGGCGTGCCTCGAGGACGGTTACAAGGCGGGCGATTACCGCACGAGCGAATACACCGCGCACATCAGCACGTTGCGCGAGGCGTGGCGCACGGAGTGCGCGTCGTGGGAAGACCGCGCGCGCGAGCCGATGCGCATGGCGGCCGTCGTGCGCGACCTGCGCGACACGCTCGAGCGCGACGCGATTGTCACGAGCGGCTCGGGCAACACGCAGGCGCATATTCTGCAGATGTTCGATTTCTACGAACCGCGCACCAACATCACGAGCGCGGGTTTCTCGTGCATGGGCTTTTCGATGCCGGCCGCGATTGGCTGCAAGCTGGCGCGGCCCGGCACGCAGGTCGTCGCCGTGATCGGCGACGGCGATTACCTGATGAACGCCGGTGAGCTGGCGACGGCCGTCCAGCACAATCTGCCCATCGTCGTGGTCGTGTGCAACAACCACGGCTGGCACTCAATCCGCGACCTGCAGATGGCCGTCTTCGGCGACCGCGACTACGCGACCGAGTTCCTCGATCGCGACGGCGAGCGCTACAGCCCGAACTTCGCCAAGCTGGCCGAGGCGTTCGGCGCCCACGGCGAGCGGGTGACACAGGCCGCGGACATCATGCCGGCGCTCAAACGGGCGCTCGCCGCCGGCCGGCCCGCCGTCGTCGAGTGCGTCACGAGCAGCGAGTTTCCCTACGACGGCAGCCCGGCCGTGGGGTGGTGGGACGTGCCGATGCCGGCCTACCTGACGGAGCGAAGAAAGCAGTACGAAGCGGAACGCGACGAAGAGTACCTCGCGTAAGCCGGGCCCGCAGCTTTTATTCTGAAATCGGAGAGGACGGAGACTATGACGGTTCGGCTGCTGAAGAATTACATTGGCGGCACATGGGTTGACGCGGAGAGCAGCGGCGCCATTGATGTGGAGAACCCAAGCACCGGCGAGCCGGTCGCCACAGTGCCGCTTTCGACCACGGCCGAGGTGAATCGCGCAATTGCTGCGGCGGCTGCGGCGTATCCGACGTGGAGCGAGACGCCGGTGGCCCGGCGCGTCGGCTACTTGTACCAGCTTGCACAGCTCCTGCGGGAGAATGAGGAGAAGATAGCGAGAACGCTCGTCGAGGAGATGGGCAAGTCGCTGCCGGACGCGCGCGCGGAAATGAAGCGCGTCTTTGAGAATATCGAGGTCGCTTGTGGCATGCCCGTCCTGCAGCAGGGCGACAAGCTGATCGGTGCTTCGTTCGGCATCGACGGCGAGGTCCTCCGCGTGCCGCTTGGTGTGTTTGCGATGATCGCACCGTTCAACTTCCCGGCGATGGTGCCGTTCTGGTTCGTGCCGTACGCCATCGCGACGGGGAACACCTATGTCGTCAAGGCCTCGAAGCAGGTGCCCTGCACGATGCAGTTAATTACGCAATATATTCATGAGACCGGTTTGCCGCCCGGTGTGTTCAACCTCGCCAACGGCGACAAGACGGTGTCGAATGCGTTTATGGACAGCCCGCTCGTGAAGGGCGTGTCGCTGGTCGGCTCGACACCGGTCTGCCGCATCGTGGCGGAGCGGTGCGCGAAGACGAACAAGCGCTTCCAGGCGATGGGCAGCGCGAAGAACCATCTGGTCGCCATGCCCGATGCGAAGATCGAGAAAGTTGTGGGGAACATGGTCACGTCGTGTTACGGGTGCGCCGGGCAGCGGTGCATGGCGTCGTCGGCGATCGTCTGCGTCGGTGATGAGACGTACCGGGACGTGACGCGGCGGTTTGTCGAGGCATCGAAGAAGGTGATTGTGGCGGACCCGCTGGACCCGACGGTTGCCGACGAGCCGATGGTGATGGGGCCGGTCATTTCTGCGAAGGCGAAGGCGTTTATCCTCGACATGATCGAGACGGGTGTCAAGGAGGGCGCGACGCTGGCGCTCGACGGCCGCGGTATCGTCGTGCCGGGCCGCGAGAAGGGGCACTTCATCGGCCCGACGGTGTTTAGCGACGTCAAGCCGGGGATGACGATCCACGAGACGGAGATTTTTGGGCCGGTGGTTGTGATTCTGAAGGCGAAGACGCTTGACGAGGCGATAAAGATTATCAATGAGCACCAGTACGCGAACGGCGCTTCGATTTACACGCAAAACGGCTACTACGCCCGCAAGTTTAAGCTTGAAACCCAGGCCGGGATGATCGGCATCAACATCGGCATTCCAGCGCCGGTGGCCTATCTGCCGTTCGGCGGCATGAAAGCATCGCAGTTCGCGGACATCAAAGCCCAGGGTAAGGCGATCGTGAACTTCTTCACCGACCAGAGAATAGTCACCGAACGCTATTGGCCCGAGGATTGAGCGTTCCGACGAAGGATCACATGGGTAACGACGAGGTCATTGCATCTCTGAAGCGGCAGGCGGCGCGGATCCGGCGGCTTGTGTTGGAGACCGTGCACCACGCCGGGTGCGGCCACACGGGAGGGTCGCTGTCGGCGGTGGAGATCCTGACGGTGCTGTACTTCCACGCGCTGCGCGTTGACCCGGCAACTCCTGAGAAGCTCGAGCGCGATCGCTACGTTCAGTCGAAGGGGCACGCGAGTCCGACGTACTACGCGGCGTTGGCTGAACGGGGCTTTTTCCCCGTCGAGGAGCTGAAGACGTTCGACCAGGTGGACAGCCGGCTGCAGGGGCATCCGTGTATGAAGCGGACGCCGGGCGTGGATTTCTCGACCGGCTCGCTTGGCCAGGGGCTGAGCGGCGCGATCGGGATGGCGCTGGCGCGCGACCGGCTCGGCCTCAGTTTTAATGTGTATTGCCTGTTAGGCGATGGCGAGTGCCAGGAAGGGCAAGTGTGGGAAGCGGCAATGTACGCCGGCGTTCATAAGGTGAAGGGGCTCATCGCGATTGTGGATTATAACAGGGTGCAGCTCGCGGACACCGTTGCGAGAACGTTGGACCTGGAGCCGTTCGCACAGAAATGGCACGCGTTCGGTTGGGCGACTGACGAGTGCGATGGGCACGATGTCGGCGCGCTGGTCGGCGCCATAGACCGGGCGAAGCGTGACGCCGCGGACGGACCGGTTGTGATTCTGGCGCATACGGTCAAGGGCAAGGGCGTCTCCTTCATGGAGGGCAAGTATGCCTGGCACGGCAAGGCGCCCGACGACGACCAATTCGGCCAAGCGATGCGGGAGCAGGAGGGCACGTCATGAGCGTCGGCGAGATGATTGCGCCGCGCGTCGCGTACGGCAAAGCGCTGGTCGAGCTCGTCGCCGCCAATGATCGCGTCGTGGTGCTCGACGGTGACGTTGCCACGAGCACGCAGACCGCCATGGTGCGGGAGGCGCGTGCGGACAGCTTCTACGAGATCGGGATCGCTGAGCAGAACATGTTCGGGATCGCGGCGGGTATGAGCACGCTGGGGCTGATTCCGTATGCGTGCACGTTTGCGGTATTCGCGAGTAAACGCGCGTGCGACCAGGTAAGCATTTCCATCGCGTACCCGGCGCTGAACGTGAAAATCAGCGGCGCCTACGGCGGAATACCAACCGGGAAGGCAGGCGCGACGCACCAGGCGATCGAGGACATTGCGATCATGCGCGCCATGCCGAACATGACGGTCGTCGTGCCGGCGGATGCGACTGAAACGGCGAAGGCTGTTTTTGCGGCCGCGGAGTGGGAGGGGCCGATCTACATCCGGACGGCGCGCTGCCCGGTGCCTGTTCTATTCGAGAAGGACCATGCGTTTGAGATCGGGAAGGCTGTGCTGATTCGCGATGGGAAGGACGTGACAATCGTTTCCACCGGGATGATGACGCCCAAGGCAAAGGTCGCCGGCGAAAGGCTCGCACAGCGAGGTATTGATGCGCGGGTCATCCATGTGCACACCATCAAGCCACTCGACGCTGGGCCGATTCTGGCCGCGGCGGCGGAGACCGCGGGCATTGTGACCGTCGAGAACCACAGCGTCATTGGCGGCCTCGGCGGCGCGGTGGCGGAGCTGCTGTGCGCCGAGCAGCCGGCGCGAATGATTCGCCTGGGGCTCCCCGACCGGTTCGGCGAATCGGGCGACAACGAGGCCCTTTTCTCCAAGTATGGCATGAATACCGAGCACGTTGTGGCTGCGGCAGCGGAACTATTAGACAATAAACGATAAGCGGTGAAGTGAGGCGAGGGCAATGAAACTGGCAATTGCGGCGGAAGTCTGCTCGTTCGGTCTAATGCAAGAGGTCAAGAAGCACCTTGTCGAGGAAGGGCATGAGGTGAGTGACCTCGGGATGCAGGACGTGGACCATCCGGACAAATTCTACTTGACGGCGCCGCGCGTGGCCGAGGCGGTACGCAGCGGCGCAGCCGAGCGTGGGATCCTGATGTGCGGCACCGGCATGGGCGTGTGTCTCGTGGCGAACAAGTTCAAGGGCATTTACGCGGGCGTCGCAGAATCGGCGACGACGGCGCGTCTGCATTACGTGATTAACCGTGCGAACATCCTCTGCATGGGGGCGTGGGTAATCGGGCCGAAGGTGGCCTGCGACATGGTGGACGCGTACCTCAATGCCGAGATCGGCGAGGGGTTTAATGAAGAGCGTCGTCGGGTCCAGGCCGAAGGCTACGAACGGATCAAGGCGATCGAGGCGGAGAACTTCAAGTAGTCGTGGCGTGGGTCATGGGGGAGACCTGGTGCCATTTGCGCTTACGCGGGCGGGTCATAGATGAGCGCGTCGGTGTTGGTTTCGGCATCGAGCGATAGCTTTCTCTGGGCCGGCCTGGGCGCTGTAGGTGTAGAGGCGGCGTGGGAGGCGTCTTCGATGAGAAGGCGGCACAGGGCGATTAAGCGCTCGGAGTGATGGCTGGGTACCCAGACAAACTCGCGCTCTCCCGTTGAGCTCAATCGCATGAGCGTACGGCGAACGGTCGCGAGTGGCGCCTCAACGAGCGTCATGCCGCGTCGAGGTATCGCAACGCGCTCCTCGTGGGTGAGGGCCACGGGTCCGCGAAACTTAAAAGTCTCGGGCGTGTCGCCCTTATCCGTCAATGCCTCCGCGACGTCGGGCGTGCTGTCTAAGTCATTATTGACGACGACGTAATCGAGGGTATGCGCGACGGGGCGTGCCGTATTGAGCTCCCAGAAGTCCAGGAAGTCGGTCGGGCGCCAGCCAACGGTCTCGTTATTGCGGGTAAGGTTCAGGAACAAGATTCGCGGGCAATCAGAGCGGGCGGCGACGGCGGCGGCGATTTCGCGGATTGCGAGACAGGGCGAGATGCTGACGACAAAGCTTGACGGCCCGAAAAGGATGGGTGCCCCGGGGCGGACTCGACGGATTGCCTCGAGCGCCTCCGGGTATGGGCGCGGTGCTGGGAGTTCGGGATCGAAGCCGAACCGGCCGTAGCGCGCGTACGTTCCGTCGTCGAGACGCCTGGGCGAGTCCGGGGCATTGCTCAACGCGACCTGCCCGCCGATGCGCGTCACGGGCCGGTCGGGCGATACGCGCTTTGTGCTCCACACGACTTTCCCGGAGTTATCCATCCATTCGGCGTACAGGACCTGCTCGTCGAGCGAGGATGGAAAGACCGCGTGGTCAATTGAGAGGGCGCGCTGGAGGAGGGCCAGGCCGACCATGAAGCGATCGGGGTCGGGCGTCTTGCGCTGAGCGTCGTAGGCACCGATGCGGATCATGAGCGCGTTGAATAGATGGTGGCGTACGCTCGCCTGGGCAATGTCGAGGCCCTTGACGCCTGAACGGATGAGACCTGTTTCATCGACGAGCCGCGCGAGTTCGAGCAATTCCGCACAAAAGCGTTCTCGCGTTGCTGCGGACTCGCGAGGGCCCGCGAACTTGTCCGAGTACCACTGGATCGCGAACGCAAGGCGCTGGTAGAAGGAGGACCGGCCCTCGAGTGCTGCCGCGAAGGCGTGCCGTTCCTCGTCGCTGAAACGTTGAGGATCGAGGTTCCAGCCTCGGAGGTTCAGGAGCTCGTACCGGAACGGTTCGAGAAGGCCGATGAGCGCGCTGGTGATGTCGCCCACGGGCAGCGTTGGGCCGTATTCGGGGCGCAGGGCTTCAACAATGCGGTGCGTGCTTCCGCCGTTGTCGGAGCCGTTCGTGAGGAAGCAGAGTTTTTTCGCGCCGAGACGCGCCGCATGTTGGCCCACAACCTTCGGGCAGGAGCCGCCGCCAAAGGAGAGGAGGTCATACGTTTCGTGGCTGCGGTCGCGTTGCACGTGGCCGACGGGATCGTCGGCGAGAAACGCGTCGAGCGCGTCGGGTGAGAGAACAGTTGCCGCAGCCATGATCCGCGCGGTGTCACCCCCGTTCAGCCGTCGATGGGACGCAGGTCTGCGTATTCAAAAGTCTGCCGGAGCTTGACGATGGTGTGTTGGGGAATAAAGCCGATGACGTTGCTGCCGCTGTAGATGAGGGAGTGCTTGCCGACGAAGGTCCCGGGGTTCGCAACGGAGTTGCAGCCGATCTGCGCGTGGTCGCCGAGGATGATCCCGAACTTGCGCATTCCGGTATCATAGACGTGTCCGTCGTAGCGGACCTTTACGGTATTGACCTTGTTGGGATCGGGCGTGATTTTGAGATTGGAGATTTTGACGCCCGCCCCGGTGTGCGCTTTATAGCCGAAAATACTATCGCCGACATAGTTGAAGTGAGGCACTTCGGCGTCGGGGCCGATGAGCGCGCACTTGATTTCAGAACTGTTGCCGATGGTCGCCTTCGATGAGATGAGCGAGAGCTCGCGGAGGTACGCGCCGTGGCGGAGCGTGGCGTTGTCGCCGACACAGATGCTGCCTTTGGTCGCGTCGAGATGGGCGTTGGGTCCGACCTTGGCGCGGGGGCCGATATAGACGGCGTTCTTGCCGGCGATGATCATCGTGCCCGGCCGAACCTCGGCCTCCGCGTCAATGCAGACGAGGCCGCCGTCGCCGGCAATGGCGACACGCGGTCCCACGCGGGCCTCGGGGGCGATCCGGACTTGCACGGAGCCGAGCACGTCGGCCGCGTGTTGGCCTGAGTCGGTCACCGCGTCGCAGCGGCCGCGAGTCATGCGGTCCACAGTCGCCTTGTCCTGCATCTTCTTCACGACGTCCCACACGGCGGAGACGCCGTCGAACAGCTCGGTGTATTCGATGCGAGCGAGGTCGAAGAAGTATCCGGGCCGCAGCACTTTCGGTATGGTGTTCAATTGCATTTTCCTCCGCGGGCGGATGGTGGTTTCGTCAATTCGTTTATGGCGTAACCTTGGGAAGAAGCTTCTCGTGTAATTCGGGGGTGCACGCGGCGACGAAACGGTAGCGGGCTTTCGGGTCGTTCTCCAGTCTGGAGAGGACCGCTGCGAAATCGAACGGGTTGCCTTCCATGTCCGTGACGTAGGCACCCGCTTGAATGGCTATCATGAAATAGACGATTTCATAAATCGGTTGGCCGTTCTTGCCTTCGTCGAAATCGAGGTAGGCGTGAATTTCGTTGTCCTGTCCCTCCGCCAAGCGGCAGATGGCGAGCGGCCCGCCCATGTTGAACGTCTGGACCTTCTCGGCAAAGAGCGGCGTCTTGGCGAATGCGATGCGGCGCTCGCGTTTGAAATGCGGGACGATGAGATAGCTCCCTTCGAGGTCCGTTCTCGACGAGGTGCGCAGGGGGTGGTGGCGCTCAATGGTGCCGCCGGAGACGTAATAGAGCCAGGTCCCCGTGCGATTGGCGAAATAGACGGCGTCGGTCTGAAGATCGGCGACGGCGCAGTTGAGGAATTGATTGTTCTCGTCGGCGATGCAGATGGCGACGTTGCAGTCGCGGTAACCGACCATGCCGAAGGTGGTGTTGTCAAAGGGGTCCGTGATGATCTTTCGGCGCGGCGCGTGACCGGTGTCGATGAACCGCTCGTCTTCTTCGTTGAACGTGCTCCACCCGTCGTGATTGCCGGCGCGGCGCCATTGCTGCAGGAGAAGGGCGAGGACCTGGCCGCCGACGTAATCCACGGCGTAGGTGGTGTTGTCGACCCCTTTGACGCGGACGCGCTGTCCCATCTCGCGCTTGAGCCTGGACTGGTTTCGCATGTACGGGTCGAGGAAGTCGCGTACGGTTACCGCGTATTGAAAGGCAAGCTGGTCGAGGCTGTCGGACGACGCGCGGGACCAGTCATACCTGGCGGCGGCCTGGTCAGTGGTCTTTTCGATGGCTTCCGTGAGCTTCCCCAGCACCTGTTCTGCGTCGCTGCGAGCGGTCATTTGGTTTGGCCCTTTCCGTTGATTGGGATCATCAGGTGCGTTTCGCGATGAGAAAACGATTTGCCTGGCCAACGTCGTGCGACGCGGACTGCACACGGTCGCGAGGACACTCCGGCAATCGCCGACGTCGACGCGAATATAGTCCATGCCGGGCTGCACGTCAACGGGCGTTTAGCGGCGGGGGCGCTCGATCACGGGCAGGCTTGCGGCGGCGATGGACTGGCCGACGCGGCGGGTCGTCTCGTCGGGCAGGTGCAGGCGGATGCGCGCGGCGAGGTCCGGGAACTCGGCGGCGAGCACCTCGCGCGCGCCGTCGAGGATCAGGGGACCGCCGCTGCCCGAGGTGCACCGGCCGAGGATGAGCACGTGGTTCAGGTCGTAGAACGTGGCGTAGTGGGCGATCGCGTAGCCCGTGTAGGCGCCGATGGTCTGCCAGATCGCAACGGCGCCGTCGTGGCCGGCTTCCAGCTTTTCCTGGATCCGCTCGAGCTTCTCGGCGCCGGGCAGGCGGTCGGGTACCCGGATCCCGGCGTTGGGGGCGAGCCGGAACGCGCACTGTTGCGAGAGGTAGGCGGCGCCGCAGCCCCGGTCGCCCGACCACTCGTCGACGGGGGCGTCGGGGTTGTAGTCGATCGGGGCGAAGGCGAGCTCGTTGAGCCAGCCGGTAATGCGGCCGTCCATGGTGACGTAGCCGCCGGCCTCGCTCGAGCCGAGGGCGATGCCGAGCACGCCGTTGTCGTCGAGCGACATCGAGCCGGCGAGCGCGGTGACTTCGCCGTCGTTGACGATTTCGAGCGGGACGCCACGCTCGCGGCGGATGCGCAGGAAGAGGTCGCGCACGTGGTCGTAGCGCTCCTTCGGGACGCCGCGGAACAGCGAGGCGATCATGACGCGGTTGTTGATGTAGATGCCGGCGGCGCTGCCGCCGATGGCGTCGACGCGCGGCATGGCCGAGGCGGCGCGTTTGAGGCCCGTCATGATCTCGTTGTAGTGGTATTGGGGATCGCGCTGTTCCGTGGGTTCCCAGACCGTCTCCTCGCTGAAGACCGGTTGGCCGTTGATAACGGCGGCCACCTTGCGGTCCGAGGCGCCGAGGTCGAAACCGATGCGGCAGCCGTCGAGGTGGCGGCCGAGCGGCCGGGCGGTTTCGCGCTCGCGGGGCACTTCGGATGCCGGGCAGGGCACGACGGTGAACGCCTTTTCATAGACGTCTTCGCCCATGAGGTGGATGTCGAACCGCCGCGGGCCGTCGGGTGCGTAGGTTGTGCGAAGATGCTCGCCGATGCTCGACGGGCCGCCGACGTAGAGTCTCCATGCGCCTCGCTGCCACAGGAGGAACTTGAGCAGCCGCTCGGCAAAGACGAGATTTGCGGCGGCACGCTGGTGGCCGTCCTCGTAGACGCGGGTCTCGAAGCGTGACATGGAGCCGTCGGCACGCTCGAGGCCGAGCACGAGGGGAACGGCCGCACCCGCGTGGTGGAGCTCGTCAAGGAATGCGCGGTCGGCCAGCGCCGCCGGCCGGAAGCCGTCGTCGAGCGGCGGCACACACTTGGGTTTCACGAGTCGGAACGTTGCAGCCACAGGAGCCGGTCCTCTCTATGACCCACCCGTGTTCGCGGCGCGGGCCTTGATCGTGTCGAGCGCCTCGCTCAGCGCCCGGCGCACGGTGGGGTCGGTCTCTTCGTCGAGCAGGGCGGGGCACAGGAGGGCGCCGGATGCGGGCGCGGTCGGGCCGTACGCCTCGGCCGCATAGGCGCGCACGAGGGGGTCGGCGTCGATAAGGTGCGGCTCGATATAGACGGCGGCGGCGGGATGTTTGGTCTGCGCCAGCGCCTGGAGGCACACGAGACGCTCGACGCGCGTCGTGCGTGCGTCGTCGAGTTGCCTGGCGATCGCGGCCACGGCCCTGCCACCCTCGTTGCCGAGGATCTCCGCCGCGGCAAGCCGCACGGAGAAATGCGCGTCGCGGAGGCGGGCCGCCACATCCCCGATGTTCTTGCCGACGCCGGCGTCGGCAAGGGCGAGCACGGCGCGAAGGCGAACGTTCCAGTCCTCGTCCGAGAGCAGGGCGAGCAAGGGCGGGCGCGCCCCGGCATCCTGAGCGGCGATGTTGCCCAGGCCCGTGGCGGCGGCGGCGCGGATGCTCCAGTCGGGGTCGTGCGCTGCTTCGACGAGCAGGGGGCGCGAGCGCACGCTGCCGATGGTGCCGATGAGGCCCATGACGCGCCGGTGCTCGAGAAGCGATTTCGGGTTGCGGAAGGCGGCGTGCAATTCGTCCACGGCGGGCTCGCCGATTCGGGGGAGCACGTCGAAGAGGGCAATCCGCTCCATGACGTCCGGGCTGTCGAGGCGTGAGACGAGGTAGGGGACCGCGGGTGCGCCGATCTCGACGAGCGCGTCCTTGGCCGCCTTGCGCTTCGGCTCGTCCTCTTCGAGATACGAGGAGGCCCGCTTGAGCAGCTCGACGACGCGCTCGGGGGGTGCCTTCTCGGGAGGCGCTTCGCCGGCAGTGAGAACGGCCGTGTGGAGGGCGATGCATGCGGCGACGCATGCAGCAGTGATGCGGGGCGGGCTCGTCATGAGTTCTCCTGTGTTTTGCGGTTGGGATGCCGGGGCGCCGTCGGTGTGCGTGACCCCGGCGGCTCGTACACGGGCAGGATGACCGAAACGGTCGTGCCTTCTCCGGGTTCGCTCGTGATGGTGATCTGGCCGTTGTGCCCTTCGACGATACTGTGTGAGATGGCAAGCCCGAGGCCGCTGCCGGTCTCTTTCGTGGTGTAGAACGGGTCGAAGGCCCGTTGGACCTCCTCGGCCGTCATGCCCTTGCCGTCGTCGGCGAACCGGAGGGTCACCGTCCTGTCCTTGCGGCTTGTCTTGGCCGAGACCGTGAGCGTGTCGCCCGCACGCATGGCCTCGAGCGCGTTAAAGGCGATGTTGACAAACACCTGCTGGAGCTGGTCGCTGTCCGACCAGACTGAGGGCAGCCTCTTGGGGTAGCTGCGGACGAGGCGTTTCTGTTCGAAATCGAAACGCGAGCGCACAAGCTCGAGCGCGCCGTCGAGCGCGCCGTGCAGGGGGTACTTGGCGAGGACGCCGCCCCTCGCCTTGGAGAAGGTGAGGAGGCCGCCGGTGATTCCGGAGATCCGCTTGGTCATGCGGATGAGCTTCGAACACAGCCTGGCGATGGCCGGGTCGTCCTCGTACTGGCGCTTCATGCGCAGCAGGTCCACGGAGATCACCGCCAGGGGGTTATTGATCTCGTGCGCCACGCCGGCGGCCAGCGTTCCCACCGCGGCGAGCCGCGCGGCGCGCTCGAGCTGGTGCTGGAGCTGCTTGCGCTCCGTGATGTCACGACAGATGACATATATGTGGCCGCCCTCGCCGGTCTGAACCAACGTGACGCTGAGCTCGCAGTCGAAGAGCGAGCCATCGCGTCTTTTGGCCGGGGCCTCAGTGATTCCCTGCCTGCGCCGTCTGACTTCATTTCCGAAGGCCTGTAGGCTGGGGCGGAACGGCTCAGCCACAAGATCCTCGGGCCGCAGCGCAAGCAGCTCTTCGCGAGCGTAGCCGAACATTGCGCACGCACTGGCGTTGCAGTCGAGGATGACGCCTGCCAGGTCGCTGACGAAAATCGCGTCGGCGACTCTTTCGAAGAGGATCCTGAGACGCTCTTCCGATTGGCGCCGCTCCTGTTCGAGACGTCGGCGCTCGGTCACGTCGCGCCCCACGGCCTGCAATTCGGTCAGCACGCCATGATCGTCGAAAATCGCTCGGTTCGTCCACTGCTGCCAGCGGATCTCACCTTTCGGAGTGGTGACACGGTGCTCGTGAGTTCCCACCGGGTGCTTGCGGTTCAGCGCGGCGATATGCCTTTGCACGGTTTCCTTGTCTTTCTTCGGGATGAGCGGCAGGAATTTCTTGCCTACCAGTTCCTCCGGCTTCTTGTCGAAGTAGCGGCAATAGGCTTCGTTGACGAAGGTCAGCGTCCCGTCGGGACGGAAGCGGCAGATAAGCTCGGTCTGGTCCTCGACGATGGCGCGGTAGCGGTTCTCCGAGGCCCGCAGCGCCTCCTCGGTTCGCTTGCGCTCGGTGATGTCGATCCACAGGCCGACGATCTCGATCGGCTTTCCCTCGTCGTCACGGACCAGTCTCAGCTCGTCACGCACCCAGATGTATGCGCCGTCCTTCCGCCGGAAGCGGTATTCGTGGGTGTGCAGACCGCGCGCAAACAGGTGCGGCAGCTCGCGAAAGACCCGCTGCACATCGTCAGGATGGATGTGGTCAGTCCAGAACCTGGAGCGTTCGGTGAAGTCTTGCGGTGTGTAGCCGACGATGTCGGTTACGTTGTCGCTAATGAACGTGGCGCCGTAGTCACCCGAGGTCCTGGACGTGTAGATGACCGCCGGGGTGGAGGAGAGCAGGTATTGCAGCCTCTCATTTGCAATGAGCGTGTCCCGCTGCGCCTGCTTCCGTTTGGTGACGTCGCGGCAGGTGACGTGCACGACGTCGCGCCCAGCGATCTGCACGACGGTGGCGCTCAGTTCAATGTCGAACAGCGAGCCGTCGCGGCGCCGATTCCTTCCCTCTGCGTGCATGTGGCCCTGTTGCTTGAGGGCTTTGGCGATCGTGCGCACCAGGGGGACGTCCTCTTCGGGCACGAGGTCCCGGGCGTTGAGCGCACACATCTCCTGGTGGGTGTACCCGTAGAGCTCGCAGGCGTGCTTGTTGGCGTCGAGGATATTGCCGTCGAAATCCTCGAGGAAGATCGGGTCGGCGGCGCTCTCGAACAGGCTGCGGTACTTCTCCTCGGACTCCACAAGGCTTTCATGGAGCCGCCGCAGGACCTTCTCGTCCTCGCTCCGGTCGGCGATCAGGATGGTGAAGTGTGACCGCTTGATCCACGGATCTGCGTGCTGTGCGATTGAGAAGCGGGCCGGCCGCCGGGAGCCGTCCTGGGCCAGGATTTCGCCTTCGATCCAACCCTCCTCGCCATCGGCCAGACGACCGCCGAGCGCGCGAATGGTCTCAGGCGTGAGCAAACGCGTTACCGGCTGCTGGTCCAGCTCGGGCTTGGACTTGCGTCTCCCTCCGGGCACGGCCTCGACCCTGTAGCCGAGGCCCCGGGCCATTCCGTTTGTGAGGCCGCCGATGCGCGTGGATTGCGTAAAGGACCCGCCACGCGTATTGAAAGCGTGGAGGAGTCCCATGCGAAGGCTATCCACGGCCTGGTAAATGGAATGCGCGTGCCTGTCGCCGGAGTCCGCGAGTTTTTCGAAGAACTCCCAGCCGGTCTCCTTGCCGGTGACGCGGAAACCCGTGATTGCGCCTCGTTGGTCCTTTTTTCGCCGAAAGGAAAGCCGGAAACGTCGGCCGGTCTCGTCGAGCGTAAACGTCATGAAAACCGCTTTCGGACCTGGGAGCGGCGTGCCCTTGAGCAGGTGGTGAAACAGGACGTCCGTCTCGACGCTCCTGCCGTGGATGATCTGGTCGAATTCCAGGCCCTCCAGCTTCTTGATACTTCGGCCCGTGACGACCGCGAGCGCCTCGTTGGCGTTCGAGATCCGCCGCTTCAGATCGACGTCAAATCGCAGGACCGGGCCACGGGCGAGCCGCAGCGTCTCTTGCAGCTTTTTGACCTGGGCCCTCAATGCCGCGATCGTCTTGTCTTTGTCCGCGGTCGTCTCCTTGGCCTTGCCTTTGGCCGTTGTCCGCGTGCGTGCCATGGTCCTCGTGCGTCCTATCCCGCGTCTTATTGTTTCGGCCCGGCGTCGAAGCCGACGCCGAACGCGCTGTTATGCCAGAACGTGCCGTCGCGTCCGCGGTGGGAGTAGGTGTCCTTGCCGGCGGCGTCGATGAGGATGCCGACCGAGGGGTAGCCGCGCACGCGGGCATACGTGGTTTCCTTGCGGGTGTAGGTACCGGCGCCCTGGGTGGTGTCGGCCCCACCGGCGTAGCGGTCGTCGCCCTTGAGGTCAATGAGGAAGCCGATGCCGTTGGCGTTGCCGGCGCCCTGCGAGAGCCAGTCGGCGCTGTAGCGGTCGTTGCCCGCGCCGTCAATGAGCACGGCGGCCGAGAGGTCGTGCGCGCAGCCCTGCGAGACGCCCCACGAGCTGTAGCGGTCGTTGCCCGTGCTGTCGGCCAGGATGCCCACGCAGATGTGGGTGGCTGCGCCCTGCGAGTAGCGGCGGGCGATGTAGCGGTCGTCGCCGGCGTCGTCGTAGAGCAGACCCAGCGCGTACCAGTAGCTGCTGCCCTGGGCGAAGTAGTCGCCGATGTAGACGTCGTCGCCGCCGTAGTCGAACAGCGCGCCGACGCCGCCCGAATACAGCGGCCGCCAGCCGATCGAGAAGCCCTGCGAGAGGCTGCCGTAGTATTTCTGCCGCTCGCGGAAGTCCTTGTGCTTGCCGCCGGCGAAGTAGACGTCGTTGCCCTCGGTATCCACGAGGAGGGCGACGCCGTTCATCCCGGCGTGGGCCTGGCTGTTGATGTGCGCGGTGTAGTGGTCGTTGCCGGCCTCGTCAACGAGGAGGCCGAAGCCGAAGTGCGCCGCCGCCTGCGAGGCGCTGTCGGCGTAGTAGCGGTCTATGCCCCCGGCCTCGACGAGTAGCCCGAGCCCCACCAGCCCCCGGCCCATGCAGTGGTGCGTGCCCGAGTAGCCGTCGTCGCCCGCCTCGTCCACCAGGATGCCGAAGCCGCACCTGGCCGCGCCGAAGGCGAACGCGTCGCGTGCGACGTAGCTGTCGTCGCCGCCGAGGTCGAAGGCGATGCCGATGCCGTTGATCGTCTCCGACGACGCGCCCGCGCGGTTCAGATACGTGTCGTTGCCGGCGGGGTCGATAAGAATGAACGCCGGCTCGCGGTACACGTCGTCGCCCCACGTGCCGATCACGATGTCGCCGAGCGGCGTGCCGATGCGGAGCGGCTGCGTCATCGTCTCGCGCCCCTTCCATTCGGCGATCGCGGGCGCGTTCTTCTCGAGCAGGTCGCGCACAAGGTCGCCGGCGACGCACAGGATCTTGGCGGCCTCGGCGAGCTTCTGCTGGTCCACCTTCTTGACGAGCGCGAAGAGCCGGTCCACTTCCGCGGGCTCCGGGTCCTCGCCCTGCGTCGCGATGTGGCTTACGTTGGCGAGCAGGAACGTCCGGTCATCGTACGAAAGCCCCGCGTAGGCTTCGGCCGCGCTCAGCCTGGCCGCCGCGCACGCATCGAGGAGCATCGTGAGCGCCTCGCGGATCGACGGGGGGACGGCCTCGAGCTGTGAGGTGAGTTGACTCCGTTTGACGGCGAGGGGGGCTTCCTCGGCGCGCGCGAGCACTTCGAGCGCGTCGTAGAGCGTCCAGTCCTCGCGCGCATTCGGGGCGAACGATACCGCCTCGACATGGAGGTCCTTGATCCCGGCGGCCAGGTCCAGGAGCGCGCCCAGGCGCGTGGCCTTGGCGGCCCGCTCGGCGATCTGCTCGGTCCAGCCGGGGATCTTCAGGGGCTCGGCCAGCAGCTCGTCCACGACGGCGAGCCGGAACTCGTCCGGCGGCGTGAAGTCGGTCTTGAGCACCATGTCGGCCGGCGTGAGCGTCCCCGTCGCCAAGGCTTGCTCGACGAGGTCATCGAAGCCCTCCGGCAGCTCGACCGCCCGGGCGCCGGGCGCGGCCAGCGCTGCGCCGAGCGCGATCACCATCATGAGTTTCTCCAACACGGGCCTCCTCTGTCTCGTGGGGTTTCCACTCTAACGCCCCGCTTCGACGGCATCAATCGAAAACGCCCGGCCCGCATGCGGCAATTCGCTTGACGGCACCGCCGTGGACGGCTACCGTGTGCGGCGCAATGGACCAAGAAGAAAGCACGGAGGGCGCCATCCAGATGGAACAGGCCGAACCCAACAGCACGGACCGCGAAAACCAGGGCGCGGGGGCGCGTATCGCCGAGCGCCTGCTCAAGAGCCGCACGATCCTGATTTCGTCCGGCATCGACGAAGAGACCGTCGAGGACGTGATCCGGAATCTGGTGCTGATGGCACAGGACAGCGAGACGGAACCGATCACGCTCTACATCAATTCGCCCGGCGGGGCGGCCGATTGCGGGTTCGCCATCTACGATGTGCTGCGTTTCGTCAAGCCGCCGGTGACGGCGCTGGTTACGGGCCTGTGCGCGAGCGCGGGCGTGATCATTTTTCTGGGCGCGACGCCGGACCGGCGGTTCGCGCTGCCCAACTCGCGTTTCATGCTGCACGAGCCGCGGTTCCTCTCCGCCTCGTACGGCCAGGCGAGCGACCTGGCGATCACGGCCAAGGAGCTGCTCAAGATGAAGGACCGCTACAACTCGATCGTCGCCGAGGCGACGGGCAAACCGCTCGAGAAGGTGAGCAAGGACGCGCAGCGCGACTTCTGGCTCTCGGCCGAGGAAGCGAAGGACTACGGCCTCGTCACCAAGATCGTCCACTCCCGCGACGAAGTTTGAGCCACACAGGTTTCGCAGATTCGCACAGACGAAGTAAGGGCGACGGCGGTGCCGTCGCCCTCATTTGTGTCAGTTTGTGTGATCTGAGGCTAGTTCCTAACAGGTTGCTGAAGAACGCCGTCAACCCCCGGAAGCCGTCGCAGCTTTGCAGATGCTTCTGCCGCCCCTCCGGGGCTCGGATTGTGTGTTTTCTCGTCGTGAACCTGGGGCTTACGGGCCTGTTGAAGAAACCGCTACCAGCACGTCCTCCAGGGCGCGACGCACCTCGTCCCATGCCCCGAAGGGGCGGAACGTGAGTAGCCGTAGGCGTAAGCCTACGGGCAGGAGGTGACAGATAAAGGTCCTCTTTCTCGACGGGCGACCGGCCCCGTCCGGGCCGGTCGCCCGTCGAGGAAGGTTGGTTGTTTCTCGCTCGCGGTCCGTAGGCTTACGCCTACGGCTACTCACGTGGTGCCCCTACGGGGCGTCGCGGGCACAGGTTTTTGAGCAGGCCCTTACGCCCCAGGCTACCCGCTGCCGGGCTTGCCGGCCAAGGGCGGGCCTCCGGCCCTCATGGCGGCACGATCCGGGCGAGGCCCCTTTTTCAGCAGCCTGCTAAACCGAGCGTACCCTGACGAGCGCCGAGCGGGTGCGGTCGGCGATCCGCTCGTAGTCGCCGTTCTCGAGCGCGCGGCCGTCCACGATGGCGGGGCCGACGCCGACGCAGAAGACGCCGGCGCGCAGGTACTCGTCAATCTCCTCGATCGTCACGTTGCCCGTCGGCATGAGGCGGATGTCCTTGTGCAGGGCTTTGACGGAGCCGATGTATTCGGATTTCCCCAGGTGCGAGATAGGGAAAACCTTGACCACGTCGGCGCCAAGTTGCCAGGCGCGGTAGATCTCGGTGGGCGTCGCGGCGCCCGGCATCACCACGCGCCCGTGCTCTTTGGCGTAGGCGATGATCTCCTCGTCGGTGTTGGGCGCGACGACGAAGTCGGCCCCCGCTTTGACGACGGCCTCGGCACGCTCCATGTCGGTGACGGTCCCCGCGCCGGCGACGACGCCCTTGTGGGTTTTGATCCGCTTGATGACCTTGACGTAGTCGGGCGTGCCGCAGAGGACCTCGATCGCCTTGAGGCCGCCGGCGGCCATGGCGTCCACGACGGCGAGCGCTTGGTCCGTCGTCTCCGTGCCGATAATGCCGATGATCCGTTCCTGCTCGATCAACTTGAGCGTCTTGTTCATGCCGATGCTCCGTACGCCTGCGTGTTCGGGTGGAGAATAGACCGCGGCATTATGCGCTCACGCGTGGGACCGATCAAGCAGGAACTCTCTGCGTGCTCTGCGTCTCCGCGAGAGGGAAAGAAGCTCTCGCAGAGGCGCAGAGCGCGCAGAGAATCAGGAAATGATCCAGAAGACAATCAGAGCGAGCACTTGCATGACGGCCGACGAGAGTGCCGCGCGCCACAGGCTCAGCCGGCACAGGAACCAGATGAGGGCTGTCCAGATGATGAAGACGCTGAAGAGCTGGGCGACCCACACGAAGAGGATGCCGACAGCAACGCTCAGGAGCGAGCCGACGAACGCGATGCTTGCCGCGTCGGCCACCTTGAGCCGGCGCCCGACGAGCCGCACCGACGCCCAGACGATCCCCGTCGAGATCGCCCAGATGATGCCGAGCTGGATGGCTGCCTGTGCGAGCCGCTGCATGCTGTTCGAGTCCTCGATGCTGCGGTGAAAGCGTCCGGGGCGCTACGAAAGCACTTCGTACGCGCCCCGGACCGTCCGCACGTTCCTCTGCTAGTCGTCCACGACCTCGGCTTTGACGTCCTTGGCCTTGCCTCGGCCCTTGGCGCCGGCGCGCAGGCCCGGAATCCGCTCGATCATCTCCTCCATCTTCACGCCGGTGAGCGATTCGACGACCGGCGGGAGCTGGGCGATGATCTTGGTGATGTCCTGCGTGAGCTTCGAGGCGCCGCCGCCGTCGCCGCCGGTGTTGACGATGACGATCTTCTCGGTGCGCGAGAGCGGCTCGGCGATCGCCGCGGCGAGCTTCGGCAGCGCGTCAATGAACATCTGCGTGACGGCCGCCTCGTTGTACTGGGCCCACGACTCGGCCTTCTTGCGCATCGCCTCCGCCTCGGACAGCCCCTGCGCCTTGATCACGTCGGCCTCGGCGAGACCCCTGGCCTTGGACGCTTCCGCCTCGGCCTGGCCGTCGCGGGCGGTGACGTCTGCCTCGGCGAAGCCGGTGGCCCGGGTCGCCTCGCCGCGGCCGGTCGCCTCGGTCTCGAGCTTGAACTTCTCGGCTTCGGCCAGCGTCTGGACGCGGTAGCGCTCCGCCTCGGCCGGCTTCCTGATGGTGGCGTTGAGCTCTTTTTCCCTGCGCAGGGCCTCGGCCTCCTGCACGCGCACCTGCTCGGTCTTCTGGACGACCTCGACCTGCACTTCCTCTTTCTTGACCTCCTGCATCCGCTTGAACTTCTGCAGGTCGTAGGCGAGGTCGGCGTCCGCCTTCTTCAGATTGATCGAGGCCTGGTACTCGGCCACCTTCATCTCGTAGTCGCGGTCGGCCTCGGCGATCTTCGTGTCGGCCGCGTACTTGGCCGTCTGGCCGGCCTGGTTCGCTTCGGCGCTCTTGATCGTGGCGTCGCGGTCGGCCTCGGCCTGGCCGATCACGGCGTCCCGCTTGACCTGGGCGGTGCGCGGCTTGCCGAGCGCGTCGAGGTAGCCCTGGCTGTCGCGGATGTCGCGGATCGTGAACGAGATGATTGTCAGGCCCATGTTGGCCATGTCGCCGGCGGCGACCTCCTGCACGCGCTGGGCGAACGCGTCGCGGTTCTTGTAGATCTCCTCGACCGTCATCGTGCCCAGGATCGCGCGCAGGTGGCCCTCGACCGTCTGGAGCGCAATTTGCATCACCTCGTTGCGGCCCTTGGACAGGAACTGCTCGGACGCCGTGCGGATCGAGACGTCGTCGCCCTTCACCTTGATCTGCGCGACGCCGTCCACCATCACCGGCACGCCCATGATGGTGTACACCTCCGGTGTTTTCACGTCGAGCGTCATCAGCTCGAGCGAGAGCACCTTGTACTGCTCGATCACAGGCCAGACGAAGCGCCCGCCGCCCATCGCCGTCCGGTAGCCGACGGTCTCGTACGAGCCGTCCGGCATCCGCATCTTGCGCCGGCGGCCGAAGATGATCAGCACCTCGTTCGGCCCCACCTTCACGTAGCGCTTCGCCAGCGCATACGCGAAGATGACGAACACCAGGATAGCCAGGGCTACGAGGCCCACGACGATCCCTGCGGTTGTCGCGCCGACAAGACCCGATAACAATAACCCATTCATGACGTTCTCCTCCTCTACCCTCGTGTTAACGCACGGTCGCGTTTATCTCCCGAGAATCCGGCCGGCCCGACCACCTCCGGCCGGATTCGCTTCAGTCGCTCCGCTCCAGGTCGCGGAAGCGTTCCTCGACAGACTTAGTCACCGTGAAGATCGTCTGCGCGGCGTCGGTGATCGTCACCTTTGTGCCGCGCCCGATCGGCTCACCGTCGGTGCTCCGGGCCGGGGCGCTGAAGGTCGAGCCCCGCGCCACGTACTGGATCTCGCCGACGCCGCCGGCGGGGATCGGCGTGATGACCTGCGCCTCGCGCCCGACGAGCTGGTACACGAGCGGCTCGCTCGTGGCCTCGGTGGCTGCAAAGATCTTGTTGAACACGCTCATCGAGGCCCAGGCGCCGCCGGCGCCCAGGCCGAGGCTCGGCACCAGGCTCAGGATCCCGAGCGGGATCGGCCTGGTGAGGATCACGCCGGTCAGGCCGAAGCAGGTGAAGAACATCGCGACGATCATCGGGCTGAACGGCCCGAGATGCGTCACCGAGCCGTCGAACGCGGCGAGCTCGCCGTGCTCGGCGCCATGGCCCACGTCGTGGCCCACGTCGACATCGTGGCCCACGTCGACATCGTGGCCCACGTCCACGTCATGGCCGACGTCGAAGTCGTGGCCGACGTCAACATCGTGTCCGACGTCGAAGTCATGGCCGATGTCCACCTCGTGGGCGCCGCTGACGTCGTGGTCGCCGCCGAGCGATGAGAAAAAGAACGTAAACACCGCGTAGAGCCCGCCCAGGATCAGGAAGATCAGATACACGTGGAAGAGCCCGAACGCCTTCGCGGCGACCACGTGCTCGATTCCCGCTCCGAGCGATGAAAAGAGATCAGCCATGAGCGCTCACTCCTCTTTACCTTCCGCGTCGTCGGCCGGCGGGGCATCCGGCTTGCCCGGGGCGGGCGCCTGCTTGGACTTGGCGATGCGTTCCTTGAGCAGCCTGAGCTCCTCGTCCACGTCGAAGCCCTTCTCGAGGTCGCGGAAGCGTTTCTCCATCGAGCCCTCGTGCATGTCCTGGTACGCGTCGGCCTTGAGCTCGAGGTCCTCGATCCGCTCGGCGGCGTCCTCGAAGGCCTCTGAGGCGCTCGCGGTGTCCCGGCTCGACATCACCTTGCCGACGGATTTCTGTATCTTCGCGCGCCGCTGCTGTGCGAGGAGTATGGACTTGCGGGCCTTGGCCTCCGCCATCTTCTGCTCGAGCTCGCTCAGGTTGTGCCGGAGCGAGTCCACCGCCTCGCGCTGCGCCTCGAGCTGGCGCCGGAAGTTGTCGGCCAGATCCTCGGCCCGCTTGCGGCGCCGGATGGCTTCGCGCGCGAGCTCGTCGTCGCCCTTTTCGACCGCAAGCACGGAGCGGCGCTCCCAGAGCTGGACCTCGCCGAGCTGACTCTCGAACTGGCGCTCGAGCAGCTTCTCGTCGCGCACGGCGTCCATGACCTCGGTCTTGACCTGGCCGAAGTCGGCGTCCATGGCCTCGATCAGCCGGTCCAGCGTTCGTTCAGGGTTCTCGGCCCGCGCAAGCAGGTCGTTGATGTTTGCCCGGATGATGCTTCGGACTCGCTCGATCAGACCCATTGTTCCCTACCTTACGAGCGCCCCGCCCAATGTCGTCGTTTATCGTCGAGTGTGGGCTCCGGTGAACCTGTTTCGCGGGGCCACTCGGGGCTCCACGCTCTTGTTCCTGATTCTATTGTCATGGCACACACTATTTGGTCAAAAGCTTAAGCAGTGAGAAAAGGATCCCGAACGCGAGATACCCCAATCCGGCGGCGTGGTTCCCCCGACTGTACTTTGGTGTCACCCATAGACGCTCGCGATCTCGAAAAGGGTCGTCTGCCTTCTTGTCGGCGGGCTTGTCAATCTCTCCCTCGGTCACGCGGTAGCTTGGCTCTTGTGAAGGGGGTTTGCACAGAAGCTCGAACAGCACGACTAGCAGAAGCGCAAGTTCCCGAAATATCCCCCATATCACTAGGAACGCCGCACGCCAAGCGCCTGTCGGAGCGTCTCGTTTCTCTTGCTTCTTTGGGTAGTAGTAGCGGCCGGGGTTCGCCTCAATGCGCGCTAGCCACAACCGGTGGAAAGCAAAGGCCGCGAAGGCAGGGAAGAAGCCAAACAGCAGGACATCGAGGGCCGCGCGGGGCGTCCATTTGACAGAATCTGGATCTGGCCCGGACAAGCACCAAAGGGCGAACACAGCATAGGCGAGTGGCAGAATGTTGAGGTATATCATGGACAGAAGCACGCGACTGCGGGCGGGCTTCTCGTTGACAAACGGCCAATGAAAAGCCTTCCATTTGCCCTGGACGTTCGCAACTGCTCCCCAAGCGATGGCGAAGAACACTAGGAATACCGTTTGATTTGTGTTCATGCGCAACCACCCCTTTGGTCTGGAGCTCCAGGCGTGCAGGTGTCCTCAAAGCAGGGCGCGAAGTCGTTGATGTTTGCCCGGATGATGCTTCGGACTCGCTCGATCAGACCCATGTGGCTACACCTCTGTTCCGGCCCGGTCCGGCCACGGCTCTATTGTAGGCGCGGCCGGACTGCGGGCACAAGTGCCATGAATGGCGGCGACCGCCAGGCTGCTGTTACTCGGGGGCGCCTTGGGGCGCCGGGCCGCCGGCCGCTTTGTCCTTGAGCGCGAGCAGCTCGCCCTCGACGTCCGGCTCGCCCTCGAGCTTCTTGAACTTGGCCTCGAGGGTGTCGGTGTTGAGCTCGACGATGGCTTCCGCCTCGGTCTCGATGTCCTCGATCCGCTCGGCCATGCGGTCGAACGCCTCGAACGCGCCGGTGTCCGGCATGCGGGCCACGGTCTTGTTGACCTGCTTGGCCACCTCGGCGCGTTTCTGGCGCGCGAGCAGCAGCGTCTTCTGGCGCCGGGCCTCTTCGAGCTTCAGTTCGAGCTGCTCGAGGCCCTGCCGGAGCGCCGCGACCGCCGACGACTGCTTCTCCCACTGCTCGTGGAAGCTGCGCTCGAGGTTCGCGTGGCTGTTCTTGCGGCGGATGGCTTCGCGGGCGAGGTCGTCCTCGCCCTTCTCGACCGCGAGCATCGCCTTGCCCGACCACTCCTGGGCCAGGCGCTTGTTCTCCTCGTGCTTGGCGCGGAGCTTCTTCTCGTTGGCGATGGCGACGGCCACCTGCTCCTTGGCCTCGCCGAGCTCCTTCTCCATGTCGAGAATGAGCTGCTTGATCATCTTGGCGGGGTTCTCCGCCTTGTCGAGCAGGTCGTTGATGTTGGCGCGGATCATCCGCGCGACTCTCTTGAACACGCCCATCGTTCCGCCTCCCTTTCAGCGTGTGAGGTGGTTTGTCCTCGATTCCTCGGCGGCTTGCGAGCCGCCGTTGCCGCCGTCAGATGCAACCGGCATGCCACCGGCTCGCCTCGCCGCATGGCGAGGTGCCGGTGGGCATGAGCAACATCTTCCCCTGCAGTAGGTTACAAGATTCCTATTTTCTGCAGGGTCGGCGCTCGCGCGGGCCTCGAGTGGGTCAACTACTGGTGAGGATGACCTGAAGCTGGTTGTGGTGACCAACGCGCGCGAGCGCCGCGCGCTATTCTCTGCTGATCGGGGCGCCGCCGACGTTGGGGGAGCCGCATTCCGGGCACTTCCAGGCGGCCCCGCTCGTGGGCACCCAGAGGTGGCCGCACTTATTACAGTACCACAACGCGCGCGCGGCGAACTGGCCGCAATGCGGGCAGCGGACAGGGAAGCGCTGCCCGGGTTCCATGATGACGGTGGCGTCCCGCTCGCACACAAGACATTTGACCCGGACCGTACTCGTGCGGAGCACCCTTAGCGCGACGCCGGCGGCTTCCCGGACGGGACTGTGCTTGGAGCGGGCCAGCGGGCCGATGTCGGCCACGGCGCCCCGCAGGTTTCGCTCGATGGCAAGCTCGAGCCCGAAGAGCTGCATGTCGGGGTTGTCGCTCCTGAGGTACTCCTGCACCTTGGCGACGTCCGGATTCGGGGCCAGCCGTTGGTAGCACAGCTCCTTGTAGGTGTGCGCCTCCTTGAGGTTCGCATCGCATTGGAGCGCAAGCAGGAACTCTTTGAGCGCGGCCTCGTATTGACCCTGGCGGTAGTGCTCGATGCCGCGCTGCTTGAGGGTCTCGCCCATCTGGAGGCGCCGGAACACGAAGAACAGGGTCAGGGCGAGCGCGGCCAGCAGCACACCGCACAGCGGGTAGTAAATGTAACGCTGGAAGATGTTGAGGGACCCGTGCTTGGCCATGGCGCTCCTACTTGACCGTGCGCCAGCTCCGCGGCGGCAGCCACACGAACAGGACGCGTCCCTTGATGTTGTCGAACGGCACGAAGCCCCAGGCGCGGCTGTCGGCGCTGTGGGGGCTGTTGTCGCCCATCATGAAGTAATGGCCCTCCGGCACCGTGAACGGCTCGCCCTCGAAGCCGAAGCGCCACGGCCCGACCAGCACCTGCTTGGCGCGCGTGCTGTCGGGGAGCAGGTGCAGGCCGAAGATGTTTATCAGGTAGTGGCCCTTGACGTAGCCGTGCGAGCGGTCGGGCGCGGGCAGGTAGGGCGTGTCGCGGTCGCTCCCGTCGGTCAGGCGCGTCCGGAGGTACTCGGGCATGTCGGCCCGCTCGCCGTTGACGTAGAGCCAGCCGTCGCGGATCTCGAGCGTGTCGCCGGGAAGGCCCACGATACGCTTGACGAAGTTGCGCGGCGGGTCGGCGGCGGCGAGCTTGGTGCCGTCCTCGCTCATGATCCCGGTCGTCTTGAACACGACGATGTCCCAGCGCTTCGGCTTCACGGTCCAGATGCGCCGGTCGGTGAACGGGAACTTGGGCCCGTAGGCGAACTTGTTGACCATGATGAAGTCCCCGCTGCGGCGCGGATTCGCCGAGGCGCCGTGCAGCGTCGGCTCCATCGAGCCGGTGGGGATCTTGAACGGCTCGATGATGAAGTGGCGGATGAGCAACGCGACAACGATCGCGATGGCGAGCGATTCAATCGTCTCGATCGCGTGGTGCCAGACCGTCTTAGGCGTATGGGTCCGGACTTTCTTCACCAGGGCCGTGGCGATTTTTCGTGCGTCGGTCTTGCGTCGCTCCTCGCGGGCCTTCTGGAGCTTGTCGATCTCCGTCTCGATGGCGTGGGCGGTCTCGTCGCTGATCTTGCCTCGGTAACGGCGAAGCTGAACGCGCGCTTCGCGCAGCACGTGTTTTGTTTTCATGCGCCGGAGTCGTCTCTCTGTGGTGTCAGCGGTGTGGCCGTGGCGGCACAACGAGGTTGTATCTTAGCAGCCGCGCCCCGTCCGGACAAGCCGTTCGCGGGTCAGGGCCACCTCTCGTCGAGAAAATGGGCGGCCCGTTCGGGTCGCCCGGGACACTCGTCATCGCCGCCTCGTCCTACTGGTACTGGTCGTACGGGTGGGCGAGGGCAAGCAGGCAGTAGGCGGTCACGAGCGTCTTGTCGGTCTCGAGCCAGCGCTTCTCGGTGTTGACCCAGTAGCCGTCCTTGTGCTGGCGCTTGGCGAGCGCCTCGACGAGCTCGGCGTACCAGTCGTGCTTCACGCCGTCGGCGTCGGTGATGTATTTCTGGCCGTACGCGGCGAACGCTCGCGACAAGGTATGGAAGTTGTAGTAGAGCCCCTGGAGCCCGATGGGGTGGTTCTCATCGTAGCTCCAGTGCTTCTTGAGCCATTCGACCGCCTTGACGACCCGCTCGTCGTCCTTCGCGACGTTGCAGTAGATCATGCTCAGCAGGCCGATGTAGGTCATGGACTGGTAGGAGCGGTACAGCGTTTCGCCTTCGGGGGCGTTCGGGTCCTCGCCCGCCTTGCTCTCGCCGGGCCGGTAGATGAAGCCGCCGTCGGTTTTTAGGTTCTGGCACTTCTTGACGAACTCGAGCGCCTTGCCCCAGGCGGCGTCGTCCGAGGAGAGGCCGCTGTCCTTGAGCGAGATGAGCGCGAACTGCAGGTTCGACATGTCGCCTTCGCGCTGGCCCTTGCGGTAGCCAATGCCGCCGTAGCTCGTGTCGCCCGGGCTGAGGCCCTCGCCCTCGTCTGCCTGCGCCTTCTTGACATAGGCCTGCACGGTGTCGATTTTCGGACGCAGCTTCGGGTCCTGGATCGCGGCGAGCGCGCTGAGCGCTACCGAGGTGTGGTAGTTCGCGGCCCAGTCCTCAATGTAGACGCCCCCGTCGTCCCTCACGCACGAGAGCAGAAAGTCCAGCGCCTTGTTGAACTCGTCGGTTTTCATCAGCTCGTCGCGGAAGGGGCTGGTCGCCATGGCCCGTATGGCCAGCGCGGTGACCGCGGGCTCCATGCTCTTTTCGGCGGCGAACGAGCCGTCCTCGTTCTGCTGCTTGAGGAGCCACTGGATCCCCGTGTCCATGAGGGTCTTGGCCTTGGCCTTGACGTCGGCGGCCGACGGGGCTTCGGCCGACGCGCCTTCGGCGGCCGCAACAGCCACGGCGGGAACAAGTAGCGCCACGACCAAGGACACGAGCCGAACGTGCTTCAGTTTCATGGTCCTCTCTCGCCTCCACAACGGGGTCCGTGCCCAGAATATAGCGCCGCATCTGCGATCGGTCAAGCCTGCGTCGGGGCCGGGCGCGTTGCGCGCCCTATTGACAAGACGCGGCCCCGGGCGTCTGAGTTCCCTGGACGTTGCGCCGGACGATTCATCGTGCCCTCGATTCGTCGCGCCCTCGCTTCGTCGCGCCCTGGCTTCGTTGCGCCCTCGATTTGTCGCGTTTTCCTTGACTTGGCGGAGTAGGTGGACTACAGAGCGCAGAACATCACGCGGACACAACAAGCTGGAGGCCAGGACACATGGGGGGACCGGTCAAGATCGGCCTAATCGGTGCAGGATGGGGGAGGTACCACGTTCGAAGCTACCTCGAGGATCGGGAGCGTATCGCGGTGGCAGCGATCGCTGACCTTGATGAAGAGCGCTTGCGCCGAGTCACGGAGCTGAGCAGAGCGGCGGGCGCCGAGCCGCCCAGATGCTATACGGACTATAGGACGCTCCTTGAACGAGAAGACCTCACGATCGTCGTGATCGCGCTCCCGAACTTCCTGCATGCGCCGGTCGCCGTGGACTGTCTTCGCGCGGGCAAACACGCGCTGGTCGAGAAACCGCCGAGCAACAGCGTCGAGGGCGCGCAGCACATCGTGGAGGCCGTACGCGAGACGGGCAGCCGCTGCATGATCGGCGTGACGAACCGTTTTCGCCCTGAGACCCAGCGGCTCAAGGCGATCATTGAGCGCGGTGACCTTGGGGAGATTTACTACGGCAAGACCGGCTGGCTGCGCCGGCGCGGCATCCCCGTCGGTTCGTCCGCCGGCTGGTTCCTTGACCGCAAGCGGGCCGGGGGCGGCGCGCTGATTGATATAGGCGTCCACGTGCTCGATCTGACGTGGTGGCTCATGGGCTCACCCAAACCGGCCGCGATCGCTGGCGTCGCCTACGACCATTTCATCAAAGGGCTCTCGGACGTGAAGGCCGACGTCGAGGACTTCGCAGCCGGCCTGATTCGGTTCACGAACGGCGCGTCGCTCGCCATCGAGGCCAGCTGGGCGAGCCATATTGACCATGACCGTGGCTACTCGCGGATCCTCGGCACTGCGGCGGGTTTGGATATGGACTTGCGTGCGCTTGGCGAGCGCCAGCCGCTGTGCATCTATACCGAGAAGGACGGCGACTGGTTCGACATCAACCTGCCGCAATACGAGCGCGTTGACTGGGAAGGGGCGCTGCGCAGCCAACTGCTGTACTTCGCCGAGTGCATCCGTGAGGGCAGGGACAACATGGCCAACGCCGAGCACGGGCTTGAGCTGATGCGAATGTTGTGCGGCCTGTACGAGTCTGCTAACGCGGGCCGAGAGGTCCTTCTGGTCCCGTAACCGGGATCACTCCGGGATCCCTCCTCGTTCGCCACCGTGGTTTTGCCGAGCGCCGCGTGCGTCGAGCGCAACGGCCATGCTGGGCTTGACAGCAGCAGCAGCCTGGTCTTAAGGTAGGGCGAAAGGGGATGCAGTGAGCAGGCTTTTCGTCGTGTCCAACAGGCTGCCGCTGAGCGTCTCGCGGCAGAAGGGCGAGTTCGTGTACAGCCCCAGCGCCGGGGGTCTCGCAACGGGTCTGGCCTCGGTCGGCAAGTCGCTCGATCTGCACTGGATCGGTTGGCCGGGCTTGGCGAGCGATCGTCTCTCAGACGCCGATCGGCAGTCGATTTCCAGGGCCCTTGGCAAGAAGCGCCTGTACCCGGTTTTCCTGTCGAGACGTGAGATCGAGAACTACTACCACGGTTTCTCGAACAAGACGATCTGGCCGCTGTTTCACTACTTCCCGCAATTCGCCCTGTACAAAGACCAGTTGTGGAAAGCCTACGTGAAGGCCAACCGGCTATTCTGCGATGCCGTGCTCGAACACGCCCGGCGAGGGGATCGAATCTGGGTGCATGACTATCACCTTTTGCTGCTCCCGGAGCTGTTACGTCAGCATCTGACGGACGCGAGCGTCGGGTTTTTCATGCATATCCCATTCCCATCGTCGGAGCTTTTCCGCACCCTGCCATGGCGAAGCGAGATCCTCCACGGGATGCTGGGGGCGGATCTTGTCGGCTTTCATACGTATGACTATGTGCGACACTTTCTGAGCAGCGCCTCGCGCATCGAGGGTGTGGAGCACTCACTGGGCAGAGTCGTGGTGCAGGGGCGCGTGGTGGCAGCCGACGCATTTCCGATGGGCATCGACTATGAGCGCTACGCAAGCGCCGGCGGGCAAGGCCAGGTACAGCGCGAGGTCGAGCGGATCCGCAAGAGGGTGGGCTCGGCGAAGATCGTGCTGTCCATTGACCGGCTCGACTACACGAAGGGCATTTTGCAGCGCGTCGAGGCCTTCGATCTCTTCCTCTCGGAGCATCCCCAGTACAAGCAGCATGTGACGATGATCCTGCTTGCTGTACCGTCACGCACGGATATCGATCGGTATCGCCAGTTGCGGCGAGAGCTCGAGGGCCTTGTTGGCAGGATCAATGGCGAACACGGCACGATCGGCTGGCTGCCAATCTGGTATCTGTACCGGCGAGTTCCCTTTGAGCGACTTGCGGCGCTGTACGCCGTTGCCGACATTGCCCTGGTGACGCCGCTCCGCGACGGGATGAACCTGATCGCCAAGGAGTTCGTCGCTGAGAAGCACGGTGGAAAGGGTGTGCTTGTGCTCAGCGAGATGGCCGGCGCGGCGAGCGAGCTCGGCGAGGCGATTGTCGTCAACCCGAACAACAAGCGCGCGCTGCTCGACGCGATACGCGATGCGCTTGAGATGCCTGAGGCAGAGCAGATCAAGCGGAACAAGGGGATGCAGCAGCGACTGTCTCGGTACACGGTGCAGCGGTGGGCGAAAGACTTCTTGGACGCTTTGGATCGCATGCGAGAGACGCAAGAGAAGCTGTTCGTAAGACGGCTGGATGACGGTCTGACGGCGGATCTCGTTGCCGCGTACCGCAAGGCCAGCAAGCGGTTGCTCCTTCTGGACTATGACGGGACGCTTACCCGATTCTTTAAGAAGACTGAGGACGCAGTGCCGGATTGTCAGCTACGGAGGCTCTTGGGTGCACTCGTTCGCAGCGCGGGCAACGAGGTCGTGCTGATCAGCGGTCGCGACAGGAGAACACTCGAGAGCTGGTTCGGCGAGTTAGGCGCCGCGCTGGTGGCCGAGCACGGTGCGTGGCTCAGAGAGGCGCATGAGGGGTGGAAGGCAACGGCGCCTTTGCGTCCGCAGTGGAAGGAGACGATCCGGCCGGTTCTGGATCTGCACGTGGACCGCACGCCTCGCTCCAGCGTCGAGGAGAAGGATTTCTCGCTTGTCTGGCACCTGCGCGCGTCTGATCCTGAGCTCGCCAGAGTGCGTGCGAACGAGATGCGAGACGCGGTGCACGATCTGACGGCGAACCTCGACGTTGGCATCTTCGAGGGCGAGAAGATCTTCGAGATCAAGCCGCCGGGCATCAACAAGGGGCAAGCGGCGAACCGATGGCTTGCGAGAGGCAGATGGGACTTCATCCTCGCGATGGGCGATGACTATACCGACGAGGATATGTTCGCTGTTCTGCCGGCGGACGCCTACTCGGTCAAGGTCGGCCGTGGCATCTCAAAGGCCCGCTTCTCTGTGGGTGATGTCGATGAGGCCCGGCAACTTCTAACGCAACTGGCAAGGAGCTAGCATGCTGTACCTCGAGAACTTCCGGCACATCGTTCCCGACGACACGCTCGCCGAGATCTATGCGAAGGCGCGAGGGCTATACGGGAAGCACGTTGTCCACGTCAACTCGACATATATGGGCGGAGGTGTCGCGGCTATCCTCGAGTCGCTTGTGCCCCTGATGAACGATGTGGGCCTTGATGCCGGCTGGAGGATTCTGCACGGGACCATGGAGTTCTTTGAGGTGACCAAGGAGTTTCACAATGGGCTGCAAGGTCGGAAAGTGAATATAACGTCCAGGAAGAAGGAGCTCTATCTTCGAGTCAACGAGGATTTCGGCCGGTTCACTCACCTGGACCACGATTGCGTCATCGTTCACGATCCACAACCGTTGCCGCTTATCGCCTCGTATAAGAAGCGGCAGCCTTGGATTTGGCGATGCCACATTGATCTGACCCATCCGCAGCCCGACCTGTGGGAGTACCTCAAAGCCTTCCTGCTGAAGTACGATCAGGTCATCGTGTCCGACGAGAGTTACTTCAAGAGTGATCTCCCGGTGGACCAGCGGATGATGAAACCGGCCATCAATCCGCTGACCGAGAAGAATCGAGACCTGACGGAAGGCGCGGTCGCCAAATGGCTCGACCGGGCGGGGATCCCGACGGACAAACCGATCGTGACGCAAGTCTCCCGCCTCGATCCCTGGAAGGATCCAGAGGGGGTCCTCGAGATATTCGCACTCGTAAGAAAGCGGGTCGAGTGCAGGCTCGTATTCTGCTACAACGTCGCGACCGATGATCCCGAAGCGCTGAGGATCTACGAGCGCGTCCATCGCAAGGCGCGCAAGATGGTCGAATCCGGTGACGTGCTTTTCGTGGTGGGCAACAACGACACGCTGGTCAACGCCATCCAGCGCGGGTCGGACGTGATCGTACAGAAGTCGACCCGAGAGGGATTCAGCCTCGCCGTGACGGAGGCGCTCTGGAAAGCCAAACCGGTCGTTGCATCGAGAGTTGGGGGCATCCCGAGCCAGATCACGGACGGAGAAACCGGGTTCTTGCTCGATGCAGACGACAAGGCCGGCTTCGCCGATAGAATCGGTCACCTGATCGAGCACCCGGAAGACGGTAAGGCCATGGGCGAACGCGCCCGCGAGAGAGTCAAACAACAGTTCCTGATTACCCGGCTCCTTTCCGACTACCTCGACATGCTCAACGCTATGGTGGGCAATCGCGTCGGCTGACCTGGGCCGCGAACGGCCTCACGACGGCGCAGCGAAGAGAACCGGGCATCGGCTCATCTCTCAGCGTGCTCGACACGCGCGGCGGTGTGTCTTGGTGCTAGATGACCATGCAGAGCGGGCGGTCCACGCCCACGAGCCGCTCGGCGATCTGGATGGCGTTGAGCGCCGCCCCCTTGCGCAGGTTGTCGCTCACCACCCACATATCGAGCCCGCTTTCCTGGGAGATGTCTTCGCGGATGCGCCCGACGTAGACGGGGTCCTTGCCGGCCGCCATGGTCGCGAGCGGATAGAGCTGCGCGCCCGGGTCGTCCACGACCACTACGCCCGGCGCGTTGGCCAGCAGCGCGCGCGCCTCGTCGGCCGTGAGCTTGCGCTCGGTCTGCACGTTGACGGCCTCGCTGTGGCTGCGCTCGACGGGCACGCGCACGCAGGTGGCCGAGACGCGGATCGTCTCGTCGTGGAACATTTTTCGGGTCTCGTTGACCATCTTCATCTCTTCGGACGTGTAGCCATTGGGGCCGAACGCGCCCGACTGCGGAATCTGCGGGATGCAGTCGAAGGCGATCTGGTGCGGGAAGAACGCCGGCGGGTACCGGCGTCCTTCGAGCAGGGCGCGCGACTGCTCAACCATCTCGTGGACGGCCTTGGCGCCGGCCCCCGAGGTGCTCTGGTAGGTGGCGACCACGATCCGCGTGACGCGCGCCGCGTCGTGGATGGGCTTGAGGGCTACCACCATCTGGATCGTCGAGCAGTTCGGGTTCGCGATGATCCCGTTGTGCTGGGCGATGTCCTCCGGGTTGACCTCCGGCACGACGAGCGGCACGTCCGGGTCCATGCGGAAATGGCTCGTGTTGTCCACCACCACGGCGCCGGCCTTGACGGCCGCAGGCGCGAACTCCTTGCTGCGAGCGCCGCCGGCGCTGAACAGCGCGACGTCAATGCCCGCGAACGCATCGGCCGTCAGCTCCGCGACCGCCACCTGCTTGCCCTTGAACGTGACGGTCCGGCCCACGCTCCTCGACGAGGCGAGCGGGCGCAGCTCGGATACCGGGAAATCGCGTTGCTCGAGCATTGCGATCATTTCAGTGCCGACGGCGCCGGTCGCGCCAACGACCGCGACGTTATAGGCGGTCTTGTTCTGCACGGTCATCGTGTTTTCGCTCCCTGGATGGTGTCTCCGCTTTGGCTTTAGTGAACGCAGTCGTGCCGCATCGGGTTCCGCGATCGGGTGACACGGTCGAGCGACGGCTTACTTCAGGTCCTTGTTGGCGTCCGCGAGGTTTTTCTCGACGTCCGCGAGGTCCTTGTTGGCGTCCGCGAGGTCCTTCTCGGCGTCCGCGAGGTCCTTCTCGACGTCCGCGAGGAGCTCGGCCATCGGGTTGACGTGAAACTCCGGCCGCTTGGGCGGCATTGGTTCGGCGCGGCGTGGCTCCGGGCGCTTCCGCGCCTTGGGCCGCGGTTTCGGTCGCGGCTTGGCTTTCTTGATGGAGAGGTCCACCTTGCCGTCTTCGGACACGGCGGTGATCCTGGCCCGGACGACGTCGCCCACTTTCAGGTGTTCCTTGATGTCGGTGACGTACTGCTCGGCCACCTGCGAGATGTGGATGAGGCCCTTGCGCCCGTCGGGCAGACGCACGAACGCGCCGAACGGCGCGAGCCGCCTCACGGTCGCCTCGACGATCTCGCCGCGCTCGGCCAACGGGGGCGCCGTGGAGTCCGGCGCAGGCTTCTCGGGCGGTGACGGCGGTTGTGCCGGGGCCTCGGGCGCTGCCGGCGCAGGCGGCCGCGCCTCCGGCGCAGGCTGCGGCGGCGCCTCCGGCACGGTGGCCGGAGCCGGGCTGTCGGGCGCAGCCGGGGCTTCGGGCGCAGCCGGGGCGTCGGGCGCGTCGGGTTTCTGCTGGGGTTCTGGGGCGACCGGCCGATCGGCCTCAGGCGTGGGCGAGGGTTCCGGCACCCGTTCCTCTTGCGGCACCGTCTAAGGTCTCCTCTCGCCGGGTGCGCCGGGATTGACCTCGCGGGCGACGCGAGGCTTTTTCTCGAAGAAAAAGATGATTTCGCCGGGCTTGACCAAGTGCAGCTCATCGCGCGCGACGCGCTCAATGCCCTTGTCGGTATCGAGCTCGCTGATCTGGCGCTGGCATTCATGGACGCCTTCCGCCGCCGCCTCCTTGTCTTTGGCGAGCTCGCGGATGTCACGCGCGCGCTCGTGCAAGCGGCGGGTCCCCGGCAGCAGCACATAGGCACAGAGGCACACGACGGCCACTATGATGAGTGGCCGCGTGAACCGTGCCGCCGGCGAGGGAGATTTCTTGTTCATAGGGTGCCGCCGTAGAGCGCTTCGTCTCCGAGCTCTTCTTCGATGCGCAGGAGCTGGTTGTACTTGCACACGCGATCGGTCCGGCACACGGAGCCGGTCTTGATCTGGCCCGTGTTGCACGCGACCGCGAGGTCGGCGATCGTCGTGTCCTCGGTCTCGCCGGAGCGATGGCTGATCACCGCCGTATACCCTGCCTTGTGCGCCATGTCAATGGCGTTGAGCGTCTCGGTCAGGGTGCCAATTTGGTTGACCTTAATCAAGATCGAATTCGCCACCCCCTGTTCGATGCCGCGGGCGAGCCGCTCCGTATTGGTCACGAACAGGTCGTCCCCGACGAGCTGGACGCGCTTGCCGCAGCGCGCGGTGAGCTCCTTCCAGCCGTCCCAGTCGTCTTCGGCGAGCCCGTCCTCGATGCTCACGATGGGGTACCGGTCCATGAGGCCGAGGTAGAACTCAATCATTTCGCCGGCGGAGCGCTCGACGTGCTCCTCGGCGCGGAGCATGTAGGTGCCGTTCTCGTAGAGCTCGCTGCTCGCGGGGTCGAGGGCGATGAAGACGTCCTCGCCGGGCCGGTAGCCGGCCTTCTCGATCGCGTCGATGATGACCTGGAGCGCCTCCTCGTTGGAGCCGAGGTTGGGCGCAAAGCCGCCCTCGTCGCCCACGGCGGTGCTGGTGCCCTTGTCCTTGAGCACCTGCTTGAGGTGGTGGAAGGTTTCGGCGCCCATGCGCAGCGCCTCGCGGAAGTTCGGCGCGCCCTTCGGGACGATCATGAACTCCTGCACGTCCACATTGTTGTCGGCGTGCGTGCCGCCGTTGATGATGTTGATCATCGGCACGGGGAGGGTCCTCGCATTGACCCCGCCGATGTAGCGGTACAGCGGCAGGCCGGCCGAGAGCGCGGCGGCCTTGGCGGCGGCGAGCGACACACCCAGAATGGCGTTGGCGCCGAGCTCGCCCTTGTTCGGCGTGCCGTCGAGCGCGATCAAGACCTGGTCGAGGTCCACCTGCTGCGTGGCCGGCATGCCCTGGACTTCGGGCGCGACGATCTCGTTGACGTTCGCGACGGCGCGTGTCACGCCCTTGCCGAGGTAGCGGTCCTTGTTGCCGTCGCGGACCTCGACCGCTTCATGTTCGCCCATCGACGCGCCGGCCGGCACGGCCGCGCGGCCGACGCTGCCGTCGAGGAGCGTGATCTCGACTTCGAGCGTCGGGTTGCCGCGGGAATCGAGGATCTCGCGTGCGAGCACGTCGATGATCTCGCTCATGGTGCCTCCGTGGGACATGCGTCCCGCGATCCAGCCAAGCGCCACTATAGGCAGCAGTCCAGCCGGGCCGCAACAGAATAATGGCCGTCGGCGGAATGGGCGCAGGCTGAATGGCTCGTGGCTCAACGCCCGTCGGCGTTTTCTGCCGCCTTCTCCGCCGTGTTCTCAGATGGTTGCTCCGGCAGCAGTGCCTTGTAGACCGCCTTGCGGTCGAGGCCGCGTACGGCGGCCGCGTACCGAATCGCCTCCTTGCGCGGCACGTCGAGCGCGCGTGCGAGCGCGGCCACGTGCTCCGCGAGCGGCACGTCGCTCCAGTCTTCCCCAGTCGTGCAGCCGCCGACGACGATGACGATCTGGCCCCGGTGCTCGAGCGAGGCGGCGCGCCCGGCCAGCTCGCTGAGCGGCGCGCGGACGACGTCCTCGTGCAGCTTCGTCAGCTCGCGGCACAGCGCCGCCGGCCGGTCACCGAAGAGCGCGTGCATGTCGGCGAGCGTGTCCACGAGGCGATGGCCCGGCTCGAAGAAGACCAGCGTCGCGGGCTCATACTGAAGCTCGAAGAGCGCCTTGCGCCGGGCGCTCGCTTTTGCGGGCAGGAAGCCCGCGAAAAGGAACCGCGTGGTCGGCAGGCCGGAGACCACGAGCGCGGCAAGGATCGCCGACGGACCCGGCACGATCTCGACGGGGACGTCCTGGTCGATGGCGGCCCGGATAATGGCAAAGCCCGGGTCCGACACGCCCGGCATTCCCGAGTCGCTCACGAGCGCAATGCGCTTGCCCTGGGCGAACAGCCGTCGGAACTCGGCGGTACGCTGCGCCTCGTTGAACGTGTGGTAGCTCACGCGCGGGGTGGGGATGTCGAATGCGCTGCAGAGCTTGGCCGTGTGGCGGGTGTCCTCGCAGGCGATCAGGTCGGCGCGGCGCAGCGCGTCGATGGCGCGCGGCGCCATGTCGTCGAGGTTGCCGATGGGGGTGCCCACCACGATCAGCGCCGGCCCGGCGCCCATGCTACTGCTCCTCGTTGCGCATCGCCTCGGCCGCCGCGATCCGGCGCGAGATGCTCGGATGCCCGTGCAGCAGCGCCTCCACGACCCGCGACGGCTCGGTGTCGGCGAGGTTGCGCACGGCGAGCCGGCGCATCGCCGCGATGAACGCGTCGGGCTTGCGCGTGAGCCGGACGGCGAAGCGGTCGGCCTGGCGCTCGAGCGCGCGCGAGAACGCGTTCGTCGCCGGCATGGCGACGATGGCCATGACGAGCAGGGCGCCGGCGAGCACGGGGAACGAAGCGACGTCGGCGACGCCCTCGAACCCGAGTTTCACGACGAGCGCGTGCAGCACGACGGACGCGACGAAAAACCCCGCAAACGTCGCCACCGCGCCGGCGCCGATGAGCTTCCAGATGTGGTGGTGGTAGTGGTGGCCCAGCTCGTGCGCGAGCACCGCCTCGATCTCGTCGTCCGTGAAGTTCTCGAGCAGCGTGTCGCCGAGCAGCACGCGCTTGGTGTTGCCGAGGCCCGCGAGCATCGCGTTCGCCTTGACGGTCTTGGCGCCGAGGCCGAGCTTCTCGACCGCGATCACGCTCATTTGCACGCGCTCGGCGAGGTGCCGGAGGCGTTCGGCCAGTTCGTCGTTGTCGAGCGGCTCGCGCTTGTAGAAAATCGGGATCAGGAGCACGGGCGCCAGCTTGGTGAGGACCACGACGAGCACCGTCCACGCCGCCGCCGCCCAGAGCCACCAGTGCGCCGGCGTCGCCCTGAGCAGCGCGTACACGAGCTCGAGGAACACGACGAGCAGGACCATGTTCAAGCCCATGGATTTGAACTCGTCGCTGATCCAGTCGAACGACGATTGGCGCGACAGCCCGAACCGCAGCTCGTAGATGCGGTCCCAGAAGTGGAGCGGGATCAGGATGAGGAAGTAGTACACGATCGTCACGATGATACCGTAGAAGGCGACGAGGGCGAATGGGTTCTCGCTGATCCGCTGCTCGACGAAGAGTTTGAGGTTCTGCGAAAACCCGAGGAAAAGAAACAGGACGAGGGCGAGCACGGTGGCGAGAATGTCGAGGAGAAACAGGCGGTTGTGGATCGCCTCGTAGCGCTTCGCGTCGGCGCGTTGTTCTTCCGTCTGTTCGGGGGCGGGTCCGATGTCCGCCGGCGGGGTCGCGGCGGGCCGATCGTCGCCCGGTTCGTCCTGCGGCGGCGGTTCGTCCTGCCGGGGAGCGGGTTCCTCGTCGGGCGCGGTCTCGTCCGCTTCCTCGATTTCGGCATCAACGACTTCGGCACGCTCGTGGCGCTGGAACTGCCTGACGATCCGCGCCTCATCCACCTCCTCGGCCTCGTCGGCCTCGTCGGCCTCGTCGGCCTCCTCCACGTCGTCGACGTCCTCGACGTCCTCATCAACGTCGTCGAAGGCCTCTTCGACGGCGTCCTCGGGGGAGTCCTGGCGGTCGGGTTCGTCGCCGAAGAAGTCCGGCTGGTTTGTGCGGCCGGGCCGTGGAGGGTTGCTGGCCATCACGCACCTACTCGTTTCGCGAGAGCCGCAGGACTTCGATCCGGGTCAATGCACGGTTCAGCGCGGCCTGCGCGCGCGCCATGTCGGTCTCTCTCTCGCGTTCGGCGACGCGTTCCTTGGCGCGCCGGTGGGCATCGCGCGCGCGCTGCTCGTCAATGTCCTCGGGGCGCTCGCACGCCGGCGAGAGCACCTCGACCTGATCGTCTCGGATTGTAGCGACCCCGCCGTGAATGCTCAAGTACCGGTTTGTGCCGTTCGCCGTGTAGCCGGCGACGCCGGAGCGCAATTGCGCAACGGTCTCGTGGTGGTCGAGCAGCACGGTGAAGTCGCCATCCAGGCCGGGGAGCGTCACGGATGCCACGTCGGCCTCGACGAGAAGGCCCCGGGGCGAGAGGACGCGCAGTGTCACGGTGCCGGCGCCTCGCTGTTCGTCGTTGGCCATCGCGCTCATCCGCTGAGCTGCTTCGCCTGCTCCACGGCCTCTTCGATCCGGCCGACCATGTAGAAGGCCTGCTCGGGCAGGTGGTCCCACTTGCCGTCCACGAGCTCGCGGAAACCGCGCACGGTCTCCTCGCGCGGCACGTAGCGGCCGGGCCGGCCGGTGAACGTCTCGGCGACGAACATCGGCTGCGACATGAACCGCTGGATGCGGCGCGCGCGCGCCACGATCGTCTTGTCCTCGTCGCTGAGTTCGTCGATGCCGAGGATGGCGATAATGTCCTGCAGGTCCTGGTAGCGCTGCAGGATCTTCTGCACGTCGGTGGCGGTGCGGTAGTGGTCCTCGCCGAGCACGCGCGGGTCCAGGATGCGGCTCGTCGAGGCGAGCGGGTCCACCGCGGGGTAGATGCCGAGCTCGACGATGCGGCGCTCGAGGTTCGTCGTCGCGTCGAGGTGGGCGAAGGTTGTGGCCGGCGCGGGGTCGGTGATGTCGTCCGCGGGGACGAAGATGGCCTGGATCGAGGTGATGGCGCCCCGGGTCGTCGAGGTGATTCGCTCCTGGAGCTCGCCCACGTCGGTGCCGAGCGTGGACTGGTAGCCCACCGCCGAGGGCATCCGCCCGAGCAGGGCCGAGACCTCCGAGCCGGCCTGGATGAAGCGGAAGATGTTGTCGATGAAGAGCAGCACCTCCTTGCCCGTCTCGTCACGCAGGCTTTCGGCGACGGTGAGCGCCGTGAGCCCGACCCGAAAGCGAGCGCCCGGCGGCTCGTTCATCTGGCCGAAGACGAGGGCGGTGCGCGCCAGCACGCCGGACTCTTTCATCTCGAGCCACAGGTCGTTGCCCTCGCGGCTGCGCTCGCCGACGCCGGCAAAGACCGAGTAGCCGCCATGCTCGGTGGCGATGTTGCGGATCAGCTCTTGAATAATGATCGTCTTGCCGACGCCGGCGCCGCCGAACAGGCCCACCTTGCCGCCCTTGGCGTAGGGCGCGACGAGGTCAACGACCTTGATGCCCGTCTCGAAGATCTCGCCGACCGGCACCTGCTCCTCGAAGCTCGGCGACGGGCGGTGGATGGGCATGCGCGGCGCGTCGGCCGGGATCGGGTCGCCGCCGTCGATCGGCTCGCCGAGCAAGTTGAAGAGGCGGCCGAGCGTCGCCTCGCCGACGGGCACCGCTATCGGGCCGCCGGTGTCGATCGCATCGTCGTCCCGCACGAGGCCATCGGTGGAGTCGAGCGCGATCGTGCGCACGGTGTTATTGCCGAGGTGCTGCTGGACCTCGCAGATGAGGTCGCCGCCGGTCCGGCGCTTCATCTTGAGCGCGGTACGGATTTCGGGCAAATGGTCCGAGTCGAACTGCACGTCCACGACGGGTCCGAGCACCTGCGTGATCTTGCCGATGTTCATCAATGCATTCTCCAAGCGGTCCGGTCCGTGTCTGGGCGCCCGCGGCGCCCGTTACTTGAGCGACTCGCTGCCGACGACGACCTCCAGGATTTCCTTGGTGACGGCCGCCTGGCGCGTCCGGTTGTAGAGCAGCGTGAGGGCGTCGATCATCTCGCCCGCGTTGTCCGTCGCCGCCTCCATTGCGTTGCGTCGCGCGCCCTGTTCGCTCGCCGCGGCCTCGAGCAGCACCTGGTAAAGCCGGGCGGTGACAAGCTCCGGCAGGAGCATCTCGAGGTGCTCGTTCGGCGGCGGCTCGTGCTCGGCGAGGCTCAGCGCGCCCGCGCCGGTGAATTCGAGCTCGACCGGGATGAGGCGCTCCTCGATCAGCCGCTGCTGGAGGGTCGAGACGAACCGGTGGTAGAGCACGACGACTTCGTCCACCTCGCCGCGCAGGAACATCCGGATCAGTGCTCGCGCGATGGTCGCCGCCTGGCGGTAGGAGAGACCCTCGAGGATGCGGACGTGCTCGGCGAGCAGCTCGACGCGCTGCTTGCGGAAGTGCTGCACGCCCTTGTGGCCGACGGCCACCACGCGCGTGGCGGCGTGGCCGGCGCGCAGCTTGTCGGCGCGCGCGAGCGTGCTGCTGTTGTAGGCGCCGCAGAGCCCGCGCTCGCCGCAGACGACGACGAGACAGCGCGACCGCACTTCGGGGCGCGGCCGTGCGAGCGGCGCCTCGAGCGGGGTGAGCATCGGGTCGAGGCGCTCGACGACGCCTCGCAGGGCCCGGGCATAGTCGCGTGCTTTCCGCAGCTTCGCGTCGGCGCGCCGGAGCCGGGCCGAGGCGACCATCTCCATCGCGTTGGTGATTTTTTGGGTCTTGCGCACGCTCTTGATGCGGCGTCGTATGTCGCGTAGGTTCGCCATGCGGTCTCAGCTCGTGTGGCGGGTTTCCAGCCGCCGATTGATCATCAGCCGGTCTCCGTGTCGTCGGCTTCGGCCCTTTCGGTCGGGGCCGTTGCGTCGGGTCCGGGCTGGGTTTGTTCTTTGCCCTCGCCGCTTTCCAGGACGGTGGTCGAAGCGAACGTGCGCTTGAAGGCGCCGATCGCCTCCTTGAGCTTCGCTTCGAGGGCCTCGTCGAGCTCGAGTTTCTCGACGAGCTCCGCGCGCGCGTCCGCCCTGGCGTTGGCGATGAACTCGAGCAGCTCGCGCTCGAAGCGCTGAATGTCCTCGATCGCCACGTCGTCGAGGAACCCGTTGACGACGGCGAAGATCTGCACCACCTGGTCGGCCACGTGCATCGGCTCGTACTGGCCCTGCTTGAGCACCTCGACGAGGCGGCGCCCGCGGGCGATCTGGGCCTGGGTCGCCTTGTCGAGCTCGGAGCCGAACTGGGCGAACGACTCGATCTCGCGGTACTGCGCCAGCTCGAGCCGCAGCCGCCCGGCGACTTGCTTCATGGCCTTGACCTGGGCGGCGCCGCCGACACGGCTCACGGAGTTGCCGACGTTGATCGCGGGCCGCACGCCCGAGAAGAACAGGTCGCTCTCGAGGTAGATCTGCCCGTCGGTGATCGAGATCACGTTCGCGGGGATGTACGAGGCGATCTCGCCCGCCTGGGTCTCGATGATCGGCAGCGCGGTGAGCGAGCCGCCGCCGAGCTCGTCGTTCATCTTGGCCGCGCGCTCGAGCAGCCGGGAGTGGCAGTAGAAGATGTCGCCCGGATACGCCTCGCGTCCCGGCGGCCGGCGGAGCAGCAGGGACATCTGGCGATAGGCGACCGCCTGCTTCGAGAGGTCGTCGTACACGACGAGGGCGTGCTTGCCGTTGTCGCGGAAGTACTCGCCGATGGCGCAGCCGGCGTAGGGCGCCAGGAACTGCATCGGCGCCGGATCGGCCGCCGAGGCGTTGAGCACCACGGTGTCGTCGAGCGCGTTGAACTCCTCGAGCCGCTGTACCACGGACGCCACGGACGACTTCTTCTGACCGATGGCCACGTAGATGCATGCGACGTCGGTGTCGCGCTGGCTGATGATCGCGTCGACGGCCAGCGCCGTCTTGCCCGTCTGGCGATCGCCGATAATCAGCTCGCGCTGGCCGCGGCCGATCGGCACCATCGAGTCGATAGCCTTGAGCCCCGTCTGGAGCGGCTCGCATACCGGCTGCCGGGTCACCACGCCGGGCGCGATCTTCTCGATCGGCGAGGTGGCCTCGGTGTGAATGGGCCCCTTGCCGTCGATGGGCTGGCCGAGGCTGTTGATGACCCGACCGAGCATCGCCTCGCCCACGGGGATCTCGACGATGCGGCCCGTGGTGTGCACCTCGTCGCCCTCGCGCACGTGCACGTCGGAGCCAAGCAGGATCGCGCCGACGTTGTCCTCGCTCAGGTCGAAGACCATGCCGTAGACGTCGCCGGGGAACTTGATCAGCTCGCCCGCCATCGCCTGGTCGAGCCCGTGGATTCGCGCGATCCCGTCGCCGACGAGGATCACCCGGCCCACTTCGCTCACGTCGAGAAACTTGCCGTACTTCTTGATCTGATCGGCCAGGATGCTTGTGATCTCTTCCGGTTGAATCTTCACCATCACGTTCCCTTTATCAGTGCCTCTCGCAGGGACTCGAGGTTGCCTGTGACCGTCGCGTCGAACACCGTATCGCCCACCCGCACGCGGAGCCCGCCCAGGAGCTCCGGCTTTACCTCGACGCGGGGGACGAGCGTCACCCCGAGCCGCTCGCCGAGGCGGCGCGCAAGCCGGGCCGTCTCCTCGTCGGTGAGCGGCACCGGCGATTCCACGTGTGCGACGTCCTGGCGCCGGCGCAGCCGGACCAAGTCCGCCAACGCCGCCGTGAGCTCGGGCAGCAGGGCGATCCGCTCATTCTGCACGAGCAGGCCGAGGAAGTCGCGCACGAGTTTGGGCCACTTGGCGCGGTCGGCGATCCGTCCCATCATCTCGGCCCGTTCCTCGACGGGGATAAACGGATTGAGCATCACGCGGCGCAGGTCGCGGCTCCGACGCCAGAGCTCGGCCGCGTCGCGGACCTGTTCGCAGCCGCGATCGGCGTGCTCGTCGGGCAGCTCGTCGAGCAGGGCGTGCGCGTAGCGTGTGGCGAGCGCGTAATTGCCCATCGTCTTCGTTTTCGCCTTCGAGTCTAGAGCCGTTCCGCTTCGTCCAGGTAGACCGTGGTGGCCTTGCGCTTCTGCTCGGCGCTCAGCTCGGTGCGCAGGACCTTCTCGGCGACTTCGACCGCCAGGGCGCCCGCGCGCTCGCGGAGCGCCTCGCGGGCGATGTCCGCCGACTGCGCGATGTCCCGCTTGGCTTTTTCGACCACGTGCTCGGCCTCGGCCCTGGCGCCGTCGAGGATGCGTTCGCGTTCGCCCCGGGCGATCTCGCGCGACTGGGTGCGGATCTCGTACGATTCGCGCCGGGCGCTGTCGAGCTCCTGCTGCGCGTCTGTGCGGTCGGCCTCGGCCGCGGTCCGGGTCTCGCGCGCCTGGTCGAGTTCGTGCTTGATCGTCTTGGCGCGCTTGTCGAGATACGCGAGCATGGGTTGAAACAGCTTCTTGTTCAGGAACGCGACGAGGAGCAGGAAGCTTACGATCTGGAACGCCATCGTCGTGTTCAGATAGACAAGCGCAAGGGCCTGGACGGGCTGGACGGTGTGAACGGCGTGCATGATCGGTGCCGCAGTCATGGTTTTCTTCCTAGTCGTTCTCCCGTGGCGTCGGCGCCTACTTCTTGATGACGAACATGAGCAGCAGCGCCACGACGAGCGAGTAGATGCCCGTGGACTCCGAGACCGCCTGGCCGATGAGCATCGTGCGCGTGATGAGGTCGCTCTTCTCCGGGTTGCGCGAGATGCCTTCGCAGGCGCGCCCCGCCGCGTAGCCTTCGCCCACGCCCGGGCCGATGGCCCCAAACCCCATGCAGATGCCGGCGCCCAAAAGGGCCATGGCACGGATGAGGTCGCCGCTGACTTGCGCGATGAGAGGTGGCATTGTCCTGTCTCCTTTGCTTGATGTCGTATGTGTGACTCAGTGTGTTCCTTACACGGCAAAGATCAACATGATGGCGATCACAAGGGCGAAGGTGCCCGGCGACTGCGCCACCGCCTGGCCGATGAGCATCGTGCGCAGGATGGCCGGTCGCTGGTTCACGTTGCACGCCACGCCGAAGGTGGCATACATCGCCGCGGTGCCGCAGCCCAGGCCGGCGCCGATGGCGCCAAAGCCCATACAGAGCCCGGCCCCGAGCAGCTTGCACACGGCGACGATGTCCGACGACACCGACGGTTCGAACGCCAAGAGCAGCGCGATGACGAGCGCAAAGACGCCCGACGATTGGGCGACGCTCTGGCCTACGAGCATCATGATGGTCACGTCGTTGCCCGTGTCCGGCCGGCGCGCGACGCCGCGGCACGCCATCGCGTTGGCGAGCCCGGCGCCGATGCCCGGTCCCATCGCGCCAAAGCCCATGGCAAAGCCCGCGCCGAGCCGGGCCGCCGCGCCCGACAGCCCCTGTCCGGGTAACGGCGCGAACAGCAGCGCAAAGGCCACCAGCAACGCGAAAATCGCCGCCGTCTCGGTCACCGCCTGTCCGATGAGCATCGTCTTGAAGATCGCGTTGTAGGCGGTGGGCTGCCGGGCCGCGGAGCGCGATGCCTCGGCGCCGCCGATGCCGATGCCGATGCCGGCGCCGATGGCGCCCATGCCCATCGCGAAGCCCGCGCCCACGTAGGCTGAAAGGGTGACGACGCTTTCCACCGGCACGGCCACGGCCTATTCCTCCACCGGCATCTTGATCGCGATGTAGACCATCGCCAGCATGGCGAACACGAACGCTTGGACCAGCCCGACAAACAGCCCCAGAAACAAATCCAGCGCGACGCGCACGAAGACGCCGAGGGGCAGGAAATACACCACCCGCATGAGCAGCGAGACGACTACCATGATCACCACTGTGCCGCCCAGGATGTTGCCGAAGAGGCGGAACGAGTGTGAGACCAGCTTGCCGAGCTCGCCGAGGATCCCGAGGAGCACGCCGGGGAAGTATTTCACGATCGGAATGTCAATCTCGCAGTAGGTGCTCCTGAAGTACTCTTTGAAGCCCGCGTACCTGATGCCGGCGGCGTGCGCGGTGAAAAACACGATCAGCCCACAGCCGAGCGTCGTGTTCAGGTCCGCCGTCGGCTCCTCGATGTGCGGCAGCTTGGCGATGAAGGCCAGCCAGTGGCCGTCCGGCACCTCGATGGACCAGGTGAGAAACTTCTTGCCGACGACGTGCACGTTCGGCTCCACCAAGGCCACGATCGAGCCGATGTACACGCCGAGGTACTCCCATACCCTCGGCAACATGCCAAGCCAGTTCGAGATCAGGATGAAGATGAACAGCGTCGTGACAAGGGGGAAGTACTTGCGCGCCTTCGACCCGAGCGTGTCCTTGGCAAGCCCGTCGAAGAAGCCGACGATGAGCTCGCCCGCGCCCTGCACGCGCGAGGGGACTTCCGAGAATCTCCGCGTCGCCCGGTGCGCGAAGAGCAGGATCAGGCCGAAGACGATCCAGGAGAACAGCAGGCGGTAGAAGAACAGGGCCGTGAGCGGCGGCTGCGCCTCCTCGGCGCCTTCGGCCGCCTCCAGGTGCACCGTGCCGGTGGCCAGGTCTATGTAGGGGGGGTGCTCGCCGATTTCGCTGAGCGGGTCGTGCGCCTGCCGGGCCGTGTGCTTGGGCGCGACGCCGGCCAGCACCACGGGCAGCACGATGATCGCCACGAGTATCCAGAACGTGCGCTTGCGCATCCTACCTCTCGGCCTCAGTGGGAGCCGCGGCCCCGCGTCGTCCCAGCAGCAGCCCGTGGGCGAGCAGCACGGGGTAGAGGCTGAAGCAGCCGGCGGCGGCGGCGATGAGGTTCCACTGCCTGTACCACACGCCGACGCCCCCGGCGAAGATCACGCCCAGCCGGACGAACGTGCCGAGCACGGCCACGCGGCTCCGGCCTCCTGAGCGAAGGAGCGCGGCGTTGAACCGCGTCATCAGGTCGAAGTTGATCAGCCCGATGCAGAGCCCAAAGGCGAGGGCCTTGACGATGTCCCAGCGGCCGGCCGCGATCGCCACCAGCAGCGGCAGCAGGACGAGCCGAATGGTCCACGCTACGATGGAGCGCTTGAAGAACCTGATGTCATCTCGCATTCTCACCGCTTGTCCTTCGGCACGAGGAGCCGATACACCTGCAGAAACCCGGCCGCGATGCCCGCGAAGAGGAGCACGAGGCTCAGCACGGGGCCCGTGTGAAGCCACCGGTCGAGCAACACACCGGCCAGCAGACCCCCGCCGATGCACGCGACGAGCACCACGCCGACCTCGCCAACGAGCGCCAGGTATCGCCACTGCCCTTCAGGCATGTCCAGAGGCCCTCTCAGCCGGCCCGTCGTGTGTGTCGGGACGGGGCTCGTCAGGACGGGGCCCGTCAGAACGGGGACCTCTCCGGCAAAGGGAGAACGTGCCAGAGATCCCGGACGCTCCACGCTACGCATGGCTCCCGTTCAAGTCAATTCCAAAGGGCCCGAGCCGCGGTTGCCTCAGTCTCGGTCGGCCACCTCGACACCGATGCGTGCCAGGATACGGTCCAGGTCGTTGAGGGAGTAGTACTCGATCTCGATCCGACCACCCTTTCCCCGCTCGACGATGCTGACCTTTGTCCCGATGGCCTGGCGGAGTTTTGCCTCCAGTTCGGCCACATGGACGCTCTTGGCCGCGGGCTTCGGCCGGGTCGGCGGCTTGGGCCAGGGCCTGGCGCCCGCCACCAGGGCCTCGACTTCGCGCACGGACAGGCCCCGCTCGACGATGCGCCGCGCGATTTTCTCCTGGTCGAACGCGGTGATCGCGCCAAGCAGTGCTCGCGCGTGGCCAAAGGTGATCTTGTCCTCGGTAATGAGTTTCTGGACCTTCTCGGGCAGCGAGAGCAGGCGAAGGTAGTTGGCCACGCTCGCGCGGTCCTTGCCCACGCGCTGCGCCACCTCGTCCTGGGTGAGCCTGAAGCGGGTCGTCATCTGGTGGTAGGCGCGCGCGTGCTCGATCGGGTTGAGGTCGTCGCGCTGGATGTTCTCGATGAGCGAGAGCTGGAGCGCTTCCTCGTCGTTCGCCTCGATCACCAGCGCGGGCACCGTGTCGGCCCCGGCTTTCTTGGCCGCGAGCAGCCGGCGCTCACCGGCCACGAGCTCGTAGCCGTCGTCGCGGCGGCGAACGGTCACCGGTTGGATGACGCCACGCTCCTTGATCGAGCGGGCGAGCTCGTCGAGCTTGGCGGCGTCGAACGAGGTCCGGGGCTGCAGGGGGCTGCGTTGGATTTCCGCGATCGGCAGCTCCAGCACCTCTCGACCCGGCGCCGTCAGCTCGTCGGCATCGCCGATCAACGCCTCCAGGCCTTTGCCCAACGCTTTGCGCGTCATCGTCTCTCCTCGCGCGACTTCAGGTGAATGTCTGAATGTCCTCAGGTGAATGTCCGCTCCTCGTGTTGCACGGTACCAGAGGCGCCGGGCCGGCGGCAACGCAAATCTTGCCGTGGGCGTGGCGGCCGCGCGGCGACGCCGCCGGGGACCTACGGGGGCTGTTGAAGAACTCCCTCTATGTAAGCCTTTCAGGCTATGGTTTGGTTTGTTGCGGGCCCTGTACCCAGGGTTGCGCTTTGCCCCTCGGCACCCTCGGGGCAAAGCTGACCCTGGGCTGTTCTATGAAGCCCCTACGGGGCAAGCGCCACGAAGGCAACGCCTGGCTTTGTCAATAGGCACTTACGGCCCGCCCGAAACCGGGCGCCACCGGGGCCCGGGCCGCTCGAGCTGGCGCGTATACAACATGAAGTCTATGACTTTGTCGCTCACCCGCTGCTCGCGCAGCCGGAACACGTCGGCGGCCAGCAGGTAGAACACGGTTTCGGTCCGCGCAATCTCGGCGATGACGGCCTCGTCGGGCACGCCCGCCGCCTTGAGACCGATGACCTCGTCGATCGTCATCGGCATCGGTTGGTACAGCCTGACGGCGGTCACCATCTCGAGCATGAAGTCAATGACCTGGTCGCTCACCCCGGCGTCGCGCAGCCGCCCCACGTCGGCCGTCGTCAGCGGCAGTGCGCGCCGCGATTGCCTGAGCGCCCAGATGATCTGCCAGTCGGTCTCGCCCTCCTTGGCCTTGGCGATGACCTCGTCGAGCGAGATCGGCACCGGCTCCGGCGGCACCGGCACGACCATCACCGGCTGTTCCTGACCGCAGCCGCCGAGCCAGAGCGCCGCACACGCGCACGCCGCGAGGGCGCCGACCTTCCAGCCGTTTGATCTTCGCACGTTCATAATCACCCTCCGTCCAAGTCGTCTTCCATCGTTCTTTATCATCCTACAACAAATCCGTTGCCGTGCAAGAGGCGGCCACGTATACTGCCGACGACGGGTCCGTGACTGATTCAACACGAAACGTTCAAGTGCAGATGAAAACGCTTCGGGCTGTTAGCGCGTTCCTTGCCGCCGCCGTGCTCGCGGCGCTCGCCTCGTGCACGAGGGACCGCCCCGGCGACGAGGAGGTGCCGGGCCCGTTTCTGTCGGATAGCTTCGCGGTGCTCGATGATTTCGAGGTCGAGTCCCCGTGGTCGGTCGAGAGCGCGGAGAACCACGGGCTCATCGAGTACGTCGGCCAGATGTTCACCTCCGGCGAGCGGGCCCTCAAGGTCACGGCGTTCAAGATGGGCCGGTTCAAGACGGCCATTCGCAAGGAGGTGGACTACGACCTCACCCACGTCAGGAAGCTCAAGGTTGACGTCTTCAACGCCGCCGGCGAGCCGATAGACTTCGCCTTTGCGTTCAAGGTTATTGACGGCGGCCGCACTTTCGAGACCGTCCCGTTCAAGCTCAAGCCCGGCGCGAACGAGGGGCTGGTGTTCCCGCTCAACGCCAGGACGTTCAAGCCCCTGTACGGCAAGCAGACGTATGAGCATTGGCTGCGCGGCCGGCCCCGGGTGACGCGCATCAGCCTGCTGTTTTTCGAGGGCGAGCGGTTCCGCAACGAGTTCTACGTGGACAACCTCCGCTGCGACCGCCCGTTCCAGATGGTTGACCGGGGCATGCGGCCGCGCATCATCAACGTGCTGCCCTCCGCGGCCACCGTCGGGATCTGCCGCCGCCTCGAGATCGATGTGGACTTCGAGGGCGCCTTCAGCGACCCGTTCAACCGGGAAGACGTCTCCGTCTGGGCCAACGTGCGCGCTCCCTCGCGCAAGCACGAGCGGATCGAGGGCTTTTTGGGCGACTACGACACGCGGCGCGACACGTTCCACTGGAAGATCCGCTACTCGCCGCGCGAGTTCGGCGAGCACGCCTTCGACGTGTTCGTCCGCACGCGCAAGGGCGAGGTCGGCACGGGGCCGTTTACGTTCCGCGTCGTCGAGGATGGCGCGCCCGGGTTCGTGCGCGTGAGCGAGACCGACCCCACGGCGTTCGAGCACTCGCGCGGCTTGTCCTTCTATCCGTTCGGCCAGAACGTGTGCTGGGCCTCGGACTACGAGTACTATTTCCGGAAAATGCACGATTACGGGGGCAACTGCGCGCGGATCTGGATGTGCCCGTGGAACCTGTTTCTGGAGGGCAAAGACGGCCCCGGCATCTACGACCTGGAGGTCGCCAAGGAGCTCGACCGCGTCGTCGAGCTTGCCGAGCAGTACGGCATCTACATCCAGCTCGTCTTCGACTACCACGCCATCGTCGCCAACGACTGGGCCCGCAACCCCTACAACGTGGAGAACGGCGGCTGCTGCACGATGCCGCAGGACTTCTGGCGCCACGGCGAGGCGAAGCGCTTCTACCGCAAGCGGCTCGACTATATCGTCGCCCGCTGGGGGGCCTCACAGAACATCCTGGCCTGGGAGCTTTTCAACGAGGCCGACCTGACCACCCGCGCCCACGACGACGACGTGGTCAACTGGCACAGGGAGATGGCCGCGTACCTCAAGCGGATCGACCCGTACGGGCACCTCGTCACGACGAGCACGGTGGACCGCAACCGGCTCACGAAGCTCTGGGCGTTGGCCGACATTGACTACGTGCAGTCGCACTTCTACACGCCGCGCGTCTTCGACATCCTGCCCCAGCAGTGGTTCGCCAAGCGCATCTACAGGAAGCCGTACCTCGTCGGCGAGTTCGGACGCGGCGGCCAGGCGCACCAGGACCAGGTGGACCCCGACGGCATCCTGCTGAGCGCCACGCTGTGGCTCGCGGCCACCACGCCCGCCGCCGGCAACGCGATGCCCTGGTGGTGGGACACGCACATTGACCCCAACGACCTCTACGACCGCTTCGCCCCCGTCGCGGGGTTTCTCGACGGCGAGGACCGCCGCAACCGGCACGACCAGTTCTTCCAGCGCCGCCTCCCCCTCGCCGAGGGGAACACCCTCTGGATGCAGGGCGTCGTCAACCGCACCAGCGCCTTCGTGTACGTCTTCGATCCCGAGAGGATTCTTCGGCCGAAGCAAGGCACGCGCCGCCCGGCCGTCCCGCAGTCCGTCTTGCTCGCGCTTGGCGGCCTGCTCGGCGGGCCGTACCGCGTCGAGGTCTGGGCCGCCGAGTCAGGCGACGTCATCAGCATCCAGACCGTGACCGCCGGCGCGGACGGTACGCTCGATATAGACCTCCCCGCGAGCGACGAGCCGCTGGCCGTCAAGGTCAAGCGCGAAGGCGACTCGCAACTCCACCTCGACATCCACCCCCGATAACACAGGGACAGTCACCTGTTTTTCTTCCGTGTGCGGCAGGAATGCACGGCGGCCGGCCGAGCCCCGGCGTCGCAGGGTCGTCGCGCAGTGAACGAGAAAAACAGGTGACTGTCCCTATTTCGCGCCGAACTCGACGAAGGCCTCATAGGCCCACTGGTCCCACTCGGGCTTGACGTTGATGGCGTCGAGGCTCGGGTAGTTCTTGGCGATG